>Ga0075426_10000409_pt1 | contig 29657 bp, 35 predicted proteins | sample SoiMethybrSBSTD5_FD_75304 | JGI IMG/M metagenome (GOLD analysis project Ga0075426, IMG submission 75304) | Bulk soil microbial communities from a Populus tree surrounding site in Tennessee, USA - Soil MetaG P. TD hybrid SBSTD5 | ecosystem: Environmental > Terrestrial > Soil > Tree plantation...
CCGGTGGTCACCTCGTTGGCCGGTTTTGCCGGTGGTCGCCGCCCCCACGCACCCGGCGGCCGCACCCCGGTCGCTTGCTCGATGCGCCGCAAAGGCCATCCCAGCCGACCCAAGGCTACGACTTGTTGTCTTTTTTCTTCGCTCAAGACGTTGCTCATACCGACGAAGGCTACTCGCCTCGCATCGGAATTTACGTCCCGAGCCTCTTTCTCGTTGGCCGGTTTTCAGCTGACCCTCATTGGCCGGTTTTGGGTGACCACAGAGGGTCAGGCCAAGCCGGACCTTCAACAAGGCGCGAATGCGTTGGGTTGCCCAAGCCGTGCTGGCACTTTCCTCCTCACCCCACGGGTTCACCGCTTCCCAGTTGGCCAAACAAGTCCAAAGGCTGAGTCAGCAAGACCAATCCCAGTACGGACCACGTCGCGCTGCCTATGATCTGAAAAAGCTCGCGGGAAACAAATCGTCTGTCGGATAGGTAAGACCGCAAGATACGAAGCCATTCCCCAAGGGACTAGAGCCATCGCGGCGCTGGTCGTTCTCCGCGAGAAAGCCATTAAACCCCTGCTTGCCGCCGCCCAACAACATCGGCGAACTCGACGACCGCAGAACCCCAGCCCCCTCGACATCCACTATCAAACCATTCGCGCGAGCATGCGTGGAGTTTTCCACGAACTGGGGATTGCCGCATGAACGCCGACAATTATTTTTTCCGCCCTCGCCTCTAAGGGCCTATGAATAAGCAACTAAACGCGTCGGTTTTTCCGCGCAGTAGGTATTTGTCTTCGGAAACTCCCCACAAGGTGCATTGAGCACACAAAAGCCCTGCATCCTCAGTCGGAGACACGGGGGCTTTGCACTATTTCACTTACTGCTGCCACAAAGGACCGAGCTGTTGCAGGTACTGGTAATCGTCCACTGAGAACAGCCTCCGTCCCTGCCCCACGACTGTAAATGGCTTCTAGTGAGCTTCTATCTTCTCGAATCGTCGCACCGTCCAGCGAGACGGAAGCTAAGTGTCCCTTCGAGATTGAATATGTCAGCATCTGGCGGTTTAATCGGTAATAGTTTTGCGGTGACACATGCCGTCCAATCGGGCCGCCGATTCCCGAAACATCAGTTCCAATCTCGATTTTCTTACTTGAAAGCAGTTGCCGCGATTGTTGGTCCATGACCATTATGATGAAGCTCTTGTCCTTAACTCCAGATGGTGTAAGCGAGTAACCGTCACTCAACACAAAAAACGCTGGAGGGCCCCATGCATCCAGATTGCGGCAACTGACTATGCCTCTGCCGCGCAGGGCGTTCGATCCAAAGCGGCGTTTCCGCAAATGAAGCACAACGGCCAAGCATTTCACCGCGTCAGTGACCTCTTCGGGTATTCCGCCTTGTGGGTCCATTGCAATCTGCTGGAGCAACCTTGTAGCGTCATCCACACACGCCAGCGCGTCATTTCGAGTTGAGGCTGCGGCAACTCCAGCACTGACAGAGGCCAGCAACACTACGCCAGTGATCACGAGCGAGTAGGGCGGCAAGAGAACACGCATTGCGAAGCGCAGCTATTATCGTTTTTACACAAAATCCATCGAATACTGATAGAACTTGTCGAAAAAGCGAGTTGATCGTAAATCATCTTACCTGTACTTAGACCAGTTGTGATCAAGGACGGAAAACCAAGGAAAGTATCTATGAAACAGAAGGTCGGAACCATGAAAGCCAAATTCTAACTTCTAGCCTTCCAGAAGAAAGCGGTAACCCGAAATGGTAACCCCGACGAGCGGAATGCCTGATTTTTCAAAGATACTCCGCACTACTTCGCCTCGGCAGAGAACTCTGCTGTAGGCCTGTCCCGTGATTTCCTGTGGCATCTCGAAAATCATTTCTAGGCTCGCACCTTCAGGAAGAGGCGGATGAGACTCCAAAAGCACGCCCGATTCGCTTAGCTTTTGAAGCATCCCAAATGAAATTGCGAGTCGCCCAACTGGCGATAGAAAACCGGTATCCGGATGCTTAAGCGCGGTGCACGTGGAACCCACGCAGAAGCCTCGGGCGCACCTGCTTGAGATTGCTGGGGAACCGATTCCCTCCCCTGGTCATCGTCGCCCAGTCATACAAATACTGATCGCCGCACCGTTCGCAAACTTGGTAGTAGCCACCGGTCGGGAGGCGGTAAGGCCAAGAAAACTGATGTGGGCAGTCCCGATTGAGTACGGAACCAAGCAAGGTTGCCACATCAGTGACGTACATCTTAAGGATGGGCGCCGACTAGTTTCAGATGCCTGAGGTCACTTCGGTTAACCCCCCTTTGCAGCTCCCGGCTCCGGCTCGCGTCCAGGACCCCAGCCGAGTCTGCGGCGATTCGAAAGATTGCGCAAACGAAACTCCGTAGCGGCGGTGCTGCTCACTGCTGGGATGAACTAGAGTAGGGTCGACTAGAGAAGTCGCCCCTGCGCACGGGCCAGCGCGCCCTCGAGATAGATGGGCTCAAGTCCGTCGGCCCAATACTCGATTGCGGCACGGTTGGGCTGGGAGGTCTCCTGGTCCGTACGCAAGATTTGCTGAGCGGTGTTGGTTGGGTGAAACTCGAGCCAGCCCTCCCAAGTTCCATCAAGTCTCATTTCGCCGCAAATCCACACTACGTAAACAGTATCGCTATCTATGAGCTTGTTAGCATGTTCGCGGATAAGCACGCTTCGACCTCACCGATGAAACCCCGCCTTGATGGGGAACTGGCCTCGACGCCACCCGCGCGGCAACAGCATCTCCATGTCCATCGCGTATCCTCCAATGCGGGGCTTTAGCGTTACCCCGTCCAGAAATGCTGCTTCACGTTGAAACCGGGCCACGCCTGGAAGTCCTTTGCTACATCTTCAGGCAGAAACTTCAGAGCCGCAAACCGACCAAGCCCCGTGTCCTCGGCCTTGTACACCACGCCCATGCCGCCGCCGCCCAGCTTTTCAAGGACTCGATAGTGGGAGATCGTTTGGCCAATCACTTTAGTGGGTCTCGCCTTGCGTACCAGATGAGAATGCTAGGCGCGCTCGCAGGTCCAGTCAACAGAACGTCCGCCGGGCGGACTTTTCGGCGTTGGGACCGGCCAGTTTTCCCACGCTTGCACACAGTTGACAAAACAGTTGAATCTCAAGCGGCGTTCGGATAGAGGAGCCTGCGCGCCTTCTGAATGAGGACTGAAGCGTGCTCAGATTTGGGAACCAGTTCCGAAACTCCAATCAAGTGAGCTTCTTCCTTTGCGAAGGCATTCGTGAAGGCGCTGTACAAAATGATCGGCATCCCAGGCATCAGACTCTTGATCGCCCGTGCTGCTTCAAGGCCGTTCATCAGCGGCATTGAAATGTCCAGGACGATCAAGTCGGGCCGCAGTTCCCCAGCTTTGTCGATTGCCTCCTTTCCATTCTGTGCTTCGCGTACCTCAACCGCCAGTTCTCGCGTCAGGAGTTTTTGCAGAGCACGTCTGACAAAGGCGTTGTCATCCACGATCAATACAGTCTTACGCATATAACGGGGCCGAAGTTTTCGCGTTCTTTGATGCGCTGGTTCGTGCCTGGAGTGGACTCTGATACGAGTTTCTCTGTATTGATTGATTGGGTTCGCTAATACACGATGCACTGTATTGTGTGCAGTTCCGCTGCTCGTGTGAGATGCGGACACTCACCCACTCACGTTCCGCTGGTAGGTATCGGTAGTTGATTTTTCAAGTTTAGGCGCTGACAATGTGGCGGTCCTATGGTGGGGAAGATTTGCCCGGCACCGTTGCCAGCGAACGGAGGAGGGCAAAGTGAAAGGCGAAAGGCGAGGCGTTGGCTGCGGCTGTGCGTGGAAGCGGCTGACGAGCAGGATTCTAACCGCTTGCTCGAATTAGTCTCGGAGATTAATCACTTTCTGCATGAAAAGCATATGCGGCTCACAAATGTGCATCGGGAAGCAGGCGGATACGTCATCGAAGCTGCTGAAGAAATAACGCGTCATCCCCATGCTCAATCTCGCTCTTCGGGACGTTCGGATACGGCGTTAAAGGCCGGCTAACTCCAGCCCTTGACGGGCCATGCGCAAGGCGGAGACGACGATCGAATGATGTATGTTTCGGACCCCAATGAGCGATGCGCCGAGAATTCTGTTCGTCGATGATGAAGACAGCACCCGATTGACTCTTCCGCCGTTGCTTGAATCCTATGGCTTCGAAGTGGCTTCCGCCGGAACCGCGGCTGAAGCCCTGGGCCTGATTACTCAGCGCAAGTTCGATGTTCTTATCTCTGACCTGAACAGCGGCCATCCAGGAGATGGATTTACGGTCGTCAGCGCAATGCGTCGCCATCAACCTGAGGCTTTGAGATTCATCCTGAAGGGCAAACCGGCATTTGAAAGTGCGCGAGAGGCAATACGCGAAGAAGTGCATGACTACCTAATCAAACCCACGGAAACGGAAATGCTAGTCGAGAAGATTCGTTCCAAGCTGGCAACGAGAACGTCTGACCAGGGAATTCTTCGTCAGCGTCTCCCTCAAGTCATCCGCGGCAACTAGGAGAGCATCGTCGAAGATTGGTTACAGGCAGTAAAGCAGGACGCCGAGATCCGTTCGATTCCAATCCCTGATCTCGAACGCAAGGAGTCTGCCGGGTGCTGCTGCAAATAGCCACGGCCGTGGCAGAAGGCAAAGAGCTGACAGCTGAGGACAGGGAAGCCTATCTGCGACATGGAAGCGTTCGTTACAGGCAAGGCTATACGGTTCCATTGCTCATTCGCGAAGCCAGGTTTTTGCAGGCCTCAGTCGCAGACTGCATACAACGCAACTTCAATGGCATCGAGATGAGCTATCTGGTTCCCGATACCATTCATTTTATGGGGACGATTGATGCTCTGCTGGAAGCGTCGGTACGCGGGTTCATTCAGCAGGCCAACTCGGATAAGGTATCCGGCCGCCGGCGGCGTAACAAGCAAAAAGGACCTGGCACAATCAAACGCCAAAGCAGGCTGACTCGCCACGGTCGAGTCTGAGGTGCTTGTTACGATTGGAATAGCCAAGCTGCTCGACGGCGGGATTCGTTGAGGTACAAAAACCGCAGTCCAGCGCGAGAGCGGAGAGACACTATGCTGATGTGCGGGATGTCAAGAAGGACCTTGTTCAACTTTGCATTACCGACCGATGCCATCGAATACTTTTACTTTCTCAACTCCTGCCTGAGATCGAAGAGAACCAACTCCTGAAACTTTCCGCCTGTGGACGTACCCCAGCATCAATTAGCAGAAGAGGGCCTGGGGATCGACAGCTAGGGGAGAGGTAGTTTTCAGTAAGTGTCAGAGCAAACACATGCTTGACAGATTGAACTCGCAGCCAGCGTGACTTCGCCACTTGATCAGCCAATTCTCAGGCGACCAGTCTTCGTCCCTTCGTTCAGGGTGGATTACTACCGGTTAGGCCATCAGAACGACCAGAATTGCCGGTAAGGATTCAGGGAATGGCCGTTTGCAACAATTCTGCCTTTCCGGTGGAAGATTCGGAGCGGCGAGCGTAGGTTAAGGGCCCTGCCAGTCCAGCGCGTAGATTTCCTTGGTGCCGATGTCGCGAAGCAGAACGGGTGAATCGTCCGGAGCTATACCGAGCCAGAAGTTAAAGTAGCCGGTCTGCCGGAAGTCTTTCAGGTCGGCGACGCGCTCGAGCTTCCGGTCGCCAATTCGAATCCGCATTACCGATGGCTGGTCCTCCCCATGCAAGAAGTAAACGTAGTCGCTGTTCTTCGACCAGTTGGGGAAGCCCAGACTTATCTTCGAGATTTCCTCCCATTTCTGGGTCGAAAAGTCGAAAAGCATTAAGCTATGGGACGCGAAAGGCAACGCAAGGAGACAGCGCCCGTCGGGCGACCAGCGGGGCGAGAAGAGTCCCTTCGACCCAGCCACCGTCGAGATTTGATTGGCCTTAATGTCGAGGATGAGGATGGTACTGTTGGCAGCAGTTGATCCACTGGCGAAAGCAATTCTGCTTCCATCGGGCGACCAGCTTGGGTCCCACTCCTCTTGGGAGTCCGCGGGTATCAATTCGTGCGGCGTCCCGCCCTGGTTCGCAACGATGTACAACCTTGGCTTGGGGCCGGAAAACGCAAAAAAAGCGATCTTCTGGCCATCAGGTGACCACCTGGGCCCAACCGGGGTGAGCGGCGGGTAGGTGAGTTGCAGTCGCTGGCTTCCGTCGGATTTACTCCTCCAGAGCGCTCCTTCCGGGAAAGTGACATATGCTACCCACTGACTGTCATTAGAAAAGCTGATGCTATCGGCTGAAATCCCGGAGAGAAATGGAATGAACTCGGCTGACCTGGTGTCATAGCGGGACAGCTCCCCACGCGCCAATGTTCCCACTACGAACAGTTTCTTGCCATCTTTGCTGGGCAAAGGCAAAGAGAAACTCATCGGCCCGGAGGTCAACTGAACGGGTTGGCCATTGGCTTTTCCAAGCGAGTTCCCCTTCTCCGCAAGGGCCCAGATATTGCCTTGGGACTGAAAAACGAAATATCTTCCGTCGGGAGTCCATTGGCCGCAACACTCCTCAGGAGGATTGTGCCAGTTAGGGAACAGGAGATGCAGGTTCGTCCCGTCGACCGAGACCTGGTAAAGACGGCCAGTCGGCGTCAGGGCCCCTACTGTCCCGAGGTTGAATCGAATTACTGTTCCGTCCGGCGACCAAGCAGGATAATACGCTTGATCTGGCACGGTCACGAGTTTGTGAGGTTCGGAACCATCGCGCTTCGCCAGGAACAAGTCGCGTCCGTCGGCGTAAACGATCCTTTGGCCATCGGGAGACCAGGCAGCGGCCTGCCCAATGGATTCTCCTAATCTGCGAGGGGAGCCGCCGAGCACCGGCACTTCCCAAAGCGGCCCACGGAATGCAGTTTGGCCCACCTCGTCCGCCACGAGCAGGTTTGCCCCGTCGGGAGAAACTGCAAGCAATGACATAGTCGGTGTGGGAACCGAGACGTGCGCGACCTCTCCACCGGAGCTAGACACCTGCGCGATGAGAGGAACCGATGCGGGATACTCATTAAAGAAAATCCGTGCCCCGTCCGTACCGACCAAACCCTTTCGATGACCGTCGTGAGTAAGCGGTGCATAGCCCGATACCTTAGGCGGCGGAAGAGGGCGGAACTCCAGATATATAAGAGACGCCATGACGAGAAGACCCAATCCGCCGCCAGCGAACGCCCAATTCTTCCCGTGAGCGCGCCTGGTGTGCGAGACCGTGGCCTCACGCCGCAGGCGACCGGTACCGGCCGCTATCGAAAATTCAGCACTACCCGCAGATAGCGCGGAGCCGGATCGTCCCGAACTCGTATCCCTTCTCAGCCGCTGCACGTCGGCTCGCATCTCGGCTGCGCTCTGATAGCGCAGATCACGGTCTTTCTCCAGGGCCTTGTCGATGATCGCCTCGATTTGAGCCGGAGACTCCGGATTGAGTTCCGACGCCGGCCGCGGGTTCTGGTGCAAGATTGCGCCGCATATTTCTCCAGAGCTTGAGCCTTCGAATGGCATGCCGCCCGTTGCCATTTCATATAACACCGCGCCGAACGAGAACAGGTCGCTCCGTGCATCCAGTTCCTTCGCACGAATCTGCTCAGGGGACATGTAAGCTACCGTGCCCATCATCGTTCCCGGACTCGTGAGGTGATCATCGATCCCCGTCACGGTTTTCGCCAATGCAATCTGGCTCGAAGAACTGGCTGTGGGCGCGACTTTCGCCAGGCCGAAATCGAGAATCTTGGCGTGCCCTCGCTTGGTGACAAAGATGTTCGCGGGCTTGATGTCGCGATGAACAATCCCCTTGGCGTGGGCGGCGTCGAGAGCGTCGGCGATGTCGCTCGCGATCGACAGAAAAGCGTCCGTTTCCAACGGACGCCCCGCAACGCGGTGCTTCAGCGTCATGCCTTCCAGATACTCCATGGCGATGAACGATCGACCGTCGTGCTTGCCGATCTCGTAAATTGTGCAGATGTTCGGATGGTTCAGAGCAGAAGCCGCGCGGGCTTCGCGGCGGAAACGTTCCAGTGCCTGCTGATCTTGCGCCACATCCTCGGGGAGAAACTTCAGGGCGACAAAGCGCCCAAGCTCGGTGTCCTCGGCCTTGTACACAACGCCCATGCCGCCGCCGCCGAGTCTCTCGACAATGCGGTAGTGTGAGATGGTTAGGCCGATCATCAGAAGATGCTTGGCTTTGGGGTCGCTTCATCTTACGGATGCTGCAATTCGCTAGTCAACGAACGGCGACTGAGGCACGAGTGTGTCCGACCTATAACTTTGCCCTGTGCCGACGAGAAGAGCGCGGATAACTCTCGCTTTCTCGGCCACTCTGAAATGTGTCGCTTCCGGATTGCCCTTCGATCTGCAGAGAAAGGATGGTGCACCCGCAGTTTCGATCGAGAGCTGAGGCGAGGTCACACAGATCAGTACAAAACTTCCCACCTCTGAAACCGGCGTCTCCAGCGCTGAATACGAGATAGGATTCGACCTGGTCCACGCCGCAACGCTGGCCGAGTTTCCGCTCAGTTCGAAGTTACTTTTAATCAAGCTTCGCGTGCTCCCGTCGGGAAAAGCAGATTACGAAGAGCCGGAATATTGTGGACTCGCCACTTCACTTCACTCCACGTGTTCATCAACTCATAATCCCGCCCCGCTCGATGGGACGAGGGCACACGTCGCGAAATGGGCAAAATCGGGCTAACTTAAGCGGTCCACTCGTAGTCAAACAGCACAATGGCAAGTGACCGCCTGCTCGCGGTACTACTGCTCATGTCAGAGTTATCTTGATTGCCTTGAGCGTAAACGCGAAACGCGTGATGGTTGATGTTGACCCGTCTACCCCTCTCCGTTGGGTGCTCCGCGACAATCTGGGCTTGACCGGCACCAAGTACGGATGCGGCATGGCGCAATGTGGGGCATGCACCGTTCATATCGATGCTCAGGCGGTGCGCTCTTGTGTGGCTCCTGTTTCGCGAGCCCCAGGCAGGCAGGTGACGAACATGGAAGGGCTTTCGCCTGACGTCAGCGACCCGCTGCAACGCGCATGGATCGAGATCGATGTGCCGCAGTGCGGCTACTGTCAATCAGATCAGATCATGAGTGCGGCAGTGCTGCTTCGCGAGAAGGCAATTCCCAGCAATGATGATATTGACCAGGCACTCGCCGGAAACGTCTGCCGGTGCGGAGCGTATTGCCGAATCCGGCGTGCAGTACATCGCGCCGCCGAACTGGCGAGAGGTTCGAAATGACCGATTTGCATCCGCTCAACAGACGCGAATTCCTGAAGGTCGGTGTGGCTGCCGGAGGCGGAATGTTGGTCGGAATCTACCTCCCGCAATTGAACTCATCGGAAACGGTCTCTAGAACCGAAGTCTTCCAGCCGAACGCCTTTCTGCGAATTGGGACTGATGACATGATCACGGTTATCCTCGGAAAGTCTGAGATGGGCACCGGCATATACACTTCGCTGCCAATGATCGCGGCCGAAGAGTTGGACGCCGATTGGCAACACATACGCATTGAAGCCGCGCCTGTGGATGAGGTGTATTTCCATCCTACATTTCACATTCAGATGACCGGCGGTAGCAGCAGCGTGACTTCGGAATGGGAACGGCTGCGCAAGGCAGGGGCGACAGCCAGAGCCATGCTCATCGCCGCGGCCGCGAAAAACTGGGATGTCGATCCGAAGGCCTGCGGGACACAGACTGGCTACGTCGTCCACGAGCCGAGCAATCGCCGAGTGTCGTACGGTGTTCTGGCAGAAGCAGCGGCTACCACGCCGCTACCGACAGACGTTCCTCTTAAAGACCCAAACAATTTCACGATCATCGGACGCGGGACACATCGTCTGGACACGGCTGCAAAGACAAACGGTAGTGCGCTGTTTGGCATCGATGCAAAAGCTCCGGACATGCTCACTGCGCTCATCGCTCGGCCACCGGTTTTTGGTGCAAAGATCAGTCGCGTCAACGACGCACGATCGAGAAAGATTACCGGCGTGAAGGCCGTCGTACCAGTTCAATCGGGTATTGCCGTCGTTGCTGACGGCTTCTGGGCCGCGAAACTGGGACGCGACGCGTTGGAAGTAGAGTGGGACGAAGGCCCAAACGCCACTGTCTCCACTGCAGCGATACGCGAGCAGTACGCGAGATTGTCGAACGCACCGGGAAAAGTTGCGAGACGCGACGGCGACCCCGCCCACGCGCTGCAAACAGCGGCCACCAAGATCACGGCCGAGTACGAGGTTCCGTATCTTGCGCACGCGACGATGGAGCCGCTCAACTGCCTTGTTGATCTGCGCGCCGACCGCTGCGACATCTGGACTGGCACTCAGTTCCAGAGCCTTGACCACGCAGCTGCGGTCAAGCTTACAGGTCTGCACCCGAACCAGGTGCACGTTCACACCACGATGCTCGGGGGTGGGTTTGGTCGTCGGGGCAGTCCCACCTCTGAATTCGTGGTGGAAGCCGTCGAGGTTGCAAAAGCGGTGCATGCGCCCGTGAAAGTCGTGTGGACCAGAGAAGACGATATTCGCGGTGGGTGGTATCGTCCCATGGCCTACGACCGCATCTCCGCAGGTCTGGACGCGAGCGGGAACCCAGTTGCGTGGGACCATACGATCGTGAGCCAGGGGGTGCTTGAAGGCACGATCTTCGCACCTGATGGGAATGACGGCTCCTCAGTTGAGGGCGCTGTCGAAATGCCCTATGCCATTCCCAACGTACTGGTTAGCTTACACGCCATGAAGTTAGGAGTACCGGTCCTTTGGTGGCGGTCCGTAGGCAATTCGCACACCGCCTTCGTTGTCGAGAGCTTCATTGACGAACTCGCGCACGCCAGCGGAAAAGATCCTTATCAGTTTCGACGCGCACTGTTGGCAAAGAAGCCTCGGCATCTGGCTGTTCTGGAGCTAGCAGCGGAGAAAGCTAATTGGAGCGCCCCTCTCCCGAAAGGGCAGGGACGCGGTATTGCCCTGCATTTTTCCTTTGACACGTACGTTGCTGAAGTCGCGGAAGTTTCTGTCAGCGAGCGAGATACGATTCGCGTTCATCGTGTGGTGGCCGCGGTTGACTGCGGCCGTGTTGTCAATCCGGATGGCGTTGTGGCTCAGACGGAAGGCGGAATCATCTTCGGGCTTAGTGCTGCTCTCAAGAGTGAAATCACGCTTGACCGTGGACGCGTGCAGCAGAGCAACTTCCATGACTATCAGGTGCTCCGCATCAACGAAGCACCACAGATCGAGGTTTACATCGTACCCAGCACCGAGCATCCGATGGGAGTCGGCGAACCGCCGGTGCCGCCGATCGCGCCTGCCGTTGCAAACGCGGTGTTCGCCGCAACGGGCAAACGGGTCCGCAAGTCGCCCATCCGGATGAACGAGGCTGTGTGAAAGTAACCATCCGCCAGCTGCGTTGCTCGACCGTGCATTGAAGAATTCCCGTGCCTCGGTGTCGGCATATAATGCGCTGCGACAGGTCGGTTAACGACTCTACTACGGCGGTGAAGCGTGCCCTATAGGATCCTGTTCACATTGCTGTGCCTGAGCTTTCTAGCTTGTCCGTGTTTGTTTGGCCAAGCCGACAGACGGGATCGGATCAGTCAGTTGTTAGAGGAATTGGCAAACGCACCCGGACCCTCCGGCTTTGAGGGACCGGTGCGAGACATACTGATGCGTCATTTCCGTTCCGCTGGCGTTGCGGTTTCAACCGATGGCCTGGGATCAGTCATCGGCGCTTTACCGGGCTCCTCGGATGCTCCGCGCATCATGTTAGCCGCACACATGGATGAGGTTGGCGCGATTGTCCGGTACATAAACCAGGAAGGATTCGTAAAGTTTCAGACGCTCGGGGGATGGTTCGATCAGGCTCTTGTCAACCAGCGCTGGACGATACTCACCAACAAAGGGCCCATCTCAGGGGTGAGCGGCTTGATCAGCGTGCACGTGGCGGCGCCCTCCGACATGACGCGTGTTTTCCCGCACGACGACATCTTTATCGATGTGGGTGCCCGGTCCAAGGAGGAAGCTGAAAGATTAGGTATCCGTCCGGGAGATGCAGTCGTGCCGTCGAGTTCATTCACAGTACTTTCAAACGGCCGCTATAGCGGAAAAGCCATGGACGACCGGGTGGGCTGCGCGATGATGTTGGAGGTCCTTCGAAGATTGAAGGAAGAAGGTACTAAGCCACCAAACACGATCTATTTTGTAGGAACAGTTCAGGAGGAGATTGGACTGACTGGAGCACATACGGCTGTACAGGTGGTTAAGCCCGACCTCGGTATTTCACTGGAAGCCGGTATCGCAGCGGACCACCCGGGCGGTAAGCCTGAAGGTGCACAGGAGCGCCTTGGTGAGGGCCCTGTCCTCTACCTCGCGGATGCCGCCATGCTCGCCAACCTCAAGTTAAAGGGCTTCATTCAGAGGATAGCCGAGGAGAACAAGATTCCACTCCAAACTGAAGTCCTTTCCGGGGGCGCAGAGGATTCGGCCGAGCTGCAAAAGTTCGGTATTGGTAAGCCAGCGGTGAACTTTGCGGTTGCCACTCGTTACCTGCATACCCATAACAGCGTCATCGACCGCGCCGATCTGGACCGCTCGGTAGACTTGCTAGTGCGAATCCTTTCTCGGCTAGACTCGAAGACTGTCGAGGAGATATCTCGGTTCTGATTTGTTTGAATCGCGCGGCCGATTTTGTCGCTGGCTTTCATGAGAAAGTTTTAGGCCCAATGGAAATTAGGGACTTCATCGGCCCGAGTACACTGAAACTATGCTGAGGTTGCGAAAGGACAGGCGTCGCGACGCAGCAGTGAATCAGACCATGGAAAGCCGAGCAGAAAGAGATAAACGGAGCGCATTGCCGAAGCAAGAGTTCGCAGGGTCTCTGATTAATGAGGAGTTAGACGGCGAGACGCAGAAGTGTCAAATCGAATCCCTCCCTCTCCGCTAGAAATCCTTTTCCGACAATCACTGAATTCGGCGCATCTGCGACTGTCTGTCGCTTTCTCTGCGTTGTATCCTCCAAACGCGCCATTGCAGTAATCTTGCGCTCTGGGTTTGGTGGCACTTGCCAGCAGTCGATATACCTTATTGGTGAGCCGGTCGAACCGAAACTTGATTCATCTTGTTCGCGCAAGTCTTCGGCGAAAGGCCGATTCATGGTACTTTGGCTTGAATCTCTGCCGAGTACTGGCTCTCGTGTCCGGCTTCGTCAACGGATGTGACCACGTAATAGTAGGTTGTTCCGCTGTTAACCGAAGTGTCTTGGTACTTCGTGTCTTTGATTCCGGAGGCAAGCTTTGAATATGGACCGCCGGGTGTGGTTCCCCGATAGACGTTATAGCTTGGAACGGGTTTTCCCGCGGAACTCGCAGCTGCTTGCCAAGTTAAAGTTATTTTGTGGGCCTTAGGAGACTTGTCGCCGCTGTGAACGAATATCACAGCAAGAATGGAGAGCACTGCGGCCAAGCCAGCTACAAGCAGACCCCAGGTCTTCTGCCGGGACATCATCTGGAACGATGATAAGCGGGTCAGAGCCGCAGCGGAAGACCGCTTAGCCCGTTACAAAGCTCGGTCGCCACGCTCGTCATTGCGGATGCGAATGGCCTCATCAACGTGGGAAAGGAAAATCTTGCCATCACCAATCTTTCCGGTTCGGGCGGCTCCTGTGATTGCCTGTACGACTCTTTCCACCATGTCATCTGCTAATACCATTTCAATTTTGATTTTAGGAATGAGATCGACTGTATATTCACGGCCACGGTAAATCTCCGTGTGACCCTTCTGCCGGCCATGGCCCCGCGCTTCGAGCACGGTCATGCCTTCCACCCCGATTTCATGAAGCGATTCCTTCACCGCTTCCAGCTTTGAAGTCTGAATGATCGCTTCAACTTTGGTCATCGTCTGCGCGCCTTAAGAAATCATTCGGTTGAGCTAGGTTGAAACTTCCCAGGAATAGCCTTCCTCGCCATGCTGGGAGAGATCGAGTCCCTGGATTTCCTGCTCATCCGGAACGCGAAGTCCCATCGTCATATCAACGAGCTTCAAGATAATCAGGGTTCCTGCTGCCGCAAGCACCCACGCAATTCCAACTCCTACGGCTTGGTTTAGGAGCTGATGGGCGTTTCCTTCCAGTAACCCGGACGGCAGTACACGTCCCTGGCCATCTTTAAAGATTGGATTTACTGCACTCGAGGCAAAAACCCCCGTGAGTATAGCCCCGAGTGTTCCGCCTGCGCCGTGGACTCCGAAGGCATCCAGCGAGTCATCGTAGCCAAAGCGGGCCTTTACTTTTGCAACCATGAAATAGCAGACAATCCCAGCGGCCAGTCCGATAGCCAACGCTGCTCTAGGTCCCACGAAACCCGAGGCAGGAGTGATCGCGACCAGTCCCGCCACCGCGCCAGAGATCGCTCCCAGCGTGCTCGGTTTCCCGTTTCTTAGCCATTCCGCCCCGGTCCAGCCAACAACAGCCGCGGCTGTGGCGAAGTGGGTCGCGATGAAAGCACTGGTGGCCAGCGACCCCGCGCCCAGCGCGCTGCCTGCATTGAATCCGAACCAGCCCACCCACAGCAGACACGCGCCGATAAAACTCAATACCACGCTATGCGGCGGCATAGCGTCGTGAGGATAGCCAAGCCGCCGACCGAGATACAGGGCACAGACCAGAGCCGAAACTCCCGACGTGACGTGGACAACTGTGCCTCCGGCGAAGTCGAGTGTGGGGAACCGTCCGCCAAGAGCGGCATTCAGAAGACCGCCCCTCCCCCACACCATGTGCGCCATCGGATCGTAGACCAGCACAGACCACAAAACCATGAAGACCACCATCGCGCTGAACTTCATACGTTCCGCGAATGCGCCGCAGATGAGCGCCGGGGTGATGATGGCAAACATCAGCTGGTAAATCATGAAGGTCTGGTGAGGAATGGTCGCAGAATAGTCCGCCTGGGGTTGTAAACCAACTTCGTGCAGAAGGATGTGTTGCAGTCCGCCTATGAAGCCGTTCCCCGGACCGAAGGCCAAGCTGTAACCAAATAACGCCCATAACACGGAGATAAGCGCCATAAGGGCGAAGCTCTGCATCATGGTGGCGAGAACATTCTTTTTACGTACTAGACCACCGTAAAAAAGGGCCAGGCCCGGTCCGGTCATCATCAGGACCAATGCCGAACTGGTGAGCATCCAGCCGTTATCGGCCGATGCTTTTGCGTCTGCGACCTGCTGCTCCAGTTTTGCGAGGCGATCGTCGTCCGAGCCCTGTCCGAGCACGGATTGGCTCAACGTCAGAAACAGCAAAACACTAGAGCACACAAGCAAGTGCTTACGCATGAATCATTGGTCCCGATTGGAAGAAATCGAATGAACCCAGCCGATTCACTGTAATGGGTCTAGGTCTATTGCAAGAAATAGAAACAATCTATTTCTTATATAAACGGTTCTTATCGGGCCGAAATCAATCCGCCGAAAAACTCGGCCATGTCTCGCGCCAATAGTTCAGGTTCTTCGGCGGCGGCGAAGTGGCCGCCACGGGGTATCTCCGTCCAGCGCTGAACGTTGTATCCGCGCTCTATCCATTGGCGTGGGGGAAACGGCGCTTCTTTGGGAAAATGCGCGATTGCGCATGGCACGCCGACAAATTCGCCTTTCTGGAATTGAAGCAGCGCTTTGCGGTCCTCGAAATAGAGACGGCAGGAGGAATGTATGGTCTCGGTCATCCAGTAAAGAGTCACATTCGTGAGCAGTTCGTCTTTGGAGAACTTCTTTTCGACATCGCCAGCGCAGTCAGCCCAATCGCGGAATTTGTCGATGATCCACGCGGCCAAAGCCATCGGCGAATCGTTCAGGGCATAGGCAAGCGTCTGCGGCGTGGTCCGCTGTAAATGAGCGTAGCCGCCATAATCCACGTACCATTCATCGGCGTCGCGCAAAAAGGATTCTTCAATTGCGGCAAGTTTTGCGCCGGCCTGCAGATACGGCCGATACGACCCTGGAATGTAGTTGAGGTGGACGCCCAGCATTCGCTCGGGATATCGTAGTCCGAGAATGGTACTCACCGCGGCGCCAAAATCGCCTCCGTGTGCAGCGAAGCGCTTGTACCCCAACGCTTGCATTAACTCTGCCCAGAGATCTGCGATGCGGAAGGTGTTCATGCCTGGTTGACTAGGGCGATCTGAAAATCCGAAACCCGGAAGCGATGGCACGACTACATCGAAGCAGACCGCAGGATCACCTCCATGTTTCGCTGGATCGGTCAGCAGCGGAATGATTTTCAGCATTTCCAGAAATGATCCCGGCCACCCGTGTGTAACGATCAGAGGGATCGCATTCGGACCTTTACCGTTCTCAAGGATGAAGTGAATGCCGACACCCTGAACCGAGCAGCGGAAATGAGAAAACCTGGACATCTCCTGCACACTTTGTTTCCAGTCAAACCGGTCCCTCCAGTACCGGCAGACATCTTTCATGTAGTTGAGATCAGCGCCGTAATTCCAGCCCGTCCGTGGGATGGAATCGGGCCAGCGGGTACGTCCGAGACGCAACCGAAGATCGGCAACAGCTTCTTCCGAATAAGGCACCATGAAAGGTGTGGATGTCATGGCACGGTCGGGCTATTTTACAGCTTGCGACAAACAGTGGCTTACATAGCAGGTCGCCGAGCGCCGATCGTAGCTTCAGAAGCGCGTTTCCGGCTGGAAAACACTTAGGTCAGGCGCTGGAGAAGTGAAAATTCCACATCGGAACAGGCTCTTCCGTAACCTGCTCGATTGAACTGCGGCGTGCGATATTCAGTTTGGGCCAATGGCCGCCAACTAAAACCCGCCACAGGCGCAAAGTCCAGCCTGGCGTGCGTAAAAAACTAAGGAAGGCCGGAAACGATGCTGCAGCCACCAGACAACTCGCAAAAAAATTCATCCCCCTCCAACCAAAATTACATACCAATCAAGACAGGGGGAGCACCAATGGAGCAGGCAACAATCGGACGGTCGCTGGTGATCAAGGGCGAAGTCAGCGGCTCCGAATCGCTTTATATTGACGGCCGTATCGAAGGGACAATCAACATCGCTGAGAACCGCGTGACCATCGGGCGGAACGGGGTGGTAGCCGCCAATATTTCAGGTCGCGAAGTCGTAATCCTCGGCAAAGTGACGGGTAACGTGCAATGTATAGACCGTCTAGACATTCGCAGCGAGGGCATGCTCACGGGCGATGTAGTCACTCAGCGCATCAGCGTGGAAGACGGCGCGGTGCTCAAAGGTAGCGTGCAGGTCCGAGCCGTCGAACAGCACAAGAACGAAAAGCAGTCACACGCGAAGCCGGTTGAGCAGGCCAAAGCAGCCGCCGCTTCTGGCAGCGCGTAAGCGCGTTACCAACCGCATGTCATAGGGCACCTACAGGTGCCCTATTTCTTTTCCTCAGGTTTAAGATCCAGCGCGGCGGAGTTCATGCAGTAGCGAAGTCCTGTGGGCGCCGGGCCGTCTTCAAAGACGTGTCCCAGGTGAGCGTCGCAACTCGAACAGCGTACTTCAGTACGAACCATCCCGTGGGTCTCGTCAGTGTGCGTGTCCACGGCTCCTTCTTCCACTGGCTTGTAGAAGCTGGGCCATCCGGTGCCGGATTCGAATTTGGTATCGGAAGTGAAGAGCGGCTGGCCGCAACAAACACAGGTGTACGTGCCTTGATCTTTTGTCTTCCAGTACTTTCCAGCGAATGCAGGCTCGGTTCCCGCATGCCGGGTCACCTGGTACTGCTCGGGAGAAAGCTGCTGACGCCATTCTTCGTCCGTCTTGGTTATTTTGTCGGTCTTGGTCACTTCTTCTGCCATTTGAGCGCTCCCTCGAATCAATCTTTTGATGCAGACGGGCCGCAGTAGGAGTCACGGCCCATAATCCAGTCGCCATGTAAGATAGTTCTTTTCCTGATGCCGAAAAAGCTTTCTCATTATGACAGTTCGGGAAGAGCAAGTATGGTGGATGTCTCACCTAAGCTCCCGAGCAGGCGGCAAGCGGTAGCCAGCGCATTCGTTGTCTTGAAGCGGGCAGTGCTGAAAGCGCTTCCCAAAAACCCCAAAGGGGAGCCGTTTGAAGTAGCGAGGCTGGCCGGGATTATGGCGGCAAAACGAACCTCCGAGTTGATTCCCATGTGCCATCCGCTGCCGCTTTCTCACGTTGATGTCGACATGCGGCTGTGCGAGAATGGCGTCGCCATTACCTCAAAAGTTATTACGACGGCTGTGACTGGGGTTGAAATGGAAGCTTTGGTCGCCGCTTCCGTTGCAGCTCTTACTGTGTACGATATGTGCAAAGCGCTGGACAAAGGCATTGAGATTCGGGAGATCGCGCTTGAGCACAAGTCGGGCGGAAAAAGCGGGGATTACAGCCGACGCCGGAATAAGAAAATAAATCCGCATGCCGAATGACGTCAAAGTCCTGCTGGTAGACGACAATCCGATGGTCTTGGGCATGCTGCGCGGCGCGCTTACCCCGCTCGCCAATGTAATCACCTCCAATGATTCCGCCGACGCACTGCTGAAGGCGGTGGATGATCCCCCCGATCTGCTGGTCAGTGATTACCGCATGCCCGGCATGGACGGCCGGCAACTCGTGGAAAAGCTCAAGGGCCGGCAAAATACGGCAGGCATCTCTGTAATTCTGCTCGCCAGCAAGGCCGACATCACTGAAAGGCTTGCGAGCAGCGAACCGGTGGATGACTTCGTAGAGAAGCCTTTCTTCCTTAAGGAAGCCACTCACCGCATTAAACGGGTGATCGATAAAATCGCACTCGAGAAAATGGCCAAGCGAGCGCCATCTGATGGCGTGCTCCGTGGCAGTCTCTTGCAAATGAACGTGATCGACCTGGTGCAATCCCTGGAGATGGGACGTAAAAGCTGCGCCCTGACTCTTACCAACGCCAAAGAAAAGTGCGAAATGTATTTTCAGGAGGGCCAGGTCACGCACGCGGCCTATGGTTCGCTGATGGGCGATGCCGCCGTGTTTAAAGTGTTGCGCTGGACATCAGGGAATTTCCAGATCGACTTCGAGGGCAAAACTACTAAGCAGTCCACCACTCTCAACACGCAAGGCCTGCTCATGGAGGGCCTGCGCCTGCTGGATGAATCCAAGCGCGACGAAGGCGGCGACGGTGGTGCGGAGGAGGAAGAAGATGTCCTCCTCGACACCTGAGCATCTCAGCGCGGCAGTTCTCACCGTTAGCGATTCCTGTGCTCGCGGCGAAGGCTCAGACCTATCAGGCCCTGCCGTCGCGAAAGCCCTCATGGAGAAGAAATTCTCGATCGTTCAAACAGCGATAGTCGCGGACGATCAAAATGCCATTCGGGATTTGCTCCTGCAACTCGCCAGCAAGGCGAACCTGGTAGTGACCACCGGCGGAACTGGAATCGCGGAGCGGGACGTTACGCCCGAAGCCACCAAAGCCATCTGTAATCGGCTGCTCGAAGGCGTGGCGGAGCGCATGCGGGCGGAAGGCCGCAAGAAAACTCTTTTCGCGGATTTGAGCCGCGCAGTTTGCGGTGTGCATGGCAAGTCCATCATTCTTAACCTGCCTGGAAGTCCAAAAGGCGCGGTGCAGTCGCTGGAAGCCGTAATTGACCTTCTTCCTCACGCCGTGCAGTTACTCAGCGGGAATACGAAGCACAAGTAAACCGCGAACTCTCAAGGGTTCCGCCTCCGTGCGCCCCTGTGCCCTCTGTGGTTTACAAACCCCCGTTACAGATGTATTGCAAGTTGCACTCCCTCCGCCGTTCCCAATCAAGGTACGCTAGCCGCGGATCCCCCGTCCGCACAGGAGGAATTGTGATCCGCCAATTCGCGTGTGTGCTTGCCTTTTCAGTAGCAACTCTTTCCACCGATGAGCCTGTGCAGCCCTCCCTTACTATCTACAACCAGAACTTTGCCGTGGTCCGCCAGGAGTTGCCGCTGGAACTGAAAGCCGGGGTCAACAACGTCCAGGTCACAAATATCACCATGCACCTGGAGCCGGACTCGGTGATCCTGCGCGATCCGGCGGGCAAACACCCCGTACAGGTCCTGGAACAGAACTATCGGGCCGACCCCATTTCCGAATCTCTATTGCTTTCGTTGAACGAGGGCAAGACGATCGACTTTCTGGTGCAGCGTGAAAATAAGCAGGAAACCATCTCCGGCAAAATCATTCGCAGCGGATACACGCCCCACAACTACATGGCTATGAACCGCTATGGCCAGCAGTACTACCAGGCCCAGATGGCCTACGCTCAAGGCGGCAATGAGCAGCCCGTTATTGAAGTCCAGGGAAAGCTGAGGTTCGGCCTGCCGGGCGTTCCACTTTTCCCTTCTCTCGGTGACGAGACCGTTCTCAAGCCAACGCTGCAGTGGTTACTCACCAGCCCTCAAGCCGGCGCTGTGCGCGCCGAGTTGTCCTACGTTACCGGAGGCCTGACCTGGGAAGCGGACTACAACATCGTTGCCCCCGATAAAGGCGATGCCGTCGACGTCGTCGGCTGGGTCACCATGGACAACCAGAGCGGCAAGACCTTCGATAATGCGCGCATCAAGCTGATGGCGGGGGATGTAAGTAAGATCCAACCGGGCAGAGAGTTCGATCGTCTGCAAGTCTATGGGATGGCGGGTGCTATCAATTCCGCGATGACTCCACCCGTAACCGAACGGACCTTCGACGAATACCACCTCTACACCCTGGCTCGCCCGACGACCTTGCATGATCGCGAAACCAAGCAGGTGGAATTCATCCGCGCCGCTGGAGTCGCCACCAAGCGAATCTACGCCTACGATGGCGTCAAAATCGATTCCAACCGTTACAACGGCTGGAACTGGGAAAACATTCGCAACGATTATTCCTACGGAACCGAATCCAATCCCAAAATTTGGGTGATGCGCGAGTTTGCCAATTCAGAAGCCAATCATCTTGGTATGCCGCTCCCCAAAGGACGCGTTCGCTTTTATCGCCGAAATGATGACACCCAGATCGAATTTACCGGCGAGAACGTGATCGACCACACCCCGCGCGACGAGAACGTTCGCGTTTACACAGGCAATGCTTTCGACATGACAGGCGAGCGCCGCCGCACGGACTACAAGTTGGACCTGGACAAGCACTTCGCTGACGAGTCATTTGAAATTAAAGTCCGGAATCACAAGAAGGAGCGGGTCGACGTGCGTGTGGTGGAACATCTATATCGCTGGATCACCTGGAATATCTCAATGAAATCGGATCCCGTCAACAAAAAGGATAGCCAGACCATCGAGTTTCCAGTGTCGATCGCGCCCGATGGCGAGAAAACCATCACTTACACGGCACACTATACCTGGTAGCCGAATCGCCGCTGGCCGTCGCAAAAATCAGCTGCGAAACCGTTCCGGTCTGCATCTATAGGTTGATGAACTTGGAAAAAATCTGCAAGGCGTTCTGCCTGTTTGCCTTAATCAGCCTTTTCCTGCTGCCGACCGCAGCCGCCGCCCAGCAATTCGACGCAGCCTTCGGCGTCGGCACAATCACAGCGCCCACCGGCTTCAACGCTTTTGGTGATCCCGTCCCTGTGAGCCTGACCGGGGGCGCCTACCCGGTGTTCAGTGCCGATGTTCTTCTCAAGGGCCACTTGGGAGTCGGTGGGGAAATCGCCTGGAAGGGCAGCCGCGGTCTATACGCGGGGTTCCAGCCCTACCGCCCCCTTTTCTATGACCTGAACGGGGTCTTCGCGCCGCGATTGAAAAATTTTGGGGCGGAGCTGCAGGCCGGCATCGGATGGGAGAGCCTGCGCTTCTATCAGCCCTTTTTCCAATGCGGATTTGCCGGATGCACAAACTTCGTCAGCAGCAACCATTTTATGGGACATTTCGGCGGGGGCATCCGCCTCTATGCGCACGGCAACTTCTTCATCCGTCCCGAAGCGCACGTGTACCTAATCCACAACAACAACGAATTCAGTTCTCCATTTGCTACCCGGTACGGCATCTCGATTGGTTATACCTTCGCCCCGGGATTTTGAGTGGTGAGCATTCCGTAGCATTCCACCGCATTCCACAGCGAATACCCGGTAGTGTGACATCCGTCACATACTGGTTCACACCTTGGGGCCAGAATGCGACAAATCGGCACAAACAGCGCGACAGACATTTCGACTTATGGCCCACGGTACGGTTCTGCTCCGTCGGTTCGAGGACAAGCTGAAAAGTCCCCTCCGTCCAAGCACGGTTCGTTGTCTCAACCCTTTTAAAACCCAATTTAAGGACATTGCAGCCGATAAAATGCGTTACAACGCGAAATTTACAAAAGAATCCCGCGTCTTTGAGGTGGCAAATCGTGAGCGGTAGAAAGTGCTCAGAAAGCCCATCCCGATCCGATCGCCTCGTCGCCCAAGCCAGAACGAAGATTGAACAAACCCACGAACTACTGCAGCAAACCTCCATCCTCAAAAGGGCGAGGAAACGCCTCCGGCAATCATTGACAACCTAGGCCATCAACAATCTTAGTGGGGACGGCGTCCTGTGTTATCTTCAGCTCTTTTACTGCGCATTCTGCACCCCAGTGACGCCCCCGTGAATACCCTTGCGCATTCCTCAAAAAGGCCTAGGATAGATACATCAACCTTCGTCGGGGTTTGTTTGTGGCCGATGCTCCCAAGATCAAAGCCGATGTCTTGAATTCATGGAAGGAGATTGCTTCCTACCTGGACCGTGGCGTGCGCACCGTTCAACGCTGGGAGCGAGATTCGCAATTGCCAGTCCACCGCCTAGGTACTGGCAAAGTCGGCCCCGTGTTTGCGTTTCCCTCAGAATTGGATCTTTGGCTGAACGGGGCTATTCGAAGCGCGCCCCGAAAACAGTTTTCGGCCAAAAATCGAACCGCAGTCATTCGGGATCGCCGCAGTTTGCTCGCTGCCTCTTTCGCTCGTTCCCGGCTGCTCATGCGCCAGCTCTCGGATCGGGCTCTTTTGCAGCAGCAACGGATACAACAACTAGGGCAAACTGTTGCACTTCTCACCCAATACCGCAACGGCAGGACAGACAAAAACCAGTCGCTCTCCCACAGAGTAGCCTAGTCGGCAGCCTGCCTTCGACCGTGGTTTCCCTTCGTCTTGGAATTGCCCTGAGAAGCCGTGGATGCGGCCCCTGAGTCGTTCGGCTCGAACGTAATTAATACACTGCTCTCATCTCCCTGACAAACGGGGCTGATATGAATATCCACGGCAGAGCTCGGTTTCCCTTGAAGAGGTTGTTTTCTAATGATCATGGGCTTCCGTTGCGACAGCGCCGCCCGGTGGCGCCGGATGATCAGGTCTCGCACCGGCTCTGGTAGAGGAAGCTGGTCCAGATGTAGATCCATCGGCGGCTTGCTCCGGAAACCGAACAACCGCAGTGCCATGCTGTTCCAGAATTGGATTTTGTTTTCACTGTCGACTAGCATGATCGGAGCCCGGATCTTTTCCAGGGTCTGCGCGTAGAGCGTACTCAAAACATTCAGATCCTTCCTGCGCTCTTCCAATTCCTGATTCGTGGTTTCGAGCTCTTCATTCAGCGACTGCAACTCCTCATTCGTGGTCTCGAGTTCTTCATTCGTCGACTGCAGTTCCTCGTTGGTGGTTTCCAGTTCCTCGTTCGTCGACTGCAGTTCTTCGTTCGTAGTCTCCAGTTCCTCGTTCGCCGACTGCAATTCCTCGGTGGTCGATTCCAATTCTTCGATCGTGGACTGGAGTTTCTCCTGCACGGTCTCATCCTCAAAATAGACGAAAGTCGCGGAATGGCGTCCACGGTCATCCAGGATCGGTCGCAAGGTGATGTCAATCAGGCGCTTCTCAGTACCGATCCGGATCCGGCTCTGAAAGTGCTTCGTCTGATTTGTGATCCGGCAGTCCTGTAATTCCGGTCCAAGCTCGGGCGTCCGGGCCAGCAGGTCCGTATCATGCAAGCTCCTTCCCGTCAGGCTGCCCGACGGCAAACCATATAGCGTAAGCAGAGCAGCGTTGTGCTGGATAATGTTGTCATCAGGAGACAGCAGCAGTACCCCCAATCGCACGGTCTCAAACAAGTACTGCTGTCGCAAGCGGAGTTCATCCAGTTCTTTGCGCGACCGCTCCAAACCTGGTGCTTGTTCCTCATTGCCTTGCGCTTCAGAATCAGCTGCCATCGACATGCCCAGGGGGACGCGCCTAAAAATTCGCCAACGTCCGTTCAATCTTCGGAATTGGGTGGAGTCGGTCAGCTGTGATTCTGATTTGCCTAAGAAGAGAATTCCCTCCGGTTCCAGCGCATAATACAGCCGGGCAAGAATCTGCTTCTGCAGTTCGGAGTTGCAATAGATGAGAACATTGCGGCAAAGCAGCAGATTGACGTGCGATATAGGTGCGTTCTGCGCGAGGTTGCTGCGTCCAAAAATCAACAGCTTCCTGATTTCCCGGTTCACCCGCAGCGGTCCTTTTCCGTGGAAATATTTGGCAATCCACTCCGGACGGATTCGCCGCAACGCCTCAGCGGAATATTCCCCCTTGCGCGCTGTCGTAAGGGCTTCTTCATCGATGTCGGTTGCGTAGATTTTGATGTCGTATTCGGGAAGTCGCGGCCCGAAGAACTCGCTCAGCAAAATGGCGATCGAGTACGCCTCCTCTCCACTGGCGCAACCCGCACTCCACGCTCGAAAGGTTGAACTCGAAGTCAGATTCTTCAACATTGGCGGCAGCAGGTCCTGGCGAAGCGTCTCCCAGGCTGCCGGATCACGGAAAAATTCGGTGACGTTGATCAGAATCGTATCGAGGAGGGCAGTGACTTCTTTGGGATTTTTCTGCAGATACTCCCGGTAATCGGCATAGCTGCCGATGTTGAGCTGGAACATTCGCCGCCGGAAGCGGCGCTCCAGGGTGGTCGGTTTGTATCCCCGGAGATCAAAGTCGCGCTGCTCGGCCAATTCCTGCAGCAGCTCTTTCAAGGTGATGTCTTTATTCATGACGCTGTCGGTTGCCCGCGCACAGATCACGGAGCAAATTGCCTATCTCGCCAATAGGCACCACAAAATCCACACATCCGGTGGATATGGCAGCCTGAGGCATGGTCGCGAAGTTTGCCGTGGCCGGCTCTTGCGCAATGGTGGTCCCACCGGCCTCTTTTATGGTCCGCATACCGACCGCCCCATCCCGGTTTGACCCGCTTAGAATAACTCCGATCGAGCGCGAACCGTACATGCCGGCCACGGACTCGAACATCAGATCGATTGACGGTCGCGAAAAGTGCACTAATTGGGAGTGCGCCAGCTGTATCGTACCCGGTCCCACCAGAAGATGTTCGTCAGGTGGAGCAATATACACACTGCCTGGCAGGATAGGCTCGCCGTGCTCCGCCTGCTTCACATGGATGCTGGTTCTGCGGCTCAGCAGCTCCGCCATGTGGCTCTCGTGCGTGGGATCGAGATGCTGCACGACCAGAATCGCAGGAAAATCCGTCGAGATCGGCCGCAGCAATTCCGTCAGAGCGATCAAGCCTCCGGCAGAGGCACCAATCGCAACGACGTCATAATGCAGTGTCGCAGCACGCCCGACCGGTACACGCTTGGGTTTTCGCTTCCCATTTCTGGCTTCTCTGGCCGGTTCTCGGGATGGATCGTCTGCATTCGTACTGCGGATTCTACTTGGTTTGGCTCCTGGCCACAAAGCAGGTGTGATTGCTAAACGATTGGCAAGGCCACGAGATCGCGTGAGACGAATTCGCCTGTTCGCGAGGAAGCGAATGCAACTCTATTCAATTCCACAGCAACAGTTTAAGTCCCGCGCTATGGCTACTCGGCTGCTCCGACCTTCTGGCGATTAGGATGAGGTTCGTCGCGGCTTGGTTTTCCTAAGTCACTAGGGTGCACGGCGCGGTCTGGATAGACATAATAAGCAGGTGAGTATCTGGCGGTATGAGGCGGTATGACTAACTGAGACTGTCTAATTCAAGCGATATTCGGTCTGGCAACTCTGCTTTTCCTGGCGCGCAAAGCGGTTGCTGCTTCTACACGGTTGCGACCGGATTGCTTTGCATGAAAGAGGGCTTTGTCGGCCGATTGCAGTACGTTGTCGGTGCCGCGCACCCGCGATGTTGGTTCGGCAACACCGATACTGATTGTCACGGACACGGTTCGCTTGCCGATTGACGTTTCCGGGCCCCTCTGCCTGGGCCCGATTAGTTGTTTGCGCTTCCCGGTTCGATCACCGACTCTGCGCAACTGATTTCTCCGTTCCAGCCCTTCTGGCGCTCGCGGGCTACTGCGGCGCTCCTCGATGCCACGCACACGAAACTCCGATGTGGCAACCCCCTCTCGCACCAGTTCCAAGTGGGGAATAATCTCCGGCACCGATTTTCCTGGAAATAAAATACAAAATTCCTCTCCACCGATGCGGTAGGCAGTGCCACCGCCGGTGACTTGGGCAAGCCTGACGGCAACCATGCGCAAGACTTCGTCCCCGGTTTCGTGGCCATAAGTGTCGTTGAAAATTTTGAAATGGTCGATGTCGACCACGGCTATGCAATACGCTTCTTTCAGTCTTAACAGTGCATCATTAAAGGCGCGACGTCCAGGCAATCCTGTGAGTTCGTCATGGAAGGCGAGAGCATAGGAACTCTCAACCATTGAACTTGCGAGGATGAGTCCAGCGGTGGCGAAATAATAATCGCCCTCCCGACCTACAATGCCTGACTGCAAGGCAATAAAAGTCGCCGCCAAAGACCACAACAATCCGTTTTCGAATGGTTTGCGGTAAAGCAGGAGGCGTATCAGCAGCACTCCGAAAGTCGCTATATAAACCCACAGTATGGATTGATCCGCTTGCGCCAACCCTGGGTGAGCGGTATGCGGAAACCCTGGGGTCCCATAACCCGGACGACAGATGACTGCCGTGAACACGGATTCAAAGAACAAAACCGCGAGTCGTCGAGCGATGTCCTGGAGAACGAAACCACGTTCGCGAGCAAAGCAAACAATCGCGAAATTTAGAGGGATCAGGAAGGCTACGGCTTTTAGGGCTGTGCGGCCAGGAGCATTGCTGAGTCCCACGCCGCCAGAAAAGAACTCGACAGCGCGATGCGCCAACAGCAAAGTGACGATTGCAAACAGAACTCTGCTGGAATGAAAGCGCCAGGCAATCAATATTCCGGCCACGAAAACCGCGTAATAGTAAAAGTTAAGCGTTGCCGCCGGAATGAGGATTATGGGGTTGTAGAGCAGAAGCGCAGAAATCAGCAAGAGTACGCCGCCCGGCAGTACGAGAGATTTCACCGTTCCTCTTGTCCAGAGATCCACGTGTGGCATCCACTCTTCGACGCAAAGCGTGTCTAAAAAGTATGTCTGAGGTAAAAATCGTGCGGGAGTCGCAGTGCAGGTTCCTTCCCTCCTCGGAATGCTTCCCTTTCTGAACCGAGTTCTGCTTTTACAAGCCAAGCCTTTCGTTTGCACTGGAAATGTTGTTCTATCTGCCTTGGTGACTAACAATCGGGACTCATTAGAGCAAATTCATGATGTGCTCCGTGGCAGAAGTGTTCCGTTCATCGTCAATGGGCATCATTATGACCGGGATGGGTCCGATGGTTTGGATGGAATGCGTGCTATCGCGCGCGAAGGCGGTACGGGATGAGGCAAGCTGCACAGTTTATGGAACGCCTCGCGCTTGTGCCGAGAACGGTATTCTGCCGCGAGTCGTACCCCTGATCCAAATTCCGGCACAAATCTTGTTAGCTACGGCTTACCGTAAGAGGGCATAAAGCTAACCCCGCGTTTCGCGCTAAATCGTTCGTAAGGACTTGTCTGATTCTTCCCAATAGCACCTCTCATGAGAATGGCTCTTGTAAGTAGGATGAATGGCTCAACTCATCTGTTCTGGGTTGAAAAGCGCCCGAGCATCCCGACACATAAATGGTCTTCAAAGCCGGGCATATGGCAACAAGCTCTTTTGCCAGGTCACATCCCCTGCGGTCGGGCAAGAGAACATCCGTGATGAGCACGTCAATTGGCGGCGAGGAGGAGTTTCGAAATTTCTGCACTGCCTCGCGCACATTTTTGGAAGTGAGCAGGCCAAAACCGCCGGAGCGCAAAGCTTCGCACTGTTCGTGTGGAATTATCGAATTCGAGTAAGCAACGTCTGCTGAGGATCGACTACGACTTTTCGTGTTCCAGCGGGGGCGGACACATGAAAACTAGTTGCGGGCCCGTCTGCAAAGACCCGTCCGAGCAGTACCGTTTTGCCGGCCGCGACTGCATACAATGGGACCAGGGTCACTAAGCCGTCGGGCGCGTCTTTTTGTGCGATGGTACCGGTGATCGTTGTGAGCCCAGGCTTGTCGGCATATTTCACGTTTTGCAACTCGAAGTGAGGTAGGGCAGTGCCATTCACCCATCCGTCATAGAACCACGACAGTGACCTGTGGCCCTCATACCAGCTGCTGGGGGGCAAGTCTTCCTCGAAGACTTTTAGTAGTTCATTGGTGCTCATCGATTTTCCTTCATAGCGTGTCCTCAGTTTTCGAAGCGCCCGAACGAAAGGCTCATCATCGGGACCCGCTCCGCTCTGCTTGCCAGCACGCCGCTCCCCGTCCTGCATCATGTAACGCAACATATGAAAAAGCCAAGTGCCGCGGCCATAACTGATGGCCTCATAGCCTGCCGGGAAATGAGAACAGGAGAGCCGCGGTCCCAACGAAACTGGCCCCGCTTTCGAAAGCAGAACGCCATCTTTATTCTTGCCTTCCAGATCCTTACGATATTGGTCCATTACTGTTCGAAACTGCATAGGGTCCTGTGACTGAAGGAGCATCAACGAACTGTAGTTCGCCAGACCTTCCACAATCCACTGGTCACGATAACTGCTCCAAGTGACCAGATCTCCCCACCACTGATGCGCTGTCTCATGCGCAATCACAGCGCTGCTCAAAATCTTGGCGATCGGACTCATGTGCAACTGAGTTCTCTCGGTTGGGGTAAGAAAAGAGAAGCTCGATAGATAAATCAGCGATGGCCACCCTTGGCTTACCTCACCGGGCATTTGTGTGAGGGCCAGGCTCGCGTAGGGAAATGGTCCAAAGCGGTCAGCAAAAAATTCGATGGCACGAGCTGATGCGTCGGCCACCGATTGTGCATTTCGCGCGGGAGAGGGCGATGGCGTGACAACAGTGATGGTTCTCGGCAGCGGCCGCAAACCTGGCGGAAGCAGCGGCTGGGGATCAGTGGCTTCTATAGAACCTCTCGGGAAGCTACGTTCAACTCCTGAACTCGCATAGGTCTCTACTGAGACTTTTCCAGCGTGCGCAACCACACGTGAGTATTTGCCAAGATTGAAGCCGGCGAGAGGAATCGGGCGTTCGGATATCCAGCGTCCCACTTGCTCGCCTTGCACGAGGCCTGTGCCCAGGCTGCTGTCCCGGCGCGGTAAATCCACCCGCTTTCCGGTCGCCACCAGCGTCCATCCAGCTGGGTAGCGGAATTCGAGATCGAAGTTTGACATCCCCAAGCCGCGGTTTGGGTACCAGGTGCCCCGCGCTCCCACGTATACCAGTCCCCCGCCCGCTTCGGAGAGCACGTCGCCTCCGTATTTGAAATGCAGCTTCAATTTCTCTCCCGACCGCAACGCATGCGGAAAGATCACAGCTACGAGGTCATTGCCGCGTCGTGC
>Ga0075426_10000410_pt1 | contig 29634 bp, 26 predicted proteins | sample SoiMethybrSBSTD5_FD_75304 | JGI IMG/M metagenome (GOLD analysis project Ga0075426, IMG submission 75304) | Bulk soil microbial communities from a Populus tree surrounding site in Tennessee, USA - Soil MetaG P. TD hybrid SBSTD5 | ecosystem: Environmental > Terrestrial > Soil > Tree plantation...
CCGATCTGCGCCTGCAGATAACTCTGCTCGGCCTGTTGAACCGTGCTCTGCGCGTCGAGCACGAAGAAGATCGTCTCTGCGCCTAGCTCATACTTGCGCTGATCGGCTGCGAGGGTTTTCTTAGCCAGATCGAGTGCGTCGGCAGAAGCGGAAAGGGAGAGCTTGCTGACTTCAAGCTGGTGAACGGCGTTTCGGACTTCAAGAGTGATGGCCTGCTGGCGCGAGCGAAGCTGGTAGAGGTCGCTGCGTTTTGATACAAGAGCAGAACCGAGGTCGGCTTCCGCCTGCCGATTCTTGATGGGAAGCCGCAGGTTGAGCCCGACGCTGTATGTGGGAAAACCGAATCCGCCGACCTGTCCGAGAGCGTCGAGCAAACCTCCACGCGCGACCACAACGGGAGCACCGCTCGATGTATCAAGCACATTGCCGCCAATGCCGTTCGACGTGTAAGCGCCGTTGATACTGACGTCGGGTTGAAGGCTGTTGTGTGCGATATAGACGCTGGTGTCGTCGTTTGCGAGCTGCTGGCGTACGGCCTCCAATTCGGGACGCTTGCTGAGTGCTGTTTCAATTGCGGTTGGAATGTCCTCGGAGACGAGATCGCCGGTGACGTCGGCGGTTTGAACAAGTTCAAGGTCAAGAGCTCCGGCGCGGCTATCGAGATCGGCGCCAATGGTGCGGCGGAACTGATCTTCGAGTGGCTTCACCGCGTACTCCGCCTGGATGACCTGCAGCCTGCGTTGGGCGACCGTAGCCTCGGAGCGATAGATGTCCAGGGGCGACAATGCGCCAAGTTCTAAGGCGCGCTTGTCGTGTTTGTAAGATTCCTCGGCTAAATGCAGCGAGTCCTGCACTACGGCGAGATTCTTTTCCGCACCAACGAGGCTCCAATACTGATTGATGACGCCAAGTATCGAATCGTTGAGTTGGGCTTCGAAGTTAGCTCTTGCCTGCTTCACATTGCGCTGCGCGATAAGAATCGGTCCGTGATTTACAACGTATCCGCGTCCACGGAGCAGATGTTGGCCGACAGTAAATGTCGCACCGGACGTGAATGAAGGATTGAAAAGAGCGAAGCTGCTGTTGGTGGTGAAGCGCTGCGTACTGAATCCGAGAGAAAAGTTTGTTCCGCTTTGGAATTGCTGGTTGTATGAGAAATTGGTTTGCTGCTGCAGTTGGCTGAGAGTCTGCGCGCCTTGCAGAGAAGAGGTGGTCGGCTGCGTCGATCGCTGCGGAGTAAAGCTGGCGTTCACAACCGGATCAAATGCTGAATAAGCCCTGCCGATGCCGAAGGAAGATTGATCGAGTTGCCCCTGGCTGATGCGCACCTCGGTGTTGTTCAGCAGCATCAGGCGAATCGCGTCCTGCAGAGACAGACGGAGTTTCCCATTGACGATGTATTCATCCAAGCTCTGTGGCCCAGGTAGCTGCGTTTGTACGCGCGGAAAACGGAAAAAGTGCTGGAAGTATTCAGGCGAAGGAAATGTCTGTGCGTTCAGCAGCGACGCAAAACTTGACACCAGCAAGAATGCGAAAATGCGCAGAACTACCGATTTCATTTAGAAATCTCCCAACGAACTCTTACTCGTAACGAATTGCCTCAACGGGATCGAGCTTGGCGGCTTTGACCGCTGGATAGAGCCCGAAGATCAATCCGACGGAAACTGAGAATGCGAAGGACAGAACGATGGAGCTGATGCTGGTGACCGTAGACCATCCTGCAAGTACAGCGATGGTCTTCGACATCGTCATTCCCAAAACGATACCCAACATCCCGCCGACGAACGAAATTAGGACCGCTTCTACCAGGAACTGGCGAACCACGTCGCTGCGCCGCGCTCCAATTGCGCGCCGGACACCGATCTCGCGCGTGCGCTCAAGGATGTTGGCGAGCATGATGTTCATGATCCCAATGCCGCCGACCAGCAGCGAGATCGAAGCAATCGCCACCATCACGAGATTGAACACGCGCTGCGTGCGCTTCTGCTGAGCAAGGAGTTCGGCGGGAACCAGGATGCCGAAATCCGAACGGCCGTGATGCGAGATGTTTAGAACACCGCGAACCATCTCTGCCACAGTCGGGCTATCGTCCGCGGACGCAAGCTGGAGATAGATACCGTCGATCTCGTCGCGAAAGCCGCTGCGATTATCTTCGAGGCGCAGCATCGCGCAGTTGAGTGGAACGTAAATCAGATTGTTCAGATCCTGGCTGGAGACACCCTCGACTGCGCCGTCTGAACTCATCTGCGGACCGGCCACCCCGATCACGTGCAGCCATTGGTCGTTAACCTTGATGTATTTGCCGACTGGATCTTGCTGCGGGAAGAGTGCGAAACGCGCAGCCTCGCCCAGTACGGCAACATTCGCTGCCGATCCGGCTTCGTCTTCGTCGAAGAATCGTCCAGAGACAATGCGCAGACCAGCAATCTTCAGATAACTCTGGTCAACACCGTAAATAAGTGGAGAGTCTCCTTGCGGTTTAGGCAGCAATTTAGTCGGGGTGAATTTCTTGCGAGGCGTAGATGCAACCACGTCGCGTGTTGTGGCGCGGATTACGCGATAGTCCTGCAGGGTCAAACCCGGAGAAGTCTTGCGCGCCTCCTGCCAGTCCTGCCAGGAGTTCGCCTCGTGCGCTTCGACGATCAGGTTGCGCACACCTAACTGCTCGATGAAGGCCATCGCTTGCTGACGCGCTCCCGCGCCAATCGAAAGCATCGCAATCACGGCAGCTACGCCGAAGATCATGCCCAGCATGGTCAGAAGCGAGCGTAGTTTATGAAGCAGAAGGTTCTGGAATCCAAGGCCCAGATCGGGAAGATAACGAGCCTTGAATTGCCGGATTGCAGTCAGCGATATCGTCGGAGCGGCCATTACAGTGCTCCGCTCGCCAGCATCGAACTGGACCGTGGTCCAGACTTCTGCTTATTCGTGGGATTTATAACGGCAACCTCGGTTCCTTCCGGCAGACCTTCGATAACAATGCGGCTTTCGGTGCGGTACTTCACTTTCACCGTGGTGGCCTGGAAATCGTCTCCGTGTTTCACATAGACCACAGGCTTTCCGTCTTTGTCGAATAGCGACTGTGCAGGCAAATACAAAACATCGCTCAGGCGCACCCCATGTACTTTTACAAGCGCCGAGATGCCAGGACGCAGATCAGGCGAGTTGCGTTCAAGCTGGAATGTTGCCGGGAACTTGGCTTGCGAGTTGCCGCCCCAGAAATCATGCGGAGCAAGGCCAGCAACGGTTTTAACTTTGGCCGGCAAGACTTCGCCCGGATGGGCGTCAATCTGAACCTCGGCACTTTCGTTGGGGGCGATATTCGACCGGTCGGTCTCGCTCACCTTGGCCTGTACTTCCATCTGATCGATATCGAGCACGTCGGCGAGGACGCGCCCGGACTGAACCAGATCGCCGGCGCGATACTCCGGCAGGACCATGCCCGGGAAGCAGCAAATTCCTCCGAGGGTATCGCGATTTTCTTTAGCAGCAACAATGCCCGAGATCGTCGACTTGAGCGTCATGTTTTCGATGTTATGCTCGGCCACCTGCATCGATAGACGCGCGGCGTTGCGCTTCTCCTCGAGCACGCGAATACCGGCTTGGCCTGAGGTTGCGCGCGACTTTACATCCTGCTCGAGCTCCGCCAATTTGCGCTTGGCTTCTTCGAGAGCAAGATTGTTCTTTTCCGCATCGATGGAGCTCACGAGCTCGTTGCGACCGACTTCGAGTTCCGCGCGGCGAACGTCGAAGCGCGCCTTCAGCAGATCGGTCTGGTCTTGTGCGGCCTGAACGGCGGCATCAGCTTTGGCTTTGGTGATGTCCTGCTCCGCCTGGCGCAACTGCGACTCGGCCTGCTCGAAGTTGTACTGTTGCTCGCTGGGATCGAACTGTATAACCACGTCGCCAGGCTTCACCGCTGCTCCGGTGCTGGCCATCGAGACGATCTGAAGTGTTCCGTTCACGGAAGGCGCAATCAGAGAGATGCTGTGCGGCGCGCGCAGCTCGCCCGAGGTGAAGACATCGATCTGCACGTCTCCGCGTTCGACGCGAGCGGTCGGAATCGGCGCCTCTGGAGTCGAGAAGCTGCGCGCCGCATTGACGACGCCATTGCCGATAAGTACAGCGATCACAAGCACGATGGCGGACGCGATAATGCGACGCTTGGTCTTCATTTGCTCTGCGCCAGCTCCGTTGGATTCTTCAGCGCAACGCGCTCGCCCGGCCGCAGTCCATCGATGACCTGAACCGTGTCACCGCTGCGCCGCCCAACGCGCACCGTTTTTTCGTCGAAGTTTCGGCCGTTCTGAACGTACACGACACTCGATCCATTCTTCGGGAAGACTGCCTGGGTTGGAATGAGTATCGAATCGGGAATCGTCTCGACCGCGATGCGCGCATTTGCCTTCATGCCCGGCCGGATGCGCGTGTCGGTGCGATCCATCTTGAGGTCGAGCGTGAAGTTCTTGGCCGGCGGCCAGTTGGTGAAATCCAGTTGAGCAATCGTGCTGATGCTGCGTACGGCGCCGGAAAAATCGGTATCGGGAACGGCATCGACGTGTACGGTTCCGCTCTGGCCGGCTTTGAGCTTGCCACGATCGGCTTCTTCGATGCGCGCCTCAAAGCGAATCGAACTCAGATCGGGAATCTCGGCGATCGCGGCGCCCGGCCAAGCGTGGTCTCCTTCACGAAAGTCAGGAGCATTGCCGCCAAACATCACCGAACGAAAATTGGGAAGCAGAGTGACTACGCCATTGCTGGGAGCGCGCAAGGTGAGGGAAGCGATCTGGTGCTCGGCGAGGCGAACGTCGAAAAGTGCTTTGTCGCGCTTCTTCTTCTGTTGCGCGATGTCCGCAGCCGAGCCGAGCTTTCCGGAATCGAGCTTGGTCTGTGCCTCAAGATATTTCTCCTGCGATGAAGCCAGGGCGAGCTTGTTTTTCTCACCATCGATAACCGACAAAATTTCGGCTTTGCTGGCATCCAAACGCGCGCTCTCAACGTTGTACTTGGCCGCGAGCGAGTCGGTCAGGTTCTGCTCCTCGGTCATGTGTTCTTGCGCTTCCTGCTGGCGGATCTGGGCTTCGGCTGAGGCGAGATCGGTACGCTTTTGTTCGAGTGTACGCTGCACAGTAGTGGTGTCGAATTGGACAACTACATCTCCGGCTTTCACCTGCTGACCGGTATGAGCGAGCTTGATGATCTGCAAATCGCCTGAGGCTGAAGGAGCGGTGAGTGTTTTCGATTCGCGTGCTTTGATCTCCCCGCGGATGGAGAGATAGTCGACGAACTCGCCACGGCGGACTTCTGCGGTCGGGATCGCAGTTGCTGCTGCATGCGAGGAACGAACGGAGACGAAGACGACTGCGGCGAGTACCACAATGAAACCGCTGCCGAGCAACCACCTTCGCTTCTTGATGAAGGACTTCATTGCTCGCTCACATTGCGCAGCACGCGCGTTCCTTCCGAAATCCCCGAAATCGCTGCTTGCGTATCGTTCTCGGCTTTGATTTGAACCGGCTGACGAGACGAGCTCGAGGCGGAATCGAGTACAACGTAGTGCTGATTTCCGGAGCTTAGAACGGCATCACGCGGAACGATGAGCGAGTTCGGAATGCGCTCAAGTTCTACATCGAGTGACGCGGAAAGATCGGGCATCAGTCTAGGATCGGAGCCTTCGATGGAGAAAAGGACATTAAACGATCGAACTCTATCGTTGAGACCGCTGGTCACGCCAATTGCGGCGATCCTATCAACCTTGCCCTTGAGGAATAGATCCGGATATGCATCAAGACCCACGCGCACCGGCTGACCGACATGTAGCATGGAAACGTCGGCCTGATTCACGCGCGCGCGAACCTGCATCGCTCCGGGATTTACGATCTGCATGAAGGGAATGCCGGCGCGGACCTCGTCGCCCTCCTGAACCTCGCCCATCTGTCCGCCCTTCCAGATGGTGTTCAGTACCACGATGCCATCGATGGGCGCGTGAATCTCAAGCCTTGAGGTGTTCTTGCGCGCATACTCCATCGCGTCGTGGGCACGGTCGCGTTGGATTTCCAGAGACTTCAGCTCTGCCGTGGCAGCCTGGCGCTTCAGCGCGAACGTCTTCTTCAGCTGCTCGTAGGTTGCTTTGGCTTGCTCGTAGGCGAGATTGTTCTTTTCCGCGTCGATTTTGGAGAGGATCTCGTTGCGTTTGACTTCGAAAGCCGCGGAATTTACGTCGTTTTCCGCCTGATGCAGCGCACTGTCATCGGCGGCCTTCCCGGCAGCCTGATCCGCTTTCTTCTTATTTATCTGCTCGACGAAATCCTGGTACGTCGCTTCCTGGTCGAGCGCATTTCGAATTTGCTGCTGTTGATCGAACTGAACCAGAAGGTCACCTTTCTTGACATGGCTTCCACTTGGCGTCAGTTTCGTGATCACCAACGTTCCCAATCCGGGTCCGGACAGGCGTGGAGCGGCAATGGCGAGGAAATTGACCGCCTCAACTGTTCCCGTGAGTCGCACGGTGCGAACAAAATCAGCTCGCTGCACGGTAAATATCGAAGCTGCGGGATTTGCGATTGGCTCGGCGCGGTGAACAGCTCTGAAGCTCACGACAGCTACCAAAGCAACCGCAGCGATGCCCAAGCCCCACCAAGTCACCGCTCTGCCGCGTTTTGGCGGCTCTGGAACAACTGGTTGCGGAGCCGGTGCGGCAGCAGCGCTTTGAACTTCCGGAGCTTCGAGTACCTGCTTCACTGTGGAAATGTCTTCAGGCGAGTTGAGAGACTCGCGCCAGTATCTTAGCTGCTTTTGGACGTGAGGAACTATCAGGCGTTAGCACGATTTCACGCAGCGAACTGCCTGAAGTTGCCCGTGAGTAGAACGGGACGATTCCCGAGCTTGCGCAATTTCTTTTGACACCGTGTTGTCGGGAAAAGTGCCAAATGCGGATCCGGTGACCCCAATTGGGCCATTCGCTTGTAGTCTAATGAAGAGTGACAACCCTCACGACTGATCAGAACGAAACCGTGTTGCGGACGAAGCTAAGCCGCCGCACTTTCTTAAAGCGTGCCAGTTTGGGAGCCGGAGTGCTGGCCATCGGATTGGCCGGCTATTCAGGTCTCATTGAACCCAATGTCGTGGATGTGACCCGCCTGGATCTAAAAGTCAACCGCCTGTCGGCAGCATTTGACGGATTCAAGATAGCCCTGATTTCCGATCTTCACTATGGGCCATATACCGGCGAGCACGAGATCAGCTCTGCAGTCCACGACGCCAATCAGCTAAAACCCGATGTCGTTTTCTTGCTCGGCGATTTCGTGACTGAATCACTGATCGGGCGCTCGAAAGACGGAGCAAAGAAAGCCGAGCCCTGTGCCAAGCTTCTCGCGCGTCTTGAAGCGCCATATGGCAGTTTTGCCGTTCTGGGAAATCATGACTATGCGACAAATCCGGAGCTTGTAGCCGAAGCTCTTACATCCCACGGTATTGCTCTGTTGCGTAATGCGAATGAAGTGATTGAGCGCCACGGTGATCGGTTTTGGCTGCTCGGGTTGAACGACGCGATGTTCGGCAAGGCGGCTCTGGAACAGGCGCTGCAGGGTGTACCTGCAAGTGAACCCAAGATGCTGCTGGTGCACGAGCCAGATTTTGCTGATGAGTCGTCCCGATATGGCATCGACGTTCAGTTTTCCGGACATTCCCACGGAGGACAAATTCGCTTTCCTGGCATTCATCCACTGTGGCTCCCGCCATTGGCGAATAAGTACTACCGCGGTTACTACCGAGTGCGCGATCTTCAGCTTTATACCAATCGCGGCATCGGAACTGTGGCCCTGCCGTTTCGGTTCTGCGCGCCGCCGGAAGTTACACTGGTGACCCTGAGATCTGCGTAATGACGGCTGAGAAGCAGGTGAAACACATCGGCATCGTCGCGTGTAGTGCGGAGGGCGCGGCACTTTGCTATCGCACGATTGCACAGGCATCGGAACCGCTGTTGGGAACGTACAACCACCCCAAAGTCACGATGCACTCGATTCCCATGGCAGCCTGGATGCCAGCTTTCAGCTCAGGCGATTATCGCGGAGTAGGCACGCTCATGCTGGAATCCGCCAAGGTGGTCGCGAGTGCAGGAGCGGATTTTGCTATCTGTCCGGACAATTCCTGCCATCTTTCATGGCCATATTTCATTCGGGAATCGCCGATTCCGTGGCTTCACATCGGCGAACTTGTGGCCGAGGAAGCCAAGCGAAATGGCTGGAAGAAGGCTGCATTGTTAGGAACGCGATTCACGATGAACGGTCCCATGTACCGCGATGTGTGTCGCGCACGCGGAATGGAAGTGCTGGCGCCGCCTGCGCAAGATCAGAAGATTGTGGACGACGCGATTTGGAATGAACTCGTCCACGGCAGTTTTCCTGAGAGCTCGCGCATTCGCTACAACGAAGTGATTGCCAGGTTGAAAGAACGCGGATGTGACTGCGTGATTTTGGGCTGTACCGAAATTCCGTTGTTGGTACGGCCCAATGATTGCCCGCTGCCTACGCTTGATTCAACACGCCTGCTGGCAGCCGCCGCCGTACGCCATGCGATCGAAGTCGGTTTGACGACCAGCGTTATTCCTGCTGAGACGTCTTAAGCTCAGCCTTTAAGAATATCTCGATGCGACTGGTCGTCCAGACTGCGACGCCGGCGCCAAAGAAGTCGGCATCTTCCGTCCAAATGGGACATCCCAAGCCGAGGGCTGTGGCTAGTACCGGCCAATCATCCTCATCGCGCCCTCTAAGTCGCTGCCGCGCTTCGGCCTCAAATTCGCCATAGAGTTCCCGATCGATTGGCTCTATGACTGACCGCAGATACTCGAATGTTTCGGAAACACCGCTGGAGGGCTTACCTCGTTTTTTCAGCAGAAGGGGGAAGATATCTTTGCGCATCTTCAAAGGCAACGTCCGGTGCAACAAACCGAACGCGCTCCGCTGAATAGCTCTCGATGAGCTGCCGAACGCGACGGCCAAGAACGGCTCGGATCAGAATATTCGCGTCCAACACGATCAAGTGCGGCGCTAGGTATTCTTCGATCGCCGACGCATCTGTTTGAACTCGGTTACCAGTTGCTCTTCATCGACATCAGCCAGCACTTCTGCGAGGCGGTCGGCTGCGGCTTTGAGCTCTGAAAATTCGGCTGATTTGCGATAACGCCTTCGCGTAGGAACATAGACGCCCAGAGTCTCGCCGCGGCGAGTTACGGCAACAGGCGTATCCGATTCCAAAAAACTAGCAATTCGCTCGCGGAACTCTCGCACCCCAACCTTTACAGCCATTGGATACCTCTCAATGATGGCTATAGTGTACACCAATGTGTACACCTAAGGCACATGCGCTCCATGTAATCAGGAAGGCACGTATTGGCTTCATTCCAAGCTAATCATGGCCCGCGATCAAACTTCCTGAACCCGCAGGCATCTCCTGATCCTTGTACTGAAGCTGGTAAAGCTTCCAGTAAATCCCGCGCTGCGCTAGTAGCTGCTGGTGAGTTCCGATCTCGCGCAGATGAGCTTTGTGCATGACGATGATTTTGTCGGCACGCTGAACCGTTGAGAGCCGGTGGGCGATGATGATCGACGTGCGTCCCTCGACCATTGTGGTGAGCGCTTCGCGAACGCGCAGTTCCGTATCGGTATCGACACTCGATGTGGCCTCATCGAGAATGAGAATGCGCGGTTGATGCGCGAGAGCTCGGGCAAACGAGATCAGTTGCTTCTGTCCGGTCGAGAGTGTGCTGCCGCGCTCGCGCACGGGCTCATTGAAGCCGCCGGGCAGAGTGCGGATGAAGTTGCCGACATTCACGTCATCTGCCGCGCTTTCGGTCATCTTCTCGCTGACCCATTTTGAACCTAACCGAATGTTGTCGCCGATGGTTCCGGAGAAGAGGAATGGATCCTGCAGTACAACTCCGTAGCGACGACGGAGATCGGCGAGATCCAGGTCGCGGATGTCGACGCCGTCGAGGCGAATCGATCCGCGCTGAATGTCGTAGAAGCGCAGCAACAGGGAAATGATCGTGGTTTTTCCCGCGCCCGTGTGGCCGACGATCGCCACCGTCTCGCCTGGCTCGATGGTGAACGACACATCGCGCAGCACCCAGTCGAGCTCACCTTCATGCGCTAAAAGCTGTTCTGAGAACCCATTGCCCTCGTGCTTTTTCGATTTCACTCGCTGATACGCGAACCAAACGTTCTGAAACTCGATTCGTCCTGGACCGTCGACACGTCTCGGCTCGGCGGGCGTCCCGACTTCAACAGGGGTATCGATGAGCTTGAAGATGCGTTCGCTTGATGCCATCGCCGACTGCAGGATGTTGTACTTCTCACTAAGGTCCTGAATAGGCCGGAAGAAGCGCTGCGCGTACTGGATGAAAGCGACCAGAGTGCCCAGCAGGCCGGCATCGATGAGCGCCTGACGACCGCCGAACCAGATGACACTGGCAATCGCGATGGCCGACAGAATTTCGATAACCGGGTAATAGATCGCGTGCGCAAGGATGGCGTCTTTGTACGCATCCATGTGCTGCGCATTCACCTCTTCGAAGTTCTTGTATGCCCGCTTCTCGCGATTGAAGAGCTGCAGGACAACGATACCGCTGACATGCTCCTGAAGATAAGCATTGATGCGTGCGATGGCGACGCGAATGCGTCGATAAGATTCACGCACGCTGCGCCGGAAGATCATCGTCGCCCAGAAGATCAGCGGCAGTACGGCAAAGGTGATCAGCGCCAGCCACCACTTCATCCACAACATGAAGCCAACGATGCCGGCAAGCACGAACACGTCTTCAAAGATCGAGACGACGCCGGAAGTGAACATCTCGTTCACGGCATCAACGTCAGTGGTGACGCGCGTGACAAGTCGCCCGACAGGATTGCGGTCGAAGAAAGCAACGTGCAAACGCTGCAGGTGCGCAAAGATCTGGCTACGAAGGTCGAACATCGCCTTCTGGCCGACCCACTGCATGTAGTAGGTCTGCAGGAACTCCATGCAGAAGCTGATTGCGAGCAGGGAAACGTAAAGCGCAGCAATTTGCCCGATACCGACGAGAGGACGCGAGCTCAGCCAGGAATCAAGAAATGGATGCCGCGCTCCGGCACGAGTGCTGGCCAGGTATTTGTCGATAGCAACTTTGGTCAGATAAGGGCCGAGAACATCCGCTCCCGCCTTCACGAGAATGGCAACAATTGCCAGGAGCGTCTGCCACTTATATGGGGCAAGATAGGCAAGCAGCCGCTTCATTAGGCGGCTGTCGTATGCTTTTCCGAGTACCTCTTCTTCCTGGTGAGCTTCGGGCATGAGGAGCTAGTCCATTTTAGATGGAGCACGGGCGAGAAGGGCTCAGGGATGTGAGAGGCCGTCTGCTTCGGGCGGAGTCCGCACCCCAGAAAATACGCCATCGCTAATGAACTTTCGATCTGACCTGCCGACCGCTGTGCGTCAATTTCGTGCCACCACTGAACATGCCGGACAACGGCTTGACCAATTTCTTACCGCTGCGCTCGGAGACCTCAGTAGAGCGCGCGTGCAGGAGCTGATCGAACAACAAAAGGTCAACGTCAACGGAGCTACTGCGAAGCCGTCTTTGAAGCTCCGCGGCAACGAGTTAATAGAAGTTGCGGGCGAGCACGAACGCCCCCCTTTGAAAGCCATTGCAGAAGATATCCCCCTCGATGTTGTATACGAGGACGAATTCCTCGCGGTCGTGAATAAGGCTGCCGGCATGATTGTTCATGCGGGCGCCGGCGGCGAGGAACTTAATCGCGGCACCCTTGTCAATGCGCTACTGTTCCGCTTTAGCAATCTCAGCGCGTTAGGAGGCAATGCGCGACCAGGAATCGTCCACCGTTTAGACAAAGACACCAGCGGATTGATGGTCGTAGCAAAGACCGATGAAGTGCATCGGAAACTGGCTGCGCAGTTCGCCTCGCGCCAGGTGAAGAAAAAATATATTGCGCTGGTGATGGGTTGGCCGGCGGAGAAGGGAACTGTTGACGCTGAGATCAGCCGGGATCGCCTTCGTCCAACGCGCATGACCACGCGACGTTCCGGAGGACGGGCAGCAGTTTCACATTATCGAGTGACCCAGAAAGCCGAGACACAGTTCGGAAAGTTCGCTCTCCTCGAAGTGGAAATCGAAACCGGTAGAACGCACCAGATCCGAGTGCACCTGTCGTCGCTGCATCATCCGGTCGTAGGCGATGCTCTCTATGGAGCTCCGCGTGTGCTCCGGCGTGGACACACGCGAGCAGCGCAATCCCAATCATCGGATGCGGATCAGCAACTCTCGTTGAACCGGAATTTTCTTCATGCTGCAGTGCTGGAGTTTATTCATCCCGCTACCCACCAGCGAATGCGATTTGAACGAGCGCTGCCGACCGAACTTCAGAACTTCCTCAAACAGTTGGGCTTTCCAGCGTAACGAACGCGCAACGACAATCCGCGAAAGTGGAATCAGAAGTGCTCTTGAGTAACGTGAAATCTGTGTAAGAACCGGAATATAATTAATCTTTCCATGCGATTCACCCGTCTTTTTGCAGTTGCGCCGCTTGCAGCGGTGCTGTGTGCCAATGCCTCCGCTCAGGATGCAAATAGCCTTCCTTCCGCCCCATCAGCCACTCTGGAACAGCAGGCCGGACCGCCTCCTGCGCCAAGCACGCAGCAGCAACCCGCTCAGCAGCCGGAGTTGAGGCATCGGGAGAAGCCCAGCCAGCCGGTCCTCGAAACCCTGGATCCCAAGCCCCGACCTGTTCCTCAGCCGCAGAATACGGTCGCACGGCCGGCCAGCGTCGCCCAGAGCTCCAGCGAGACAACCGGTCAGGCTCCTCCGACCATCATTCGGTCTACGGTTAACGAAGTGAATGTTGTGTTCGCTGTTACTGACAAGCACAACCACTACGTCAAGGATTTAAAAGCCACTGATTTTCGTGTGTTGGACAACCGGATGCCGCCAGCCAGCATTCGCAGCTTCGCCTCGGAAACGAATCTCCCTCTGCGAGTTGGACTGCTGGTGGATTCCAGCAATTCGATTCGCGACCGTTTTCGCTTTGAGCAGCAGGCGGCAATCGAATTCCTGAATCAAATTATTCACCCCAGCCGTGATGAAGGTTTTGTTCTCGGCTTCGATACGACTCCGGAGATTACGCAGGATTTCACTGGCAGCGCTGAAAAGCTGGCCAACGGTGTTCGCATGCTGCGGCCAGGCGGCGGCACCGCTATGTATGACGCCATCTATGGCGCCTGCCGCGACAAGTTGGAAAAGAAGAACGCCGAAGGCGGCGTACGGCGCGCGATCATTCTTCTTTCTGACGGGGAGGACAACCAGAGTCGGGTGACTCGTGATGATGCGATCGAAGAAGCAGAGCGCGCCGATGTTGTCGTTTACACAATCAGCACCAATGTGAGCGGCACGAAAACTCGAGGAGACAAGATTCTGGAAGCCATTGCCGATGCCACCGGAGGTCGTGCCTTCTTCCCATTCAAAATCGAAGAGGTCGCCGATGCCTTTTCGCAAATTCAGGAAGAATTGCGCAGCCAGTATGCGATTTCCTATAAACCCGCTGACTTTGTGGCGGACGGGAAATATCGCACAATCGACATCGAGTCCGTTAATAAGAAGTACAAAGTCCGTGGCCGCAAAGGTTACTTTGCTCCCCGCGCTGAGACGGCCTCGGTTACAGGCGGCAAATAGTCAGCTTCCGCGCGAACAGGTTACTGCTAAGACTCAGGGTCCCGGCCGTTCCATAGTCTGGACACGAATAAGTTGCACACTGATGTGGGTGTTCTCGTCCCTCTCTGCGGCCGCTGAAATGAGTTCGCGAGCTGCAACATCCAGCTTGCGATTGTCGCTGATAATCAGTTCCATATCAGCTTCTGGCATCTTTGAATAAAACCCATACGAACAGGCAAGCAGCACATCTCCGGCAATAACTTGCCGTTCCGCAATGTCAACTGCCACGAAGACGTCGTTGCCGAGAGAGCGCGCCAGTTGCTGACGCGATGCTGACCGCATGACTTCCCGATTCGGCACCAAACCCAATCGGCGTTGATCGTTAGCAATGGTGTGGTCGCGTGTCAACAACTCCGCATGACCGCGTCGGACGAGATAGCAACGCAGGTCTCCCACGTGGCAGATCACAACAGTGTCTGAGCGCAAAGCACATGCCACGAACGAAATTTGCGATCCTGGTTTTCTGCTATCCCGCACAAGCCTGGCATTTGCCTGTTGGATCAGACGCGGTAGCAGCGCCCGCTGCAGTTCGTATGGACTCGCCGAGCCAAAGCCCGAGGACACGGTCTCCAGGGCCGAGGCGCTTCGGGAATCGCGCCCGTGTTCAGAGCCAATTTCGTCGGCAATGGCAAACAGCCAGCCGTGGGTGCGAACTTGTTCAGCCGTTTTGGGTGTAATCGATGCGAAGCAATGTTTGGAATCGCGATGGTACGAGCCGACGGCTAGCTGCGCATATTCGACGTCGAGCATGAACGAAAAGTGAAGAGGAAATTAACTCCGTTTTGAGGCTTCCATCATAGTGGAAGTAAGGGTAGTGCCTCCTCAAACTGAGGCACTACCAAAGCAAAGGCAGTTGCTCACCCTTGCTTTCAATCCGTCCCTGACTTACTTTGCCTCGCGGCTGTCGAACATGAACACAAGCCCCGCTGCCGCCGTGTTCTGCGCCATCGCCGGATTGTTATTGCCCTTTACGAATGTCGGACGATTCGAGATATCACGGCGGAATTCGAGCCGCGTGAGAATATGACTTGCAATCGTCCGCTCAAAGGTTCCCGTGATGCCGTTGAAGTTCTGTGCCGTCCCGGTCGTGAAGCCGTCGTGATCGTCGAAGTACTCATAACGAGTGGCGACGGCATATTTCGGACTGAACGCGTACTTCACGTAGCCCGCGACTCCGGTCCAGAACACTGGGTGGACGATCCCCGTAGCGCGGTCTCCGCGGCCGTAGTCTGTATTTGCCATCAGAGAAAGCTTGCCGGTAGGAGAGTACGTGATCACCGTGTCCCAAAGCTGACGCCAGTTGGAATTAGTAGCCTGCTCAGGACCAGCCATGTAGTTTTGGGTCAGGCTAACTTTCTTTGTGACATTCCAACCAAGGCTCATTCCATATGTTTTGCCGGTATTGTTATCAACCACGTTGTTCCATCCGTTCACAACGTAGCCAGTGAGCGAATACTTGTCGTTAAAGGCATACTTTGCGCGCAGACCGAAGTGATAGTACGGAATCGCATAAGAGAACAATAAGCCGCGAGAGTAGTTCCAGTTGTCTTTAGTTTCGATGACCTCAGCGCCCGCAGGAGTCACGAACTTACCTACATCAACCTGCAAGCCTTTGCCGGCTGGAGCCAGGTACGAAAAGTAAGCTTCTTTCAGATATTGATCGAATCCCAATCCACCCGGATCACCACCATTCACCGCGTTGATCGCCTGGCCAAATCCTAACGCAACGTGATAGCCCGTTCGGCTGTTGGTAGCAACCGGCTGCTTATCGACGACGAGTTCAACCAGATTCAGAGCGAACTGATTCGCCTGTGTATCGAAGCTGCGGAAGCCATTTGTGCGAGAAGCTGGTTGATTCGAGTTATACGCATAGTAGGTATCGACAAACCCACTGAAGCTCGTAGGCCCCAGCAAACTGGAGAGCGATGTCGAACTGGAACTTGCGGGCGGCGCTGGAGCCACAGCAGCCGCGGCCGGAGCAGCCGTCGGTGCCGGGCTATCTTTCTTGAGAGCGGCCAATTGTGCGCGCACATCTTCGAGTTCGCGTTGCAGTTCTTCTACTTTGGCGCTTAGGTCGGTTGCGGTGGGAGCATCGGTCTGAGCCTGGGAGAGATTTGGAGCAATAAAAGGCAACAGAGAGGCAAACATGGCGGCCAAAAATCGAGTACGGCGGGTCATAGTCGTCGCTTCACCTCGCGCGCTTATCTTCTGGGATAAGCGTCAATGATGAAGTACACACTATTATTCGATTGCCTGAATCGTCCAATGAATAGTTTCTATGGAGAGAATACAAAACATAGATATAGTTAGACTTATAACTTAATCTGATTTGTTATATCTATCATTGCTATAGTAAGGATAGCTAATGCCAGCTATAGGAAAGTCTGATGCCTGCTGCTGGGCAGGCATCAGTTGCTTGAGGATGGATGTGGTGCGGTAAAGGGAGAGCAGCACGGCGTCTGAGTCGGCGTGAACTCCATAAATTCGACGCGAGTGCCGTCGGGATCATATACGTTGAGCTGCCATTTTCCGTCTCGACCCATCTGCACGTGGCTTCTCGAATTGGAAGTCCAGCCGCGCGCTTCGAGTTGTTTTGCGGTTTCCTTCATGTCCGTAACACCGAGTGAGAAATGATCGAGGACTCCCAGCCGTTCGGGTGTCATCTGTGCGTCCTTATCGGTAAGCATGTATTCGATCCACTCATGGCCTTCAGGTACCTGCAAGGCAACCCAATCGACGCGGTCATCTGTTCGTCCGCCGAACCAATACGGTCGAAATCCCAGAATTTCGCGATAGAACGCGTCCTCTCCAGATCGATCATGGACCATGAAACCAACATGAATGATCTGCGAGGACAAAAGATTTCTAGTCTTAGATCTGTTCCCGCTCACTTGTTCAAAACGAATGTGGTTCCCTTCGGGATCGTTCACTTCAAACCAGCGCGTGCCATCAGAATCCTTCTGCACAACGGCCGGCACCTGCACGTGATGAGACTCCAGGTATTTGCGCATAGCTTCGACATCGGTCGTCGCAAATCCGATGTTCGCCAGCAGGGAAGGAGGGTTGGGAGGATTCTCAGGAACTACGGTTACGCGTTGGCGTCCGACAAGGTAGCTGCCTGACTGACGAGCGGGCGCCATACCGAGTAAGTTGACATAAAAGTTTTTGGCGGCCTCCGCCTGGGTTGTGTAGAAACTCACGTGCGAAAAGCCCGTGATGGCAGGTCGAGGGATCTCTTGCGCGCAGGCGGGGCCTCCGACAATCAGCAGCAGCGCAAGCCGGCCGACGGGCGTCAAGAGAATCGAACGGTTCTTCTTCATCCAGCGAATCCTCCTCGCGCGAAGAGTGAGACGGCATCATATGCCTGCCCTTCACACCAGTTCACAACATCAACTTCATCTCGTTCGTCGCCTCAAAACCCAGCGACTCGTATAACGACTCTCCATATTTACTCGCGTGCAGCCAGACAACTTTGAAGCCTTGGACGCGACACCACTCGATAGCCTTGAGCGTAAGTTGTCGCGCCAGACCGCGGTTTCGAAATTCTGGATGAGTATAGACATTCAACAAATATGGGCGACAAGTCTGCTCGGGGCTAAACGGACCAGATACCAACTCGGTAATGATCAAGCCGACTCCGGCAACCACTCGATCGTTGGCGGTTAGCGCGAACCATCCTCGGTAAGAGCCGTCCGCCAGGTACCGTTGAATGTTTGGCCGTGATCTTTGCACCATCAGATCGAGAGCCGCAGTATCTTGATATCCCATGTCGTAGAACATCATTCGGCGATGCAGGAGAATTTCCTCGAGATCCGCGGGACGCGTCTCGCGAATGGTGAACGCAGGTACCGTGGCAGGAGTGGTCACTGGATTATTGTCGTCCAGCTTATCTCAGCTCAGCCTCCTCCACCGCCGGATTGAAAACGTCGTCCCGCCCAATTCGTCTCGATGCGCTGAACAGAGTCCCATGCGCATCGATCACCGGGGCAAAGGCAGAGAATCCGATTCGCCGTGGCATGTCGTCGTAGATAGCCTCCATGCCTCCGCGCATGCTGTAGGTTTCATGCCAAAAACCTGTGCCTCCGCTGTCGCGCAGAAAATCCTTCCACCATTGCCGATGAGGATCGCCGCGAGTCCATGCAAGCAGCGAAGGCAAATCGCGCCAATATTGCCGCATGCCGATATGAGGAGGGAAGAACGAGTAGATGATCTGCTCGTGATGCAACAGGCCATCGGGTTTTGCGGCGGCTGAGGCGCTGATTTGTGGCCCAAGCCCGACCGCGCGCTTCAATCCATACCAGACGTTTACGCGCATTCCCAGGTAGATCACCACTAGGTCTGAGTATTGGGACAAATCAACGGTTTGTCTGCTCACTTTGGCGGCCAGGCGCACCTCCTCACAAATCACTACTCTCGGTGAAATCTGGAGTTTCGCATACTCCAACTTCCGGATATCATGTCATTCCCAAAGCCTATCGCAGCAGCTCCCCCTGCCTCGGAACAAGGCCTCGTAGAAGGACACGCCATGTTAACCAGACTACTTATCCAGAACTTCAAGACGTTCGGGGAGCAGGTGGAATTTGATCTTCGACCGTTGACGGTGCTAACCGGTCCAAACGGAGTAGGCAAGAGCTCTGCCCTCGAATCCATTGGACTCTTCGCCCAGAGCACTCCCATTCCGGAACAGCCGCCACAGGTACGCTGGAGCGATCGGCATGTCGATTTAGGAGCTAACGGTCAATCGGCATTCCACAAGCCCGAGCAGGATCTTCATTTGGTGCTGGGTTTGGAGATCGAGGCTGGCGAGCATCTTCGCTCATGGCTGCGCAAGCACAATTTCGACGCCGACCTACGGGCAGAATCGATCGGCTACACCGTTGAACATCGCCGAGGGACCGAGGAGTGGAAGCATCATCTGTATCTGGATGGCGAGTTGATCGCAACCAACGCGACTATGCCGCTAGGGCGCGGGCTCATCAAGAAAGGACACGGCTCGCTGCTCGAGTATCACTCGCGCTCGGCTTTGGAACGAGTCTTCACACCCGCCGTCAGCGGCAATGCCGTTCTCTCGCCCAAGCTCTTCATGGGAACGAAAGCGATTGGAGGCAATGAGGTCGATGAGGCGACGCAACATACATTCGTCGGATTCGGCCTGTATATGTCTTTTCTCATTGCTTGCTTGAAGCAGAAGCTCTTCATGCTCGGTTCAGGCCGGATGCCGGTGCGCGAGGCTCCTCAGGCCGAGAATGGTCCACTCAGCGTTGGACGACGCGGGGAGCGCAGCATCGCCGTGCTCTCAGTCCTGTTTGCCCACCCACGCCATCTTGCCCAGGCACGTCAGATTCAGCATTGGGCCGAGGTCTTCGGAATGAGGTCGCTGACTAGTGGCTGGGTCCGAGAAGAACTGCTCCATGCCGGATATCTGGATTCAGATTTCGATACGCCGCTCGGCTTTGAATCTGCAGGCTGTGGAGCGCAGCAGGTGCTGCCGATCATTACCCAAATCTTTGCGGCTCCTAAGAATAGCGTGATTCTGATCGAAGAGCCGGAGACGGGGCTCCATCCCGAGTCGCAGATTCATCTGGCTCGAATGTTCGCCGAGTCGGTCAGACTTGGGCATCAGCTCGTGATGACTACCCACAGTCAAGTTTTACTTGAAGCTTTAGAAGGCCAAGTCGCCGTTGGGATTTTGAAGTCTCACGAACTTGCAATCTACGACTTGAAGAAAACACAGGCAGGTGCAACATTGCAAAAGCGTTCTGATGTAGAAGCGCCCGGCAATGGACCGTTTGCCGTGGAATCTATGTTCGCCCCGAGCGGGCGAGCGCAAAACGCTCACGCGTAGACTGCATATGGTGATCTGAATTCTGCGATTTCCGAAGGCTCGTACCAGACGGTGGCGACCGACCGGGAGCTCCAATTGAGAACCAATGGCTGATTCAGCCGCGATGCTTCAAAATCTCTACGCTGCGGGTTTCGATATTCAGACTTTCGAGTGATTTCCACGAGCCATCGGCATCAGCAAAGGTGATTGCATCGCGCTGCTCGAACCCGATGCCAGCGCCGGATTGCGCATGATCGGCCGGCCAGGGTGGCGAATCGGCGATGGAATCGGCGTCCTCACAACGCAAGCTAGTTGTCGGGTATTTCAGTCCAAGGATCAAGTAGTCGAAGCCACGAGCGAGCGGCTCAAGCTGCTCGAAGCATTCGAGAGGGAACTCGCTGAGTTATTGAAAGGTCGGAGCGATCGACCCGATTCCGAGGGCTTTAATCGTAGTTAACAGAATATCCATTATCGGACATTGCAAATATGACCGAAAAATCCGCCAAAAACGATGCCGACTATAGTCCAAGCACTACTTTGGGTTGGAAAAGTGTCCCCGCTATTCGGCTGGCTACGGCGAGCAGCCGCCTTTCGCCCGCGAAGACCTTTACCTGATGTGCGCTTGAAAGATCTGCCAGATTGACGGCGCGACCGTTTGCGATCATCCCTGCGGTCTCGCTGTTCACGGTCACTGAAGGCAGTTGCCGCAGGATTTGGCGCGGATGGACCGAAATCTCTCCGATCCAATCCCCAATGTCAAGTCCTCTGGCGACAGCTCCTTCCTTCATCTCTTGCAGACGATCGAGAGTGACCGCCTGCTCGAGCGCGAATTCACCTGATGCCGTGCGCCTCAGTTCGGCAACGTGGGCACCAACCCCCAATAGCTTCCCTAAGTCGTGCGCCAGCGAGCGGACATAGGTGCCGGCGCTTACCTTGACGGTAAAGAACGCGCGGTCGGATTCAAGCGAGGAGATTTCAAACCTCTCAACGTGGACTTGTACATCCGTGAGCTCAACATCCTGCTTCTTTCGTGCCAGCTTATATGCCGGAACTCCGGCGATCTTCTTGGCTGAAAAGTGCGGTGGAGTTTGCCGGACATTGCCGAGAAATCTTCGTGCACTAGACTGTAGATCTTCGAGTGTAACTTTAATCTCTGTAGAGACAGGACCGACCGGCTCGCCATCTGCGTCGTAGGTATCGGTCGCAAACCCGAGCCGGATTACTCCCTCGTAACTCTTAGCGGTGTTTCCAAAGAATTGGGCGAGGCGAGTGTAACGTCCGATAAGTAGCGGCAGAACTCCCGTGGCCAGCGGATCCAGCGTGCCCAGGTGTCCAACCGAGCGTTCCCCCAAGATCCGACGCACGCATGCCACTACGTCGTGTGACGTCATTCCGCTTGGTTTGTCGATTACCAGGATGGCGTCGATCATTCTATTTGCCGGCTGATCCAGAGCCGATCACATTGAAGGAAGCGCGCTCGGCCATATGTTACGTTCTAAGGATTGCTGACAGCGCTCCCTCATGATACCGATTCGCGACGACACCCCGAAGTTCTCGACGCCTTTCATCAACTACCTACTCATTGCGCTCAATACGCTTGTATTCCTATACGAGGCGCTGGTGCTCGGGCCGCACAGTCGCGAAGCGTTTGTATACGAATTCGGTGTCGAACCTGCCCGTGTGCTGTCTGCCTTAGGTTTGGCCAATCTTAATGTGTCACATGCATCAGCTGTTCCATTGCTGACCTCGATGTTCCTTCACGCCTCATGGCTGCACCTGATCGGCAACATGTGGGTGCTTTGGATCTTCGGCGACAACATCGAAGATTATTTGGGACATTTTTCGTATCTGATCTTCTATCTGGTCAGCGGACTGGCCGCATCACTCGCGCATATCCTGCTCAATCCAAATTCGACCATTCCCAGTGTGGGAGCCAGCGGTGCCATCGCAGGAGTGATGGGCGCGTACTTCCTCCTCTATCCGTCCGCGCGCGTGCTGACGTTGGTTCCTCTGATTATCTTCTTCACCTTCATCTGGCTACCTGCTTGGATTGTCCTTGGATATTGGTTCGTACTGCAGTTTCTGAGCGGAGCGGCAACGTCGATCGCCTATTCCAATCGCACCGGAGGCGGAGGCATCGCCTTTTGGGCTCACGTCGGCGGATTCCTTGCCGGATTGATCATGATCAAACTCATGCCTCAGCGGGTGCGGCCCAGATCCCGATTTACCTACTAATACGTCTTCCCGCCGTGTCCGATTTCGCACAATCTGACTCGCGCCTGAGCATTGGCACGGTGACAGAACGATCTTGCGTCCGTCGAAGTCTCTGAAACCTAAGGCAGTTCTCTACGGCAGCAGCGGCAGTTGAACTGCTTAGATAAGCATTGCTTTGTCCAATTAAGGCAGGCACATGGACATCCTCTTTCAGGATCTTCGTTTCGGGATTCGTCAACTACGACGTACACCGGCATTTGCAGCCATCGCCGTCCTGACTCTCGCGCTCGGTATCGGCGCGAACACAGCGATCTTCAGTGTGATGAATGCTGTCCTGATTCGCTCGCTGCCAGGAACCAATCCGGACAGGCTCGTCTTCCTTCATTATCGTGACCAGCCGGATGGGACCTCGCAAACCGGTTACGACGATGCTTCCATTTCCGAGCCCGTCTTCGAGCAGCTTCGTCAGGACCATCGCGTCTTTGCCGATGTGATGGCCTTCGTTCCGTTGTCGGGGGCCAAAATCGGCGTACGGCTCGGCGACGACTTGCAGCAAGCTTATGCAGACATGGTGAGCGGCAACTTCTTTTCCGGTCTGGGCGTACGTCCTGTTTTGGGAAGGACGTTCACGTTGGATGACGAACGCCAACACACGCAGACGGCCGTTCTAAGTTACGGATATTGGAACAGCCGCTTCTCGCGCGACCCGAAGGTCGTAGGCACGACCTTGTATATCAAGTCGGTTCCCTTCACCGTCATCGGCGTTGCCGGACCCGAGTTCACCGGATTTGAGCGGAGGAGAGTCACCGACGTCTGGATTCCATTTCAGAACCGTCCGGATCTCAAGCCTTGGGTAGCGCCGGCACAGTTTCCGATCGGGATGTACGACACTCCGAAATGGTTTTTCCTGATGATGATTGGACGCCTACAATCCGGAATCACCGAACAACAGGCGCTTGATCAGATCAATCCTGAGTACCGCGCTGTCATTGAGCAAACCGTTGGTAAAACAAAACACGCTGACAAGAAAATCGATCTGTACTTCACGCCTGCGCGCGGAATCGAAGGACTGAATGAGGAATATCGCGAGCCTATGCGTGTGCTCATGGGCATGGTAGGTCTCATTCTCGTGATCGCCTGCGCTAACGTCGCAATGTTGCTGATGGCCCGCAACGCGGCGCGAGATCGCGAGTTCAGCGTCCGCATTGCGCTCGGAGGCAGCCGCTGGCGAATCTTTTCACAACTACTTACCGAAAGTCTGCTGCTGGTCGCGGCAGGAGCTGGGCTGGGATGGTTCTTCGCGCAGTGGGCTACCAGCCTGCTGGTCAGATGGTCAAACCTCGAGGTAAGCCTCGCTCCCGATCGCACCGTGCTGCTTTTTACCATTGGCATTTCCGCCCTGGCAGCTCTTACATTCGGACTGGCGCCGATGCGAAGCGCGACCAGTGCGCCCGTAGCCATCGGACTTAAGACTTCTGCAGCAACTGCGCAAACCGAAAAGAACAAAGTACGCGCCGGTAAGGTGATTGTTGGACTGCAGATGTCGCTCTGCCTGGTGCTGCTCGTTGGGGCTGGCTTGCTCCTGCGAACGTTGCAGAACCTCGGTCGTGCCAATTTGGGATTCCATGCTTCCGGTCTGGTCGTTTTCGGAATCAATCCTCCTTCAACCCTGAAGTCTGACCCTGAAGTCGTGCAGTTCTACACCGCGTTGCTCGAGCGCCTGCGAACTCTTCCCGGAGTCGAGGGAACTACGCTCATGGAAAACCGGATGGGAATGGGCTGGAGCAACAACACCGCAGTGCGAGTGGACGGCGCCGATCCGAACCCAGGAAGGTTTTCGCCGATCCGCTGGAATTCCGTGGCTCCGGATTTCTTCCACGTCCTCGGCGCCAACCTGAAAATGGGACGGGATATTGCCGAATCGGACACCGCAACTTCGCGCCGGGTGATCGTAGTTAATCAGACGTTTGTTGACCGATACCTTGGCGGCAAGAATGCGCTCGATCATAAGCTGAACCTGAGCGGCCAGGGCGACAAAGAGAGTGACGCATATTCGATTATCGGCGTAGTTCCCGATTTGAAATACACCTCGGTGCGCGAAAACCCAAGGCCAATGGGTTGGGTTCCATTTACGCAGAACCCAGGCATCGCGGGGATGAGCATTGCAATTCGCGCGCACGGCGATTCCGCAGCGATTCTCGATGAAGCGCGCAGCATCCTGCACGAATTCGGCCCGGACATTCCCCTTTTGCAACCCATCAAGCAAACCGAGCAATACGAACAGTCCTATTCCGATGAGAGGCTCTTCTCGCGCATCGCGACTTTCTTCGGACTGCTGGCTGCGTTGCTAGTCGCCACCGGGCTGTATGGCACGCTGGCATATCGCGTGAGCCGCCGCACACCAGAGATTGGAGTTCGCATGGCTCTCGGAGCTCAGCGCGGACAAGTGCTCCGGATGATCCTGCGCGAGAGTCTGGTTATCGGAGTGATCGGAATCGCAGTCGGCCTGCCGTTGGCATTTGCTGGAGCGCGCCTGCTGAAATCCATGCTGTTCGGAGTAACGACAGCCGATCCGCTTGCATTCGTGCTGGCACTGGTCGCAATCGCCGCGGTAGCGCTAATCTCTGCGCTATTGCCTGCTCGAAGAGCATCTTCAGTCGATCCAATGGTCGCGTTGAGGTATGAGTGAAGCTTCTAGGCTGCTCAGCTCCTATGCTTCTCAGCCAAGAGCAGCTAAGTATCGCGAATATGTTCTGATTCGGGATGTGCTTAGCAGCTTCTAAGCTGAGCAGCTGTTTTCACAACGTCCCACTCGCCGGTCCCATTCTGATTTCATCGATGGCGGTATTCGTCGGCATGGAGAGCGCTAGGACAACCACTCGTGCCACATCGTGAACGGACATCATTTTGTAGCGGGGTGCGTCCGGCCAGAACTGCTGCCAGATGTCAGTATCGACAGCACCAGGCACGAGCGCCAACACGCGAATTCCCTTCTCTCTCATCTCTTCGCGCAGAACATTCGTTAGCGCCAATGCACCTGCCTTCGACGCGTTGTAGGCCGACATTCCTGCGAATGCTTGGTGTGCTGCGACCGAGAGGTTGTTCACAATCATCGCGCCCGGACTCATCAGCGGAATCGCCGCGCGGCAGCAGAGAAAAGTACCGGTAAGGTTCACGTCGATTACGCGCCTAAACTCCTCCGGCGCGAGTTGATCGACGTTCGTCAGCGCGTGCGCTGCGCCGGCGTTGTTTATGAGGAAATCGAGTCCGCCCATACGCTCGCGGGCGGCATGAAAAAATTCGTGTACCTGATCTGGATCAGAGACATCGCAACGCTTAGCGGAAATCGAAAGCCCCTCAGCCTTGAGCTGCGCGATGGCAGATTCAAGCGCCTGCGGATCGCGTCCTGCAATCGCGACGCGGCAGCCGTTCCGGGCAAGCTCGCGGGTGATTCCCAATCCGATACCGCGGCTCCCTCCTGTGACAACCGCAGTTTTCCCGTTCAGGTCCATTTAGTTCTATTTCACCACGGAGACACGGAGGCACGGAGGAAGCAATGTCTGAATACGTTTTTTGCCTGCGAACGAAGTAATCGCCACCAGAGAGGTTGCAACACAAAGTAACAAATCCTAAGCAGTTCTCCGTGCCTCCGTGTCTCCGTGGTGAAAACGCAGTTAAAACCCGTTCGGCTTGCCCGACCGGATTAGTGACAGGAACTCCTCGCGCGTCTGTTGCTGTTCGCGGAACGCTCCGACCATGGAGGAAGTCACCGTCGCGGAATGCTGCTTCTCAACGCCGCGCATCATCATGCAGAGATGGCGAGCTTCGATCACCACTCCGACGCCGATCGGCTCGATAGCATCCTGGATTGCGTCGGCGATTTGCTTGGTGAGCCGTTCCTGAACCTGCAGACGGCGTGCGAAGACATCAACCAGGCGCGGAATCTTGCTTAGTCCAATTACGCGCCCTTTCGGCAGATATGCAACATGCACCTTTCCGAAGAATGGCAGCATGTGATGTTCGCAGAGGCTGAACACTTCGATGTCCTTCACGATCACCATCTCGTCGTAATCGACGTCGAATAGCGCTCCGCGCAGCAGCTTCGCGGGATCCTCTTGATAGCCGCGCGTCAGGAACTGAATCGCTTTGGCCACGCGCTCGGGAGTTCGTTTGAGGCCGTCACGATCAGGATCTTCGCCGATGTTCTCCAGCACCTGTAGATATGCTTTCTCCAGCTCTGCCTGCGCTCTCTCGGCTCCGTTGGTTGTGGTCTTTGGCATCGTCATCACACGCTTCACCGCTGCAGACTTCACTCGATCTCCTTTCATGACGTCATTGCCTAACGTGGAGCCGGGCGCCCTCGCCCGGGTTTTTCCTTAGTGCATTTGCGACTGCCGCAGATTCTGCAGTTCTTTGTGATCCCAACAAACACCCGGCCGAGGGCGGCCGGCTCCACGTTATTCCGCTCTCAATTCCCTCCCGCCCGCGTATTCGAACGAGTTCATCATCGTCTCTTCAATCCGGATCTTCTCTACCTTCGCCAGTCGGCAGTGGTCACGAAACAGATGAAACAACTCGCGTGAAAGATTCTCAGTTGTTGGCACCTGGTTACGGAAGCTGTCCAGTTTGTTCAGATTGCTGAAGGCAAAGCGCGGCATCAGCTCGCGTTCGGCGAAGCTGTCGAGGTCGGCCAGGTTGCAGATCATTCCCGTTTCGGGATCGGGCTCGCCGCTCACTGTGACCTCGACTTTGTAGTTATGCCCGTGCCCATACGGATTGTTGCACTTGCCGTATGTTGCGCGATTCTGCTCATCGCTCAGCGCCGGCGAGTGCAGCCGGTGTGACGCCGAAAACTTATATCGTCTTGTCAGGTGCGCTTTCATTTCTCGCCGTACACATCAACGAAAAGATCGTCAGTCTCATAAAGCCGGACTCGATGGAGTCGTGTACCGTTCAACTTTCCCGCAAGCCGGTTCCAAATTGAGATCGCCAGATTTTCCGTCGTGGGAATTTTGTCGCGGAACTCCGCTATCTCTTTATTGAGGTGCCGATGATCGAGCACATCGATCACCTCGCGATTCATGATGTCCTTGAGCTGCTTTAAGTCCATCACGAACCCGGAGCGCGCATCCACATCTCCGGCGACCGTGACCTCCAGGGTGTAGTTATGACCATGCCCGTGCGGATTGTTGCACTTGCCAAAAACGCGCTGGTTTTCTTCCGGGGAGAGTTTGGGATTGTGATAATAGTGCGAGGCCGAAAATTCAGCCTTTCGCGTGAGATAAACCATGCTGTGCCTTGAGTTTACGCGTGATACCTTTATTATACGGTTGTGACCAGTAGTTCCCTTCTAATCAGAGTCGCCGGGCTGAGTTTCGTTGCAGTTTTTCTTGCAGCTACAGGATGCGATCGCGGCATGCATCCCGAATGGGTCGGCCACTCTGCGCCGGACTTTACCGTCTCCGACGCGCAGCGCACCGTTTCACTTCACGACTACAAAGGCAAGGTCGTCGTCCTGAACTTCTGGGCAAGTTGGTGCGCGCCGTGCATTGAAGAAATGCCATCGCTCATCCAGATGCAGCACGATCTTGGCGACAAAGTCACAGTTCTTGCCGTTGCCACCGACGACAATTATGACGCCTACACTCGCTTCGTGCGCGACCATCACGTCGATCTGATCACCGTGAACGACTCGGCCAAAAAGAGCAGTGACACCTATGGAACGTGGGGCTGGCCGGAGACGTACATCATCGATCGCAGAGGCATCGTGCGCCGCAAGTTCATCGGGCCGGTGGAGTGGACCAGCCCCTCGATTGTGTCGTATCTGCAGAAACTGCAGACGGAGTCCTAGTCCTCTTCCTCACGACGAATCAGTGCATTCCCATTACGGGAATTACGTTCTCAATATTGTCAACAACCATCCTGCCCATCGCCTCCTGAATCACCGCCGATGCTCGCAAGGGAGACATGAGCGAACGTAATTGCACCTGAACCTTCTTCGCTGGATTTGCCGTGAGCAGCTTCTGCTCAAGCTTGCCGGCGAGATCCAAATCCAAGCCTTCACACACGAGAACACCGGAGCCCTCGATGCGTACGATGCTCACCGGTCCCTCGTCGGTCTCAAAGAAATAGGAACTCTTGCAATCGGAATCAGCACAGGCTGCGTCCTTGCGCATAACCTTCTTTACGGAAGAGTAGCGCTGGGGCACATAGTCGGCGTAGATCTTCGCGAAGATGTCGGCGGAGTCGTCCGAGTCCCAACGCGATAGATACAGCAGCCCGATTTTTGCGGTGCCGGTCAGCCTCGCGTCTTTGCTTTGCGCAGCGTAATATGCGCCTCCACGCCAGGCTTCGGCCATGTCTTTTGCCGCGGATTCATCGGCGTACTGCTTGGCGAGAATGCGCGTATCGAGCTGCCCGATCGAACCTTCGTCGTACTTCTCGTATTTCGATCCCAATTCGGGACGCAGATCCGGCAGCACCAGCCACTGCGCCGGGCGGTTGTGCAGATACGCCGTAACATCCATTACTTCGTGCGTGTCCTGCGGCGGCCGACGGAACGCGCCGGAGAATGCCGCATCTTTCCCGCGCTGCAGCAACGCCGATTCAAATGTGAGCCCGTCGCCATAGGGAAAGACCAGCGACTCGCGAATCATCAGCGGCGCCTTCTCAAGCAATGGATAGTCACTGCTCGAAGTCATCGCCTTGCGCATCATCTCTGCGACCTGTGGAGATTCGGCGAGCGTAGTTCCCGATCCACGCAGCATGTAATCGACCAGCGTGACCATTCCCTGCCCTTCGGCGACGGCGCTGCGCGCCGTCGATGCCTCATCTTCGTCGAATGTGTACTCCTCCCTGTCTCCCGATTTGGGAGCTTTCGGACTTTCCCAGTCCTTCAAATTGAAGTTCTGGTCCTGCAATGCGTGCGTGAGCTCATGTGCCAGCACCGGTTTCTGCGCGTCGGCCGAAAGCCAATTGAGCAAATACATCTTCTTGGTCTTTACGTCGTAGTAGCCGGCGACCTGCTCTTGCAGGAGATCTATGAGGAATTTGTGCAGATTGAAGTCGCGCGGCAGCAGGCCGAATTTCTTGAGCACGATCTCCGAGCGCTCGAGACGCTTCGCGTCCTCATCCTCGTTCATCTTCTCGTCGACGTACTTGGCCACCTGCTCACGACTGGCAAGCTCGCCGGTTACTTTATGTTTGATCGCATAGCCAGTGTCCTTGCTCAGCCAAGCAAGGGTGTCATCGATCGAAGCAAACAGCTCGTGAGCTTCCTGCGGCGTGATCTTCTTGTCTGCCGGAGGCGCCGCCGGTTGCACTTGTACGCCAATGTCGCCCTTGCCTGGATCCTGCGACGCGCTACTTCCCTTCTGTTGCGGAGCTTGTTGTGCGGAAACGTAAATAGAGGAGACGGGCAGCAGAATCCACGCCAGAAGACGTATGGCAATCATCGAAAGACGCCTGCCGCTACTAGAAACCGGGTACAAACTTTGCATACAAGTTGATCTTACCTACATCCAGCTGCTTGCCGCCGCGTTACGTGCAGTGGATGACATCCGGCCAGCGGGAATTGCCGGTTTTCTACTGCGAACTCCGGGTAATCGAACTCCCTAAGAAATCGGCAACCCCTAGGAAAGCATCGACTTCAGCCCTGCTCCATGCGCCAATCTGCTCTACATCCGTCATGGCCCAACCCCAACTTTTCCACGGCGTAACGCCGACTTTTCCACGGGGTTACCCCGAGTTTTCCACGGGGTAACGCCGAAATATCCACGGCGTTACCCCAATGAGACGGGCCTTAGTAAATGAGACAGCTTTAAAGATGCGTCAGCAG
>Ga0075426_10000411_pt1 | contig 29630 bp, 26 predicted proteins | sample SoiMethybrSBSTD5_FD_75304 | JGI IMG/M metagenome (GOLD analysis project Ga0075426, IMG submission 75304) | Bulk soil microbial communities from a Populus tree surrounding site in Tennessee, USA - Soil MetaG P. TD hybrid SBSTD5 | ecosystem: Environmental > Terrestrial > Soil > Tree plantation...
AGCACGCGGCGGAAGAGGCTCGCCGCCAGATGGAGCTTCACCGCAAGGACATCGAGCGCCTTCAGCGCCAGATGGAAGAGTGGAAGCACAAAGCGGAAGAAATGTAAGGATGACCCTTGGCCATCACTTCTTGGCTTTTGGGCCTTTATTCTTGACGCACCCATCGCAGCTTAAGCGAAAAGCTACAGGCCAAGAGCTGAAGGCTAACCAGCCAACCGCCGGCCCTTTCAACTGATTCACCCTGGCTGAGAACTGAGAACTGCTCTTTCACCCCACCTCCACCAACCCATACCTGCGGTTCCAGTGGCTGCGCAGATGGCCAAAAGCGCGCGCCAGGTCCGGCTTTGGCACTTCCAGGTTGGAGTCGGCCAGCAGGGCCGCAGCCTCTTTTTTGGCGAGTTCCAGCAGGTCGCGGTCCCGCACGATGTTGGCCACCCGCAGGCTGGGCATGCCCGCTTGGCGCGTGCCGAAAAATTCGCCCGGCCCGCGCAGTTCCAGGTCGAGTTCCGCGATTTTGAAGCCATCCGAGGTGCCCAGCATGGCTTTCAGGCGCTGCTCCGCTTCCTCGGAAACTTTGGTTCCAGTCATCAAAATGCAGTACGACTGCGCCGGTCCGCGCCCGATTCGTCCACGAAGCTGGTGCAACTGCGCCAGCCCGAACATCTCCGCATGCTCGATCACCATCACGCTGGCGTTGGGCACGTCCACCCCGACTTCGATTACGGTGGTGGCCACTAGAACATCTACTTCGCCCTTCTGAAAGCGGCGCATCACGGCGTCCTTCTCTTCTGCCTCCAAGCGACCATGCAGCAGGCCAATCCTCAAGCCGGGCAGAATTTCGCGCCGCAGCTTGTTGTACATCTGGATAGCCGCCTTTACCTCGCGTTCCTCGTTCTCCTCAATAACCGGATAAACCACGTACGTCTGGTGTCCGGCCGCCGCCTGTTTGCGCACAAAATCCCATACCTCGTCGGCACGCTCGTCGGGAACGCGCTGGGTAACAACCGGCGAGCGCCCCGGAGGCAGTTCGTCGAGAACGCTGGAGTCCAGGTCGCCATAGATGGTCAGCGCCAACGTGCGGGGAATCGGGGTGGCGGTCATGACCAGGGTGTCAGGTTCGGCCAAAGCTGAGCTTAGCTTGCGCCGGCGCGCAGCTGCCCCATCCGGCGTGCAGCGCGGCTCATAGGAGACCTCCACCTGGCTTTCACGGGCCTTCCGCATCAATTTGAAGCGCTGGATCACGCCGAAACGGTGTTGCTCGTCCACGATGACCAGGCCGATGTTTGCGAACTCCACCGTCTCCTGGATCAGGGCGTGCGTGCCGATGACCAGTTGCGCATCGCCGCGGGCGATGTGGCGGCGCAGGTCGCGCTTGCGGTCGTGCTCCATCGAGCCGGTGAGGAGCACGATGCGGTAGCCGGCATGTTCCAGGATGCGGCGGGCGGAAAGATAATGCTGCGTGGCCAGAATCTCCGTTGGCGCCATCAGCGCCACCTGATAGCCGTTTTCGATGGCGATGATGGCCGCCTGCAGCGCCACAATGGTTTTGCCTGAACCCACGTCGCCCTGCAGCAACCGTCGCATGGGGAAGGGCTGCTGCATGTCAAAGGCAATTTCCTTCAGCACCTTCTTCTGCGCCGCCGTGGGGTGAAAGGGAAGGATGCGCTTAATGGCCTGGCGCACACGGTCGTTCAGCTCGAACGAAATGCCGGGATGCGTGCGCCGCTTCCTGCGCTTCAATTCCAGGCCCAGTTCCAGGAAGAACAGCTCTTCGAAAATGAGCCGCCGGTGTCCCGGGGTGCGCGCCGCCTGCAGGTTCGCCAGGCTCTCCCCGGCTTCGGGCCAGTGCGCCTGCCAGAACGCTTGCCCACGGGGAATCAGCGCCATGCGCTCGCAAATCGGCGCCGGGATGCTTTCCGCCACCTCCGGCAGGTTCTCCAGAACGGAATGGATAATGCGGCGGAACCAGCGGCTGGTCAGCTTGCCATTCGCGGCGGACTCGTAGATGGGCACAATGCGGCCGACCTCGAGCGACTGCGCCGCTCGATCGGCAGCTTCGCCTTCGCCGTTTTCCCCCAGAATTTCGAACTGCGGCTGGATAATCTGCAGGCCGCCACGTCCCCAGGTGTTTTCCTCCACTTTGCCGTATAGCGCCACCAACTGCCCGGGCTGGAACTTACCCATCAGGTAGCGCCCATGAAACCACAGGCAGGTGAGCTTGCCGCGGCCCTGCCCGGCAGTCATCTGGAAGATATCCTTACCCGAGCGGCGGGTGCGAAACAGCCCCGAGCCGCGCACTTCGGCGATGACCGTGGCCATCTCGCCCGGCCGCAGTTCGGCTATGCCGCGCGGGTTCAGCCGGTCTTCGTAGCGGAAGGGCAGGTAGTAAAGCAGGTCCTCGACCGTGCTGATGCCTTTGCCGGCCAGCACCTCGGCCACACGCGGGCCGATCCCTTTGACGTACTGCACGGGCGTGGTCAGTTCCATCATGGAGGCCTGAACTGATGGTAGCAAACCGGCAGCAGCCCCCCGCTGCGCTTTCAGGAACGACGCTGGGCACCCGGTCAGGGCATAATTGAATAAAGGTCAGCAGATCGAGGAGGCCGGTGGCCAAGAGCTACTTACCCAAGAATTTCTGGCAGTCGCTGATAGCAGTGGTGGTCGGCAACGCCATTTATTTCCTGCTCATGCCCTACATGCCCCTCCGGGCCCGTCACACCACCTTTCGCTTTGACTTTGGCCTGATAGTGGATTTCTGGATCTGCCTTGTTATCTATGGTTTGCTTGCACTACTCAAGCGTTGGCGCCGGCCCGGCCGCACTTCCTCACAATAGTTCAGATTGAGCCCGGCTGGTGACGGTGGAGGTGACCTCGGTAACTTCCTGACATTTCCCTACACCCCCTAAAATCCTGCAGGATACTATGCAGAAAATCGCCGTCCTTTACGACGCCAGCCAGGCTGTGTTGTCCACCTTCGACCTGGATGAGGTGCTGAATCAAATCCTGATGATCGCCCGCGATTATTTTCACTTGCAGAACGTAGCCATTCTCTTGCTGGACAAAAATACACAGGAACTGCAAGTCCGCAGCCAGATCGGCTGGGACGCGGGCATGGACCAGATCCGCTTGTCGCTGGACCAGGGCATCACCGGGGCGGCGGCGCGGCTGAAGCGACCGGTTTATGTGCCCGACGTAAGCAAGGATGCTCGCTATATGGTTTCCGCCCAGAGCACGCGGTCGGAGCTGGCGGTGCCGCTGATGGTGCGCGACCAGGTGGTGGGCGTACTTGACTGCCAGAGCCATCAACTGAGCTTTTTCGATTCCGACACCATTGACCTGCTGACGCTGTTTTCCACGCAAGCTTCCATGGCGTTGCAGAACGCACACCTCTATTCGCTTGAGCAGCACCGTGCCGCGCAGCTGGAAGCTATTAACGCCATCGCCAAGCAGACCACGGCGGTGCTGGACCTGAAGGACCTGCTGGTCAAGGTATGTTCGCTGGTGCGGCAATCGTTTCCCGGCGACCACGTATCGGTTTTGTTGCGTGACGATCAGGAACTGATGTTGCGCGCCCACGAGGGCAGCCTTACACTGCGCGGTTCCGATCCGGAAATGCTGATCGGCGACGCTATTGCCTGGCGCTGCATGGCCACCGGCCGCACCGTGGTGGAAAACGACGTCGCCAGAGTACCGCAATATCTGGCCATGTTTGAGCAGACCCGCTCCAAGATGTGCATTCCCCTGATCTCGTTCGGGCAGACTCTGGGCGTGCTGGCCCTGGACAGCGGACAGCTCAACAGCTTCCAGATGACGGATTCGCAGCCGCTGGAATCGGTGGCCGATATTTGCGCCACCGCTATCCAGAACGCCTACTACGTGGACCGCGTGCGGCAACTCGCGTACATTGATGGCCTTACCGGCATCTTTAACCGCCGCTACTTCGACATGCGCATCGCCCAGGAGATGGAGCGGGCGCGCCGGTATAACAGCAATTTGTCGGTCATCATGCTCGACATTGATAATTTCAAGCGGCTGAACGACGACTTCGGCCACCTCCTGGGTGACGAGGTGCTGCGTCAGGTCTCATCCGTGCTTTCGCAGCAATTGCGCAAGGTTGACGTGGTTTGCCGTTATGGAGGCGAGGAATTTGCCGTGCTCTTGCCCCAGATCAGCGCCGAGCAGGCCTTCAGCGTGGCGGAAAAGCTGCGCCGCGAGGTGGCCGGGTACCGCTTCTCGGGCGTGCCCTGCGCCGTCACCATCAGCGCCGGGGCGGCCGCGTACCCCATCCACGGCGGTTCCCGTGACGATGTGATGAAGGCCGCCGACACAGCCCTCTACACCGCCAAGCAGGCCGGGCGTAACTGCGTGCGCATGGCGGCTGTGATCGCGCAGGCGGTAGGCGCCGCCCTCTAGTCGGTCTGGTAGAGGCGCAGGTCTCCGGTTCCCACGTGAACGTGCAGCCGGTAGGGGCCTGCACCATGCGTCTTAAATGACCTGGCGAATCCATCTTTGCTCACATTGAACGCGGGAGCCGTCAGGTCGCCGATGGATACCGACGCATCCACCTCCCGGTAGTCCTCCGGACGGCGGACATCAACGTTTACGTCGCCGACATGGGCTTCGATGTCCTTGCTTCCGGAGACGCCTTGAACATTCAGATCCCCGGCTCCCAGCCGGATGAAAAGGTCTGAACGCTGCGGCACCTCGATCTCGGCATGAAAATCCTGGTGAGGGGCCCGTCGCACCGTCAGGTTCGCGCTCGAGCCAGCGGCTTGCAATTCGACCTGAACCGGACCCGAGCTCGTACCCGCCGGACGATAAGTGACGCGCACGTGCTCCGCGGGAGTGCCGGAAATGACGTAGTCGCCGGGCGCCAGGTGCATTTGAATGCTGCCACCCGCGGCGAACTTGTTCTCCACGTGAGCTTCAGGGACCAGGTCTTGTGCTGCTGCCACTCCAGCCAGAAGAAGAAGGGCCCAGGCTAACCGCAGCGTTTTCATGCCTACCCTCCTCGATGGAATACGTTGCACTCGCGTCACCGGTTCCCGGCGTTGTGGGATAATCTCCGGCAGTGCCAGTGACTGACCAGTCCGAACTGTATCGCCGTTTGCCTTCCGTCGACGAACTCCTGCGTTTGCCGGAGGTTACGAAGCTGGCCGGGCGCGAGGGCCATGCCCCGGTTGCGGAAGCAGCTCGCGTTGTCTTGGCCCGGGTGCGGGAGGAGATTGCCGCAGGAACGCTGAACGCCGCAGGAGTGGACTTGGCGGTTTCCAGCTTGAGCGAGGCGCTCGAACGGCAGCTGCGGCAGGCTACGCAACTCTCCTTGCGTTCCGTGGTTAACGCCACCGGTGTGGTGTTGCACACCAATCTGGGGCGCGCGCCCCTGGCCTCCGGCGCGCTCGACCACTTGCGCGAGGTGGCCTCCACCTACTCCAATGTGGAATTCAACGTCGCTGAGGGGGAGCGCGGCAAGCGTGATGTGCATGTGCAGTCCCTCTTCGCGCAGTTGTTCGCACCCATTGGCGGGGCCGAACCTGGCCCCTCCGAACCTGTATCCACGGTGGTGGTGAACAATAACGCCGCCGCCGTGCTGCTGGGCCTGAATACGCTGGCCGAAGGCGGCGAGGTAATCGTCTCCAGGGGCGAACTGGTCGAGATTGGCGGCTCCTTTCGCATTCCTGAGGTGATGGCCAAATCCGGCGCCATTCTGCGCGAGGTGGGCACCACCAATCGCACTCGCGTCGGCGATTACGAGCGCGCCATCAATGAGAAGACTCGGCTCTTGCTGCGGGTGCATCGCTCAAACTTCCAGATCACTGGCTTTACCGAGCAGCCTGCCCTTTCCGAACTGGTGGAACTGGGGCGCAGGCGGCACATCCCGGTCATGGAGGACCTGGGCAGCGGCGCGCTGATAGATCTGCGCTCGCTGGGCATCGGCGGGGAGCCGAGTGTGGCCGACAGCCTGCGCGCCGGCGTGGATGTGGTGACCTACAGCGGCGACAAACTGCTGGGCGGCCCGCAGGCGGGCATGTTGAGCGGCCGTCGCGGACTGATCGCCTGCATCCGCTCTAACCCGTTGTTTCGCGCGCTGCGCGTGGACAAGCTGACTTACGCTGCGTTACAGGCCACCCTGTTGGCCTATGTTCGCCAGGACCACGATGCCATTCCTGCCCTGCGCATGCTGCGGCTTTCCGCGGAAGTAATAGAGCGCCGCGCCGAAGCCGTGAAGCAGAAGCTGCGAAACACCAGCCGCCTCTGCGTCGAGATTGTGGATGGCCGCTCGGTGGTGGGCGGAGGCGCCGCTCCGGGTGCGACCCTGCCAACTCGCTTGCTGGCGGTCACCTGCCAGGGCCTGAGCGCCGATGAACTTGCCACACGCCTGCGTGCCTGGGAGCCGCCCATTATCGGCCGCGTTGAGGAAGGCCGGGTTCTGCTCGACCTGCGCACCGTGTTTCCGGAACAAGATGAGTTGTTGGGGCGGGCTCTCATCGCAATTTCGAAAACCTGATTCGCCACGCAGACACGGAGGAAAAAGAAAGCACAGATGAAAAAAGCACTTCTCCGTGTCTCTGTGTCTCAATAGTGAAGTTGACTTGCTTGGCGACTATATTCACTATCGGCCACTCCACGCGCACTCTTCAGGAACTGGTTGCCGCACTGCAGGCACACGGTATTCGCACCCTGGTAGACATCCGTTCCTTTCCCATGTCGCGTCGGCTGCCCCATTTCAACCGCGAGGCGCTGGAGCAGGAACTGCCCCGGGCAGGCATCGCCTACGTGTGGATGAAAGACCTGGGCGGGCGCCGCAAGAAGCAGCGGGACGATTCTCCCAACGTGGCACTGCGCAACGACAGTTTCCGCAACTACGCCGACTACATGCTGACCGAACCCTTCCAGCGCGCCATCGAAGAACTGTTGCGCCTGGCTGCACAGGCGCCCACAGCCATCATGTGCGCTGAGCGGGTTTACTTTCGCTGCCATCGCATGCTGGTTTCTGATTACCTGGTCGCGCACGGCCATGAGGTGCTGCACATCGACGCCACGGGTCCCGTTCGTCCTCATAAACTCATGACAGAAGCGCGGGTTGTGGATGGGCAGCTGATCTACCGCGGCGACAGACTGTTGTAAGTAACGATTGAGGATTGATGATTGAAAAGCCTTAAGCGAGGTGGCAAGGGCAGACTTCGCTGATCAGGCAACGCCGCAAAGTCCGGTTCGGCTGATAGCTGCTCCTGCGATGCTTTTTCATTCGTCAATCTTCAATCCCCAATCTTCAATCATCAGTGCCATTATTTGTGTTACCGTAGAAAACTCCGGCGTAAATTGGCGGGACAGAAGGCATAGTGCGCTGCTGCATGATTGTCGGAACCGGCATTGACATCGTGGAAGTGCCCCGGGTGGCGGCGGCGATTGAACGCTTTGGCCAGCGCTTTTTGGAGCGGATTTACACGGAAGGCGAAATCCGCTATTGCGAATCCAAAGCCAACCGGGTGGAGCGCTACGCCGCGCGCTTTGCCGCGAAAGAAGCGGCCATGAAGGCGCTGGGCACGGGCTGGAATCGGGGCGTGAGGTGGCGCGATATCGAGGTGCGCCGGCAACCAGGCGGGCGCCCCACGCTGGTGTTCAGCGGCAAAGCGGCCGAATTTGCCGCCGGGCTGGGCGCCACCAATACCGCACTCTCGCTGACGCACACTGCTTCCGAAGCGGTTGCCCAGGTGATCCTCGAAGCTTGAAGATAAGCTGAAAATGAGCGAATCCGCAGTTCTTCCCAAACCAGCGCAAGCTCAAGCGGCAACCGCCACCGCGCCCCTGGCGGGCGTGGCTCTGGTCAGCTTTGCCGCCTTGCTGTTGGAACTCGCCCTGACCCGCTTGTTCTCGGTGGTGCTCTTCTACCACTTCGCCTTTCTGGCGATTTCCATCGCCTTGCTTGGCCTGGGCGCCGGCGGAGTGTTTGCTTACCTGCGCCAGCACTGGCTGGCTCCCCACGACGTGCGCAAAATTGGCGGCCTGCTCTGCCTCATTAATGCGGTGGCCATTGTGCTGACTCTGGAAGTGGTGTTGCACACGCGCGTGGCTCTGCAGTTGAGCAGCTACAACTTCAAACGCCTGACCGCGATCTACCTGTTCTCGGCGATACCGTTTTTCTTTACCGGCTTGCTGTTCTCGGTGGCCTTTGCGCGGGAGACTCGGCGTATTCCGCAGCTGTACGGCGCGGACCTGGTTGGCGGTTCGCTGGCCTGCCTGGCCGTGGTTCCGCTGCTGAACTGGATTGGCGGACCGAATACCGTGGTTTTTGCCGGCTTGGCTATGGCTGTGGGCGCCGTGACCTGGGCCCCTTCCAGGCGGGGGCGTCGCGCGGGCGTCGTTCTCGCATTGGTTTTCGCTGCCCTGATCGCGGCCAACTACTCCGGCCGCCTGATGGACGTGATCTACGCCAAAGGTGTCCGCATTTCCGATTACTTCACCGTGGAATATGTGCGCTGGAACGCCATCTCGCGGATCGAAGTGGACCGTAAGAAGGACGGCTCCAAGTGGGTGGTGATTGATGCCGACGCCAACAGCGCCATCATGAATTTCGATCCCAGAGTCTGGGAGCAGACGCCGCTGCACAGGGCCATGATGTCCACCGCGCCCTCGGTGACCAATGTGCTGCGACCTCACGGCAGCTACGCCATTATCGGCCCTGGAGGCGGGCCGGACGTGATGCGCGCGCTGGCCAACGGCAGCAGCAACATCACTGGCATTGAGATCAATCCCATCATCATCAACAACGTGATGCGCGGCCGCTATGCCGACTACTCGCATCACCTGTACGACCTGCCCCAGGTCCACATTCACATTGCCGACGGCCGCTCCTGGGTGCGCAACTCCCGCCAGCGCTACGACGTGATCCAGATGACCCTGGTGGATACCTGGGCCTCCACCGCCGCCGGGGCCTTCGCCCTTAGCGAAAACAACCTGTACACGGTGGAAGCTTTTAAAGAGTATTTCCAACACCTGAACCCAGATGGCATGATTGCCATCACCCGCTGGGAATTCAAAGAGCCGCGCGAGGCCCTGCGCGTGCTTGCGGTCGCCATTCAGGCGCTGCATGAAATCGGCGTGGCCAACCCGGCCCGCAACTTTATTGTGGTCTCCGAAGGGGCGTTGAATGTGGACGGCCGCCCCGTGGTGGTGCTGGCCAAGAAGACTCCTTTCACGGCGGAGGAGGAAGCCGCGGTACAGGCGCACCTGGCTGAAACCAGGCTGGTGGCGCAATACATGCCATCGCAGCCCCAGGACAATGCCTTCGGCGAGCTCATCGCCAGCAATGACCCGTATGGTTTCGCGCAGAACTACAAATTCAACGTAACCCCAGTCACCGACAATGCCCCGTTCTTCTTTTTCACCCTCAAGACCCGGCAGATTCTGAACAAGCAACTGCTGGCCCGCGGAATTGACTGGAAAGTGAACCTCGGGGTGGTAGTGCTGGCGATGGTGCTGCTCATTTCCATTGCCGCGGTGCTTTTCTTCTTGGTGCTGCCGTTAGCCCTGCACGGCGGAGGCGGCGGACAAACGCTGCAATTGCTCTACTTCGTTGCCGTCGGCCTGGGCTATATCCTGGTGGAGATCACGTTTATCCAGCGTTTTGTTCTGTTTTTGGGCAATCCCACCTACGCGCTGACGGTCGTCATCTTCCTGCTGATGCTTTCCAGCGGTGCGGGGAGCATGGTGTCACGCCGCTGGTTGTCTCAGCCCAGCCAGGTGAAGATCCCGCTGGTGGCGATCGTAGCGGCGCTGCTGGTTTACGTCGGTGTCCTGCACCACCTGCTGGGCTCGCTGGTTGGCTTGCCCTTTTTCCTAAAGCTGGTGATCAGCGCGGCCGTGCTTATTCCTCTGGGTTTTGCCATGGGCATGCCCTTTCCCACCGGACTGCGCTGGCTGGCGGGAGAAAAGGTAGAAGCGGAGGATGCCACCATCGCACCAGCGGACGGCGCTCCGGCCCAGCGCAAGGTGGTTGAGTGGGCCTGGGCCATGAACGCGGCCTCCAGCGTGCTGGGCTCGGTGCTGGCCATCGTGATTGCCATCCATGTGGGCCTGAACCTCACGCTTAGCTGCGGCGCCCTCGCCTATCTCCTGGCCTTGTTGCTCACGGTTACCTTCCGGCGCACGCCGCTCTCCCGTGGAGCCTAGCTCTGGCCGTCTGTTATCATCGCCTTAAATTTGAGTCATGGCAGGAGTGATATTAGCCCCAAGGCCTTGCATCGGCGGCCCGCGGGTCATAACTGAGGCCCCTAGATTGACAATTCCGATGCCGGCGCCGAAGCGTCAGAATAGCTACTGATTTTCAGGGGAAAAGTGGCTAGCCAGAGGCAATTGAGATGGTCGGAACTGCGGGTCGGGCTGACGGTGGTCTTCGCCAGCATCGTGCTCATCATTCTGATCTTCCTCATGACCGGCTCAAGCGGGCTGTTCACCCACAAGATCACCCTCTTCTCCTACTTCGATAATGCTTCCGGACTGCGCGTGGGCGCGCCCGTGCGCCTGGAGGGGGTGGACATCGGCAACGTGAAGGCCATCCGAGTCGTCGCTGGGCATGGGCTGACCCCCGTACAGGTGGCGATGACGGTGAGCACTAAGTTCACGGACGCGGTGCGCACCGATTCCACCGCCGAACTCAGCACTCAGGGTGTGCTGGGTGAAACTTTCGTGGATATTGACAGCCGCGCCGCGCACGGGCCCCCGGCACAGGATGGCGCCGTGCTGCCCATCCATGAACGCCCGGACCTCACCGACATGGTGCGCGCCAGCCAAAGCACTCTGCAGAACATTCAGGCATTGCTGCAGCGCGTGGACAGCATCGTCTCCTTTGTGCAAAGCGGCCAGGGCTCAGTGGGCAAGCTGATTTACGACGAAGCCCTCTACAACCGCCTGAATACCACGTTGGCGGAATTCCAGAAGGTGGCCGCCGCCGTTACCGAGGGCCAGGGCAGCCTGGGAAAGCTGATTGTGAACGACGATCTTTATAACCGCGCAAACGCGAGTGTGGACAAACTCAATGCCATCCTCGACCAGATCAATTCCGGTCAGGGCACGGTAGGCAAATTCATCAAGGATCCATCGCTCTACAACAACGCCAATGCCACCATCTCCCAAGCCAACCAGCTCATGGCCGATGTCAATGCCGGTAAGGGCACCCTCGGGCTCGTGACCAAGGATCAGGCCTTCGCCGCCAAGGTGAACGACACCGTCAACAAGCTCAATGCCCTGGCTACGCAGCTCAACTCCGGCCAGGGGACAGTGGGCAAGCTGTTGCAGGATCCCTCCATGTACAACAACACCGACCGCTTGTTGACCGAGACCCGTGACCTGATCGCGGCCATCCGCAAGAATCCAAAGAAGTACCTCACCATACGCTTGAAGTTTTTTTAATCTGGGGCGCTGGTCCTCAGCGTCTTGGGCGTCCTCTGCGGTTTGTGCCTTCTCACTTTTGCATAAACATCTTGGCGGCGGTCGCCACCATGGCAACGGCGAAAATCTTCCGCAACGTGGGGCCGGAGATTTCCTGCGCCCATGCTCCTCCGAAGTAGCCGCCCACAAAAACCCCGCCGGCAATGAGCAAACCTAGCTGCCAGTTCACCTTGCCTGCCTTGTAGTACTCCATAAAAGCGAGAACGCCGGTCGGCGGCAACAGCATGGCCAGAGAGGTGCCCTGGGCCATGTGCTGGTCCATGCCAAAGATATAGATCAGCGCCGGGATAAGGATAATGCCGCCACCTACGCCGATAAGTCCGGAAAACACGCCGACAGCCACACCCAGGGCCAAAGCCCCCACTACGTGCCACACGGTCATGATTGCTCTCGTAAGAGGAAGTGAGTGCGGAAGGATTGTAGAGGCACAACACAGCATTCAGCAATCAGTGTTCAGCCGCGGAACAGATCCGGGAGGGTACGCGAAGGTCTGGCCTGTGCCGATGGGCGCTGAGCCGGAAGCCAGAAGCTAGCAACTGGGAGCTGATTTCGTCGCTTCCGCCTGCTCGTGAGCATGATAGCTGGAGCGCACCAACGGTCCCGATTCCACATGGCGGAAGCCGAAGCGCAGCGCTTCCTTCTTTAGGTACAGGAACTCGTCTGGCGTGTAGTAGCGGGCAATGGGCAGGTGATCGCGCGAGGGCCGCAAGTACTGGCCTACGGTCAGGAGGTCCACTCCGCGCGCGCCCAGATCGCGGAAAACCTCAACCAGTTCGGCCATCTCTTCTCCCAGGCCGGCCATCACGCCGGACTTGGTCACCATGCCTGGTGAAAACTTCTTGGCATTTTCCAGCAGCTTGAGAGTCCGCTGGTAGCGGGCGCCAGATCGGACCACGCGGTACAGCCGAGGCACAGTCTCGGTGTTGTGGTTGAGCACATCGGGTCGCGCGTCGACCACGACCTTGAGCGCGTCGTCCCATCCCTGGAAGTCGGGAATAAGGACTTCCACCCGGCACTCCGGCGTAAGCTTGCGGATTTCTTCGATGGTCTGAGCAAAAATGCGGGCGCCGCCCAGGTTGTCGTCGTCGCGATTCACGCTGGTCACCACGGCATGCTTCAGCCCCAGCCTGGCAACCGCCTCGGCCACGCGCCTGGGCTCATCCCAATCCAGGGGGCCGGGCTTGCCTTTGGGCACGGCGCAGAAGCCGCAGCGCCGGGTGCAGATGTCGCCCAGCAGCATAAAGGTGGCGGTGCGTTGGTTCCAGCACTCGCCAATGTTGGGGCATTGCGCCGATTCGCACACGGTGTGCAGCCCCAGGCCGCGGGCCAAGGTCTTCAGGTTGTGGTAGTTGTCGCCAACGGGAGCGCGGGCGCGCAGCCAGCCCGGTTTGGGCTGTGGCCGCTGCGGCGAGAGACTGATCTGCACCAGTTCGGCGGAAGACCCCATGTAAGCCTCTATTTTACGACGAAATGTGCGGGGACGAGGCTTTGCCTCGCCGGGGCGAGCGCAGCTCGCCTCAATTCTTAGATTTCGGACGCCAAGCAGCCGAGAGCGGCTGTCTCCCGAGAGAGTTATAACGTATGTAAATACGCCAGCAGGTCTTTGATCTGCTGCGGGGTCAGCACATTGCCGAACGCGGGCATGTGGGTCTTGCCGTACTGCACCACTTCAGTGACCCGGTCGTCATTGGCAGGCAGGCCGCTGGGCAGGTATTGCTTCTTGAACATATGCTGCAGACTGGGCCCCTGCAGGTCCTTGGAGGAGTATGGCTCGTGACAGCGCGCGCAGTAGTAATCGAACACCCGGCGGCCGGAGGCTTGTTGCGGATTAAGCCCCAGTTCAGCATCGCTTTTGCGCCGTTCCACATCACAGCCCGTGAGCAAGCTTAAGAGCAGGGCCGAAGAGCAGATCAGGAGTACGCTTCTCAATGGGGGCACCCGGAAACGTACAATAATAGAGCAAAGCTCATGCCGGTCGCAGTCAAACGCGTTTACGAGAGGCCGGTGCGCGGCGATGGCGCCCGCGTGCTGGTGGACCGCCTTTGGCCTCGTGGCGTGCGCAAGGAGGCGGTACATACCTGGCTTAAGGAACTCGCCCCCTCCGACGAACTGCGGCGCTGGTTTCACGCCCGCCCCCAGCGCTGGGATATGTTCCGCCAGCGCTACCTCAAGGAGTTATCCCGCCCCCCGGCGGCGGCAGCTTTGGAAGAACTCTATGGCCTGGCCGAGGAGCGCAGCAAACTGACGCTCCTGTTTGCCTCGCGCGACGTGGAACACAACAACGCGGTGGTGCTGAAGCAACTGCTGGACGGCATGCGCAAGCCGCCCACCGGCACTGGGCCGGCCGCTGCAGCCGCTATGCCCGCACGGCAGCGTGCGCGTGCCCGGCGGCCGCGATGATTCTTCATCCCTTAAGCCCGACTGCGCAGGTTGCCTGCGACCCAATGCCCGCCTGGAATGCCGTAGCCGTAACCCAGCAGCAGAGCGCGTCCGCCTGGTGGCTGATTGCGCAGCCCGATCATGCCGCGTTAGCTGGAGAGCTGGCAGCACATTTTGCCGAACCGGATTTTCCCGCGCGGGACCCCGACGTGGTGCAGGCCATCGCCCTGCACGATGCCGGCTGGGCTAAATACGACGGCGGCGGCGAAGCCGGGGGGGCAAGCAAAGGCGCTCCACCTCAATGGCAACGTGACAGTTCGGGGCGTCCGCTCTCTTTTCTGCAGGCGCCCGTCAATATTTTCGTGGAGGCCTGGACCGATTCCATCCACCGCGCGCAGGAGAAGGCCGGCGCCATCGGCGGGCTGATGGTGAGCGGCCATTTCCGCCGCTTGGCCGAATACCGCCGGAATTCTGTCGAGGATACGCCCGAGGATTCGGCCCTGCTTCATCGGTTCTTAGTGAATGAAACTCAACAGGATGAAGCGCGCTTTCGCCGCCAGTCGCGCTCGCGCTCTGAGGTGGAGCGCCTGTTGGATCTCTTACAATTGTGTGATCTGCTCTCGTTGTACCTGTGCAGCGGATCGCGCGCCAGCATTGAGTTTCCGCAAAAGATCGCTTCTCGTCCCATGATTTTGCGGCGTAAGGGAGAGTTGTGCCGGCTGAACCCTTCGCCGTTCCGGGAAGAACTCAGCCTGGGCGTGCCTGCGCGACGCCATCCCGCTTCTCGCACTGAGCCGAATACGCGCGTCTTGCCCTTCTTGCTTAGATAGGTTGCCGACCCGAAACGCTTTGTGCGCTGCATCGCGCGGCTGAAGGCCCAGTTACTGCTGCATTGCCGCCAGCACAATCTGGTCAATCGTGCTCAAGGCTTGGGAGTCGGAAAGGTGGTGGTTGTTGGTGAGGATGGAGAACACAATCTTTTCGCCTTTCGCGGTGGTGGCATAGCCGGAAAGCGCATTCACGTGGTTGAGTGAACCCGTCTTGCCCTGCACTTTGCCCATGCCCGGTGTCCCCTTGAAGCGGTCGGCCAGCGAGCCATCCACTCCCGCCACCGGCAGCGTGCCTTCGTAGAGCAGCGCCCAGGGCTGATTGGCGGCATACTGCAATAACTGCACAATGGCCTGCGGCGTAACCAGGTTCTCGCGGGAGAGCCCGGAGCCATCGTAGAAAACGAATTCGTCGGGGCTGATACCCACCTGCTGGGTAAGGAAGGTCCGCACCACCTCTTTGCCGCCTTCGATGGTGCCGGCGTTGCCTTTCTCCCGCCCCAACAGGCGCAGCAGCAGTTCTGCGTGCAGGTTCTGGCTGACCTTATTGATGACGGTCAAGTCTTCGGCGAGCGGCTGCGACTGGTAACTGGCCAGCACCACGCGCTGGTCCGGCGAAGTGGCGGATGAGCTGCCGCCCCCCCGCGAAGCCACGCTGGTTACCGTGACCGTGGACAGGCTCGCTAGTTCGGTGTGATGCGAGCGCGTGCGCCCGTAGATCACCACCCCCCGCTGCTCCAGCAATTGGCGGAACAAATCGGCCGCGTAATCGGCTGGATCCTCGATAGCCAGCGCTTCTTTGGCTCCGGCATCATCCACCGGCATGTTGCCCCATAACGTGATGCTGCGGGCACCGGGCTCGCGGTTGATGTAGATCTTGCGCGGGCCAGTGCCCGGCGGCGTGGTGATGATGCGGTTGTCAATGCGGTAGTAGTCGGCAAAAGGAGTAACGCTGACGAAGGCGCGGTCGCCAATGTGGTCGGCGGGCAGAATGCTGACCACCACCACGTTGTCGTTGATCGTCAGCGCGGAAACCGGTGCGCCATCGCCCCACACCAGGTCGTCCTGGCTCCAGCCTTCGCCGTAGCGTTCGAACGCGTAATAGGAATCGTCGGCCACCACATCGCCGTCCACGAATTTCAGCCCCTTGCGCACCACCTCATCCGCGAGGTCGGAGAGCACCTTGATGGGCTGCGAGTCGCGCTCGGTATGCAGGTTGTAAGGCAGCACCCGGCCGGAGAGGTTGGGATCGCCGTGCCCCGCCAGAATCAGATCGCCGGTAAGCCGGCCATACTTGTCGAGGCTCCCCATGGTTTCAACCGTCGTGCGAAACCGATAGTCGGGGCCAATCAGGGCCAGCGCCGTCGCGGTGGTGAACAGCTTGGTGTTGGAAGCGGGAGTAAACAGCTTGTGCTCATTGCGGGCGTACAGGACCTTGCCCTTGTCCAGGGAAATGATTTCGATGCCCCAGAAGCCACGCGCCACGTCGGGCTCGGCAAGGATCTGGTTAATCCGGGTTTCTAGGGAAGGCTTGCCGGCCGCGTTGGCGAAAGCCGCCATCCACAGCAAAACCAGCAGCAGCAACGGAGAAAAACGCCTGCGCAGCATGAGCTTAGCTGGATTGTAGCACTGGGTGGAACCCCGAGTACCGGGTGCGGAGGGGGTATCTCGATGGACGTGGCGCTGGGCTTGGTCTTAGGCCACGGCGAGAGCCGCCAGGGTCCGCAGGTCGGGAACTTCCAGGCCGGGCTTCTCTGATGCAAGGCGGGTGGCGCCGAAGCCGCGGCGGCGAACCAGCACGGTAGCCAGGCCCAGCGACTTGGCAGGCACCACATCGTGATACACGCTTTGGCCAACGTGGAGCACCTGCTCCTTGGGCAGAGCCAGTCGTTCCAGGGCTCGATGAAAGGGAGCCAGCGAAGGCTTGTAGGCGCGCGCCTGCTCGGCCGTGATTACCTGGTCAAATTTCACCTGCAGATGAGGCGCCGTACCGGCGAACAGGTCGTCGTCGGTGTTGGAGATGATGGCCAGCCGGTACCGGGTTTGCAATTTCTTGAGTGCCGCGACAGTGTCGGGGAAGGGCGGCCAGTTCTTCAGCGAATCGGGAAGCGAGCATACTTCCGCGTCCGAAGCTGCGAATCCCAGCCGCTGGCCCACTCCCCGCACCACCTCTTGCAGAACTTCCCGGTAGCGGCGATAGGGATTTTGCGCGGCCGGCTCCAGTTCGGCATAGAGTTCCAGAATCTGCTCGTCGCGAAGCTGGCTTCCGTGCGCACGCAAAATGGGGCGCAGCCCGCCCAGCAGCCCGGTTTCCCAGTCAATCAGCGTGCCGTAGCAGTCGAATGTGAGGGCCTGGAAATGAGAGAAGTCGAGCATGCGGTTAGCTCTTGGCCTTTAGCTCTTAGGTCTATGGCTTAGTTTCGGCTTGGGCTTTTAGGTTCTAAGCCAAAAGCTAAAAGCCAAGAGCCAAGAGCTACAAGCCAGCCCCGACCGTCTCTTACCTACGCATTTGTAGCGGCTGGGTCAGGCTGAAGCTGATGGTGGATTCGGCCGGCAGTTCAATATTTTTGTTCCCGGTAAAGGCAGTGCCCGCCGTGCCCGCGCCCGCGCCTGCGGCAGCGCCAATGGCCGCTCCTTTGCCGCCGCCCGTCAGGCCGCCAATCAGCGCGCCCAATCCTGCGCCGCCGCCAATCATCACTGCCGAACGCTTGCCCTTGCCTTTCTCCGAACGGCTCACGGTTGCTGTTTGCACTTCGTGAGAAGCTCCGTGAACAGTAACCGAGGTCAGGGCCAGGCGTAAAAGAGCGCCCCCCTTAAATCGCCCCAGCGGAGCGGCTTGGACAACGGTGCCCTGGGCGGCGGCGCCCGCGGGAATCACGGTTGTCCCGTTGACCACGACGGGCTGCGCCATCGTGGCAGAGAAGGTATCGCCGCTGTTGCTGATCTTCGAGCCCACCGCCTGGCCGAGGCGCACGGTCAGCACGGTGCCGGCGGGAATCACCACTGGTCTGGGTTCTTCCGCTCTCCGTTCCAGTTTCGGAGCGGGCTGAGACGCAGTGTTGGCCGGCTCGGCTGAGGTGGATGGGCCTTCGCTCTCCGTCGCCGGTTGCGGCTTGCTGCAGGCCACAATCGTCATCAGCAAGAAAAATAGGAGTAGGGCCTGGTAGCGGTGCGTCATGGACACCTCCAAGTAATACCTGCGTTTTAGCAGACCAGGTGCCACAGCGCAATACAAGAGCAGGAAACCGTTCTAGGGCATAGAACCGCGCCTTCCTGAGGAGAGTGGTGCCATGGTTAACACACGAGTGCCAGTCTTTTTGGCCGTCCTGGCTGCGTTGCTTACTGCCCACGGAAATGTTCAAGGTCAAAGGGCATATAGGTCCTCGACGAGCGCCAGGCAACCGGTGGTAGCTCTCAATTTCGCGAACAATGGACAACATATGTCCGCCAGGGTGGGCCAGCAGATCGAGATAAGCCTTGGAACCATCGGGCCAAGGCAATACGGCGCGCCCGAAATTTCTTCCCCTGCCCTCCGGCTGGTGAGTACCGCGGAGGACTGGCCCCCGAACCCGGGCGGCCCCTCATTTGTATACATTTTCGAGGCGGTTGCCGAAGGCGAGGCGTGGGTGAAAATTCAAGTCATGAATGCCGACCAAATGTTTTACACGAATGACCTTACTTTTACCGTGATGATTCGGGTTGGATCAGCCGGCGGCAGGCCGTCCGCACTGCGCACCCTGCTGGCGGCTCCAGATCAGGCCAATATAGCCAAGTGGCAAAATGCGTGGACGAACCTAAATAACTCGGCCCGGCAGACGTTCACCCCGTCTTTGCCCAGGCTGACCGGCGTCGAAGTAGAACTCGTGGTAGCCAATCCTGGCCCAGACAGCGCCGACGTGTCGCTGATGGTGTCGAATGAAGATGGCGCGGGGGTGGCGCAGGTAACCAAAACCGTGCTTGTCTCCGACTGCGGCCACGTTCTGTTCCTTCTTCCCCGCGGCGGCTTGCCCGTGTCGGCGGGACAGGTTTACAGCATCACGCTGAGCGGCGGTGACGGACTTTTTGGATGGAAGTATGTGGTGGGCGGCTATACGAACGGGTCGGCGTGGTTCAACTCCAATCCGCTTTTGAAGGACGCGCGCAGCACCTTCCTGTTTCGCACCTTCGGTGCCAACTGAGGCTAATAGCAACGGACTGCGCGGACATCGGCCGAGTTTCTATAGCAGTTTCAGACCCTGTTCCAGCGTGGGATACGCAAGGCGGGCAAGCAGATCCTGCTTCATCCGCGAGGTGTCGGCCACGGAAGATGTCATGCCAGCCCTGATGATGTCGCGGTTCAGTGGAGCCGGAGTGCGGAAGAACAGGGCAAACGCTTCGCAGCTCCATGCAGCCGCAAAGAACATCCAGCCTGGCAGGCGCCACGGCGGCGCATAGCCATAGTGGGCCGCTAGGCGATCGAGGAAGGCCTGCAGGGTAAGGGGTGCATCGTCGGCCACCTGGTAGATGCCGGAAGCATCCTCGTTCTCCACCGCCGCCTGCAGGGCAGCAAGAAAATCGGGAAGAGCAATCAAATGCACCCACGTAGGTCTCCGCCAGGTGGCCATCAGTCGATGCCGCAGCAGCCATTTGGCGCCTTCCACCAGCTTGATTCCTTTGCCGTAAACCACTCCGGCACGGAACACCACCGGGAGCAATCCGCCCCCAGCACCCGCTTGCAATACCAGTTTCTCGGCTTCCAGCCGGGTGCGGAAGTGGATTACCTCAGTTTTAGATTGCGGTACACCGCAGGCTGGGCGGTCGGGCGTGGTCTCACCCTCAACATGCGGAAAGCTCACCAGAACAAACTTCCGAACCGATCCCTCTTGCGCCGCAGCTAGCAAATTCCGCACATATCCCACATTGGTCAGCGGCAGAAAACGCGCTGGCCGGGGCGCAAACAGCACGCCAGCCAGATGAATCACGCAATCAACGCCTTCACAAATCGCATGTAAGGTCGCAGGATTGCCGAGATCAGCCGGGCAAACGGTGACATTGGGAAGCGCGGAGGCGTCGAAGGGCAGAGGCTTTGTGTGCACCAAAAGCCATAACTGATGCCCGGCAGTGGCAAAATGCCGCGCCACTTGCGAACCCAGATTGCCCGCCGCCCCTGTGATCAGGATTTTCACGCCGGCTTTTCGGAGCGCGTCATGAAATCACGAAAATAAATCATGCCTCCTATATCGAAGAGGCCGTGCGCGATCATGGGCACTAGCAACTTGGCCGTGAGCATGTAGAACAGTCCAAGGTAAAGGCCCTGGAAAAACGACCAGTAACTGATAACGCGTATGTCCCTTCTCCCGATGTGAGCTGCCATAAACAGCACGGAAGCGGCGAGTAGGCCCCAGCGCGCTTGAATAAAACCACGGAAGAAGATTTCTTCACCGCAAGCTGCCGTCAGTCCACCCAGCACCATCTGCAGAGGACGGGCATCAGCAAACTCTTTCGCCAGCGAAGCCGTCAGTTGCCGGGCATAGGCGCTGCCTTTGGCCACCTGGTAGCCGTACTGCACCAGGCGGGTCCACAGTGCCAGCCAGATGAATCCGGCGATGCCAAGGACGATGGAAGCGGCAGTCGGCCGTAAGTCGAAGGGTAGGTTCCCGGCGCGTATGCCCCACAATCCAACCGTGCCCAGGAAAAAAGTGACTGCGATTTCCAGAGCAAGATGCCGCTTGACGTAGAAGAGCAAACCGCCTCCCGGAATTCTATTGCTTGCTGGATTCCGCCAGCTTTTCCGGTTCTGAGGCAGAGGCGGCGGCAGCGGCGGCTTTGCCGGAGTGTCCGTTGGCAGGCTCAAAGCCGGGCAGCGCAGGTGTTTGGCCGGCGGCTGCCGGTTCCGGCTGCGCTGGCAATTCCGGCGTTGCCGGCTGGTCCACGAACTTGTCGCGCTTGAGGAGGGGCCGCCCCAGCGACGGGTTATAGCTGGTCCAGGCGCCCTCCAGCCCGGCTTCGCGTTCGAAGTGCGCCCGCATGCTTTCCATCTTGGAATCGAGGTCGTCCATATAGTGCAGCATGAGGGCTTCGGGAAACATGGGCAGCTTAGGCGACCCAAACTCGTATTCGCCGTGGTGGCTGATGATCAGGTGCTCCAGCAGCACCTTCAACTCGGTGGGGAAGCCGGGCACCTGGGCCAGTTTGGCCTGCAGCATTTCCAGTTCGATAATCATGTGCCCCAGCAACTGGCCGCGCGTGGTGTAAGAGAACGAACGGTGATAGGAGAGCTCGTAGATCTTGCCAATGTCGTGCAGAAAAACGCCGGTCAGCAGCAGGTCGCGGTCAATCTGCGGATAGTTGCGGCTCACCAGGTCGCAGGAGCGGAAGAGCGACACCACGTGTTCCAGCAGGCCGCCGATGAAGGCATGGTGCAGCGTCTTGGCCGCGGGCGCGTTCTTGTAGGCGGCAGCAATTTCCGGATCGGCCATGAACGCCTGCACGAGTCCGCGCAGGTATTCATTCTTAAATCCAGACACGAAATCGGCGATCACCTGCCAGAGGTGCTCCACATCCTGGCTGGTCTTGGGCAAGTAGTCGGCAAAATCCACTTCCGTTTCGCCGAGCTTGCGTATTTTATGGATGGTCAGCTGGAAATGATGCTTGTAGCGGTTGATCAGCCCCTTGACCTTGATGTAATCGTCCTGCTCGAAAGCATCAATCGCTTCCGCGACGTTGTCCCACATCTTGGCTTCGATTTGTCCGGTGCGGTCGGCCAGGGTCAGGGCCAAATAGGGCTCGCCGGTTTTCTTGGGTTTCACCTGCTTGGCGGCCACCACGAAACTGGAGGTGATGACCTTGTTTTCGCAGCGAGGGCAATCGGCGATAAAAAAATCTTTCATGACCAGCGTGCGGCGGACCACGGAAAAAGGCCAACAGCGCGCTGTTGGCGGGAGTCCGCCGATGAGGTCAGCCTACCATTAAAAGAGCAGGAAGTGCTTCTTCTTTTTGTGCTTCTTCGTCTGTTCCGCGGAGGCGGTGGTGTAGATAGGTTTTGTTTCATTCGGGCTGGCGCCGGCGTCGGTGTAGCCAGGCTTGATGTCAATGTAGGCGTCCTCACGCAGCTTGGTCAGGTACGCGCGCAAAGCCGGTTGCAGCTTCTGGTAATAAAGGGCGTCCTGAATTTTCCCTTCGACCTCTTTTTCCGGAGGCACGCCCGCCTGCTGGTGCTCCGTGACCTTGAGAATTACGAAGCCCTGCTTGGTGCGGATGGGTTGGGTGAGTTCGCCCGCCTTCATGCCGAAGGTGACGTCTTCCAGTTCTTTGGCCAGGGTGCCGCGCTTGAAGTAGCCCAGGTCGCCACCCTGGGGGGCGGTGGGACCGTCGGAGTCCTTCCTGGCCACATCGTCGAACTTGGCGCCTTTCTGGATTGCGTCGTACACCTGGTTGGCCTTGGCCTGCGCATCCGCCACCCGTTGCTCATCGCTGATCGACGCCGCGGTCTTAGGGTCTTCGGTCGGCTTGGGCTGGGTGGAAATCAGGATTTCGCTCAGCCGCACCTGCTCCGGTTGCTCCATGTCAGAGCGGTGGTCCTTGTAATATTTCTGAATTTCCGCGGGCGTGATGTTGATTTTTGAGCCCACTTCCTGCTGGATGACTTTCTGCGTGATGATGTTCTCGCGCAGGTTCTCCTTGAACTCTTCGTAGGAGACGCCCTGGGCCTGGGCGGCTTTGGCCAGGTCGTCCATGTTGGACAGACCCATCTGCTTGCGGATTTCGTCCAGGCGCTTGACCAGGTCGGTTTCCGCCGTGATGCCCATATCGTCGCCCTTCTGCAGCAGCAATTGCTGGTCCACCAGATCACGCAGCACGTTCTTCTCTTTGTCGGAAATCTGCTGCGGCGTGGCGTTCTGCTGCTCGCCTTCCTGCTGCACCTGCTGCTCGCTGCGGTCGTATTCGGTGCGGGTGACGATGTGGTTATTGATGCGAGCGATGATCTCCTCCACCACGGTTCCGGACTTGGTGTCCGGTTTAGAAGGAGTGTCGGCGGCGAAGAGCGGCAAGGCTAAAAAGGCAATGGCGGCGAGAATGGATGTCTGGCGTTTCATGGTTTACGGCTGGCGGTCCCTGGTCCTGTAAGTCTCTGGAGTGAAGTTCTTCCCCATATTGTACATCGCTCCAGCGCTCCCTTGGGCCTCCCTATCGCCCTCAAAAACATAGACACTGTTATCATAGCCAGTTTTGCTCCGGCTCCCGTGTCGTTCCCGGTCCGTAGCGAGTACAACTATGAAGATGCCGGTGATGCGAAGCGCCGTTCTGCTTATGTCTGCTGTGTCCTTTGCTGCTCCGGCAGCCAAGCCCGCCAGGGTTCCAGATCAGGCCCAGCTCAAGAAAATGGTTGCGCGCTTCGCGCCTACTCGGATCCAAGTGGATGTTTCCGGGCTCTCCGTCGGCAACCGCCAGGCGCTGCCGAAATTGATTGAGGCAGCCCGCATCCTTAACGACATCTATATGCAGCAGTTGTGGTCAGGCGACCCGGCTCTCTACAGCCGGCTACGGAAGGAGCGCTTGCCGCTGGGGCGCGCCCGCTTTCATTATTTCTGGATCAATAAGAGCCCGTGGGATGACTTAAACGATTTCAAGGCATTCCTTCCCGCTGTGCCCGACCGCAAACCGCTTGGGGCGAACTTTTATCCCGCAGACATGACCCGCGAACAATTTGAGAGCTGGGTGAAAGGGCTGCCGGAAAAGGACCAGGAGCAGGCCCGAGGCTTCTTCACAGTGATCCGCTGGCAGGCTGGAGGCAAAGGCAAACTTGCCTGGGTGCCCTACAGCCAGGAATACCGCCCCCAACTGGAGCACGCTGCCGCGCTGCTGCGTCAGGCGGCTACCCTCACCGACAACGCTTCGCTTCGCAAGTTCCTTATGAGCCGGGCCGCCGCCTTCCTCTCCAATGACTATTACCCGAGCGATTTGGACTGGATGGACCTGGATTCGCCGCTCGACATCACCATCGGTCCCTACGAAACCTATACAGACGAACTGTTTGGGTACAAAGCGGCCTTCGAGGCCTACGTCAACCTGCGCGACGAAAAGGAAACCAACAAGTTGGCCGCCTTTGCCCAGCATCTGCAGGAAATTGAAAACAATCTGCCGGAGGCGCCGCAATATCGCCGCTCCCAGCTGGGAGCGCTGGCGCCCATCCGAGTGGTGGACGAGATTCTGAGCGCGGGCGATGGCGCTCACGGCGTCCAGACCGCTGCCTACAACCTGCCCAACGACGAGCGCGTGGTGCAGCAGAAGGGCAGCAAGCGTGTGATGCTGAAGAACATTCAGGAAGCGAAATTCCAGGCTGCGCTTGTTCCCATATCCCGCCGCGTGCTCGTCCCTGCGGAGCAGAAAGACGTCAGCTTTGAAATGTTTTTCACCCACACCGTGGCCCACGAACTCATGCACGGGCTGGGGCCGCAACAGATCAAGGTGCAGGGCCGCGACACCTCGCCGCGCAAGGAATTAAAGGAACTGTACGCCCCCATCGAGGAGGCCAAGGCCGATGTTACTGGCCTGTTCGCATTGCAATACATGATGGACCATAACCAGCAGATGGGGCTCGCCGGCGTGCTGCCCAGCGACGCGGCGGCGCAGCGCCAGCTCTATACCACCTTTCTCGCCTCTGCCTTCCGCAGCATTCGGTTTGGCCTGAACGAGGCGCACGGCAAAGGCACGGCGGTGCAGCTCAATTATTTACTGGATAAGGGCGGCTTCGTGGTCAACCGGGACGGCACTTTTTCTGTGGACATGGCCAAAATCAAGGATGCGGTGCGCGATCTTGACCACGAATTTTTAACCATCGAAGCGGAAGGGAACTATGCCGGCGCGAAGCAGATGCTGGAGCATTACGGCGTGAGTCGGCCGGAAGTGCAGAAAGCTCTGGACCGGCTGCACGATATCCCCGTGGACATCGAACCGCTGTTCGTTACCGCTGATGAACTGGCGCCGGCGCGGTAAGCAAAACCCGCCTATCTGCCAAACCCCTATTTCCGCCGCAGCGCAATAGCGGTGACGTCGTCATGCAGCAGGGGACTGCGAGTGAAGTCCTCCACCCGCTCCAGCACCTGTCGGCATAACGCCGGCGCATCGGGGGGCTGCATGGTTTGAACCGCCTCGCGCAGGCGCTCCACTCCGAATTCCTGCCCGCGAGACTTGCTCTCCACCAGTCCTCGCGATACCAGCAGCAGCGAGGCTCTGGGTTGCAGCACTCGCACCTCCGGTTCGTAGGTGGCGTGGGAAAAAAGCCCGAGAGGAAGGGCATTGGCGGAAAGAAGGTCAACCGCGGAATCATGTTTCAGCAGGCCGGGCGTGTGGCCCGCATTGCAATAGGAGATGGTGCCGACCAGCTGGTTGAGGCAGCCGATAAATGCCGGCGAGTAGTGCACTCCGCCCGCGGCGGAGAGGATGGCGCGGTTCAGCAACAACGCAAGCTCGGCCATGCCGTCGTTGTCGTTGCTGTGGTCGGCGGCAAACAGGCGCGGCACTTGGGCGCGAAAAACGTCCTGTACTGCGGCGGCGATCTCCAGAGCCGCGTCCCGCTTGCCCGCGAAGTCGAACAAGGCAAACGCCAGGCGCGAGGGGCTAACCTCCAGGAACTCGTAGAAGTCTCCTCCCATCCGCGCAAAGGCGTATTCCGCGCCGACCTCGATGGTCTTTGTGGTGGGCAGGGGCGAGCGCTGGGGCAGGCGGCGGGAGGCGCGGGGCGCAGCGCTTTGGAAGGAGAAGCGCACGGCGGGCCAAAGTAGCACAAGCGGGCCTAGGCGGCAATTGGGCTGTTTGCCCCTTTGCCACTGGGTCTGCAACCAAGAGCTGACAGCCGAGAGCTAAGAGCCAAGCGCCAACAGCGGCCTACTTGCCGTACTTATTCTGCAGGAAGCTGCCCACCTCGTTCTCCAGGCCTGCGTAGTCGCAGTGGATGGTGGCGCGCAGAGCGGCTTCCGTGGAGCTGCCTTCAGCAATGCGCTGCAGGATGCGGACCAGATCTTCCATGCCGTAGGTGTCGCGAACGTACTCGGCGGCGGCCAGCGACTCGTCATAGGCCAGCCGGGCCTCGGGCGTGCTGAAGCGGATGAAGCTGCCGTCCAGCATGTTGAACGGTAGTGCCTGGTGCTGAGCCATCAACAGTCCCAGCCGCCGTCCAAAGGGCGCGGCCGTTCGGGGCTCCAACAGCTGCGCAATCCCCTCATGCAGCCACTGTGGGCAGCGGCCCGCGCTCAGCTGATTGATAAATGAGTGCGCCAGTTCGTGCTTGAGCACCCGCGCCAGGCCCGGGGTCAGCTCGCTCAAGCCGCTCACCGGGATGCGCAGCTTGCCGTCGTTCATGGCGCTGGTCCAGCCCGGCGCCTGCGTAACGTCAAAAAACTCCTGCTCGGTATAGAGCACCACGGGAATGCTGTAGCGCGGCTCCCCGTCCAGTTGGCCGACCAGATCGTTGTAGTCGGCTTCCAAGGCCTGCAGCAATTGCCGGCGGAACTCATCCGAGGTTTGCCGGCCTTCGTAGCGCAGCGTGAAATGCCCGGTCTCGCTCTGGGAAAAGTTGGCTTCGGCGGCGACTTCCCGCTGCGCCTTGGCCAGGTATCGCTGCACAGTCGCATCAGGCCTGAGTTGCAAGGATCGTTTCCAGGAAGCGATGGCATCCCGGCTGCGGTCCGACATGAACTGCGCGAACCCGAGCACGGCGAAAGCATCGGGCGAATCCGGAGCCAGGAGCGTGGCTCGCTGCGCCGCTTCCAACGCCCGGCGGTGATCTCCACCCTGCAGCAGCACCGCGGCATAGTGGGTCAGAATGGCGGCATTGTCGGGGGTCAACCCGAGCGCATGCTGGAAGTAGGCCTGGGCCTGCTGGCGGTGCCCCGTGTCTTCCTCATGCCTGCCGGCCACAAAATACCCGGCTGCGGCCATGGAGGCACTCCCGGAGCGGTCCAGGGAATCAAGCACTGAGGTATCTACCTGCCCATCCTTGATTACCGAAACCGTTACCTGCGTGCCATCCAGGCTGACGCTAGGGGTAAAAGCCGGCATTTCCTCAGCCGGTTTCTGCGAATCTGAAGGGGAACTGCTGGCCTCGGCTGCCGGCATGCCGCTGGCGTCCACGTGATCTACCACGGATTTGGGGATAGCATAGGAATTGTCCCCAATGTCATATTCGACGTGAGTAGGGCCCTGCCGTACGCGATCCGCCAGAATGCGGCCTCCATTTTTTAGATAAATGGTGTCGGCCGGGGCGCAAATCGCCGAAATGAGGACGATAATCAGGCAGGCCCGCACGTCGCGATTTTAACCGCGCCGTTCGCGGCTGAGACCGTGACCAAGGTAACTATCCCCGTTTGCGCGCTGCTCGTGTGGGCAGGGCTTGCAGTCTATGGGCAAGCAGTGGTTCCGCCCCCGCAAGCAGCCGTTGCCGCCGCTCCCAGTCCGGGGGTAGCCGGTAGCCTTTACCAGCAACTGGGCAGTGTGGGCCTGGACCCCGGCGGCGTGTTCCACATCCGCGATGCTTCCATTGAGCACCCGGACCTGCACGTCACCTTCAACGATGGCGTCATCGCCTTCAGTAAGGACGTGCTGGGCCGCGTGACGGGCGCGTATTTTGAAGGCGAGGGCGATCTGCTGCTGATGCCGCCCAACCGGGCTGAGCGCGCCTCGCTAGGCCTGTTCACCGGAACCGCCATCTTGGAGGAGCCGTTCACCAGCGCCTACCTGCGCTTCAATGATGAAACGCGCCAGAAGTTGCAACCATTTCTGTATCCCGCCACCGATGCTCCGGATTTTGTTGCCGCCCATGACACGGTCTCGCGCTCGCTGGCCGGCAGCGATGCCTTGCGTCTTCTGATCACCTTCAGCCGCTTTCTCCCGGTGGCCAGTCCCACTCAGCCCCTGGCCGCGTACAGCGGCAATGACCACTACCTGCACCTGCGCCTGAGCAGCCCGCGCCGTGGGCTATTCGACGTTTTTTTTGACAGCCTGGCCCGGGAACAGGTTTCTGCCGGTCAATTCAGCGTGACCTCCCAGGCGGGCTTCTACGACCTGTGGACCTCCTTTGCTCTGCCTGCGACGCCAGGAGGGCACGGCAGAAGCACGGATACGGTGTACATTACCCGTTATCTCATCCGGGCGCGCATCACCTTGCCCCATGAAATTGCGGCGAAGGCGCTGTTGGATGTGGATGTGCGGCAAAGCGGGGAGCGCGCCCTGCTTTTCGAGCTTTCCCGCTTCCTGCAAGTGCAGAGAGTGGAAGCGGACGGGCGCCCGGTCGAGTTCGTGCACAACCCCGCCCTGGAGGGCACGCAACTGGCGCGGCGCGGCGATGATGTCGTGGCGGTGGTTTTCCCCGAACCGCTGCCCGCCGGCCAGCACCTGCAATTGCGCTTCGAATACTCCGGCCCGGTGCTTTCCGAGGCGGGCGGCGGCCTCCTCTACGTGGGCGCGCGCGGCACCTGGTATCCCAACCGCGGCTTGGCCATGTCAAATTTCGATTTGCAGTTCCACTATCCTGCGGGCTGGACCCTGGTGGCTACGGGCAAGCAAGTAACACCACAGACCGCGGAAGCCCCCGATACCCCACAGCCTGGCGAGCAGGTCGGCCACTGGATCTCCGAGCACCCCATGCCCATGGCCGGCTTCAACCTGGGGCAGTACGTGAAAGCTTCCGCGCGCGCCGGCAATGTCGTGGTCAATACGTACGCAGCCGCGGGAGTTGAGCATACCTTCCCACGGCCGCCCCTGCCTCCTATTCCCCTTACAGGTACGCCCGGGATCTCGCCCGCGGAACAGATGCCGCGCCAGTCGGTCCCTCTCATATCCCCTCCCCCCGCTCCTTCTCCGGCGCGCTATGCCGAGGCGGTCGCGCAGGAGGCCGCGCACACCATTGAATTCCTCAGCCCTCGGTTGGGCCCCTTTCCCTACAGCAGCTTGGCGCTGACGCAGATGCCGGGCAACACCAGCCAGGGCTGGCCGGGGTTGATCTTCCTTTCCAGTTTCGCCTTTCTTAGCCCGCACGAGCGAGAGGCGCTGCGCTTTTCCCCGGGCGCCCACGTGCTTTACGGAGAGCTGATGCCGGCGCATGAAACGGCTCACCAGTGGTGGGGCGACCTGGTGGGCTGGAGCAGCTATCGCGACCAGTGGATCGGGGAAGCCCTGGCCAACTACTCCGTCCTCATGATGCTGGAGCGGGAGCATCCCCAGGATTTCGCGCTCATGATGCAGATCTACCGGCAGCAACTGTTGCAAAAGAATAAGGCGGGCATGGAACTCCGCGAAGCCGGGCCGGTCACCCTGGGCTTGCGCCTCTCATCCTCCAAGTTTCCCGACGCTTATGACGCCATTGCTTATGGCCGCGGCACCTGGCTGTTCCATATGCTGCGCTACATGCTGCGCGATACCGCCCGCCAGCCTCGGCCCGGCGCTCGGACAGCGGAGTCCGACAGTGATGCAGTGTTCTTGCACGCGCTCCGCACTCTGCAACAACGCTTCGGCGGCAAAGAGATGACGCTCGACGATGTGCAGGCGGCGTTTGAGCAAGACCTCCCCCGCTCCTTGTGGTACGAGGGAAGAAAATCCCTGGATTGGTTCTTTGATGGCTGGGTTAACGGCACGGCCATTCCCCGGTTGCAACTGGCAGGGGTGAAATTCCTGCGGAAGGGAAATCTTGTGCTCGCCACAGGCACCCTTAAGCAGGAAGACGTACCCGCGGACCTGGTCACCTCCGTTCCTATTTACGCTCAGCTCGCGGGCAAGACCCCGGTGCTCTTGGGGCGCGTTTTCGCCGATGGCCCGGAGACGCCATTTCGGCTGCGTGCCCCCATCGGCGCCCGCAAATTGCTTATTGATCCCTACCAGACCGTGCTCACGCGCAACCGCTGACCTCCCGCGCAGCCCTATTGGTTTTTCAGTCGGCGTGCACTTCGATTGGCAATTGGTCATAGACCGTATGTGTTGCGATTTGCATCCCCGCATTCG
>Ga0075426_10000412_pt1 | contig 29598 bp, 28 predicted proteins | sample SoiMethybrSBSTD5_FD_75304 | JGI IMG/M metagenome (GOLD analysis project Ga0075426, IMG submission 75304) | Bulk soil microbial communities from a Populus tree surrounding site in Tennessee, USA - Soil MetaG P. TD hybrid SBSTD5 | ecosystem: Environmental > Terrestrial > Soil > Tree plantation...
CCGCTGCTTCCCCGCCACATCGGAGTTGTGACTTCGCCGCAAGCAGCCGCGCTGAGAGATATTTTGAATATTTTGCGCCGCCGGCATCATACGGTGAACATTCTGATTTATCCCGCACAAGTCCAGGGAGACCTGGCTGCCGCAGAGGTCAGCGCGGGAGTGAAGTATTTCAATCGGGCGAAGAACGTGGATGTGATTCTGGTAGCGCGAGGCGGCGGCTCGGCCGAAGATCTGGCGGCCTTTAATCACGAAGGATTGGCGCGCACGGTGGCAGGCTCACAGATTCCGGTGATCTCGGCGGTGGGCCACGAAACCGATTTCACCATCATTGATTTTGTCGCAGACCTGCGCGCACCTACGCCTTCGGCGGCCGCAGAAATGGTGATCCGCTCAAGACAGGAAATCGAAGAGCAGGCGGAGGGCCTGCGCCTGAGGCTTGCGCGGGCGGTGCGGTATCGCCTGCTTATGGCGAAACAGACGCTGACGGAAGCCGCCCAGCATGGGGCGTTCGCGCGCATGATGGATGGTATTAATCAGCGGCAGCAACGGCTTGATGATTTGAATTTCCGGCTGGAGAAAGCCGAGCGCAGGTTAATTGAGCAGCATCGGCGGCGCTGGGAGCGGGCTGCAGCTGCGGTACGGCACTATGACGTTAGGCGGGTGCTGGCAGGGATAGGGCAGGAACTGGTTTCAAGCAAAGCGGCGTTGACCTCTGCGATAAAGACCTCGTTATTTCGCAACCGATCACGCCTTGAGCAGATTGAGCATCAATTGAAGGCGCTTTCGCCGGTGGCGATTCTGGAGCGCGGCTATGCGCTGGTATTTGACGCGGCGGGCAAGCTAGTGAAAGATTCTGCGCAGGTGCAGAGTGGAGACGAGATTTCGGCGCGACTGGCGAAGGGAACCGTGACTGCGAGGGTGGAGAAAAAGGGGTAATAGTGATCGCCTGCGCGGCTTCGTCGCTGCATTAGAATTGCTGAGAGCAAGGCTTTTCCAAGGAGCAGAATGGTCGCTGCTGGCAGTTGGCCGCACTTGACGATGATTTCGGTCATCGACATTCTGCTGGTGGCGCTCATCATTTATGAGTTTCTGGCGCTGATTCGGGGCACGCGCGCGGCCCTGATTCTGGTCGGCGTCTCGGTGGTTATTCTCGCCTTTTATTTTTCTCGAGTCGGGCAGCTAACCACCCTGAACTGGCTGATTTCGCGCGTACTACCTTATGCGGCTTTTGCTCTCATCGTTATTTTTGCCCCTGAAATCCGGCAGGCGCTGGCGCGCCTCGGCAGACGCCTGACTTTTGCGCGTACTTCCGATTCTGCAGTCGACGCGTATGACGACATCGTGATGGCGACGAATTTGTTTTCGCAAAACCAGACCGGCGCGCTGATTGTGATTGAACGGGAGATTGGGCTACGAACGTATGTCGAGAGTGGGGTGGCACTCGACGCGCAACTCTCGTACGACCTGCTGGCGACAATTTTCCGGCCAAGCGCTCCCTTGCATGACGGAGCAGTGATTATTCGGGGCGACCGCATTTCTGCCGCAGCCTGCTTTCTGCCGCTTTCGATGAATCCGGTGCTTTCGACGCAGCTGGGAACGCGGCATCGGGCGGGGATCGGAATAACAGAGGAGACAGATGCGATCGCGGTGATCGTTTCCGAAGAGATCGGCAGCATAAGTCTGGCGGTTGCGGGGACCATCGAGCGAGACATAACCGTGGAACAACTCCGGGACCGAATGGGCACGCTGCTGCGACGGTATGTCCCGCCCACACCACTACCGACGGCAATCGACGAGCAGGCCGGCATGCTCGAGGACGTGGAGACCGAGATGCCGCTCCGGTCCGAGACTCCAAACAAGCCTGGAGGCGGTCTGTGAGAGCGCGCGACTTTGTCCGCCGGCATCTACTGCATAATTTGGGATTGAAGCTCACCGCACTGTTACTTGCGATCGGCTTGTGGCTTGCGGTTGCCAGCAGCCCATCATCGGAGGTGGCACTGAGCGTGCCGATCATTCTACGGAGCATGCCGCGTGACGTGGAGGTCAGCTCGGAAAAGATTCCTGAGGCGCAAGTCCGCATCAGGGGCCCGGAACGGGTAATGCGCCGGCTTCAGGCATCGGACGTCCATGTCGAAATTGATGTGAGCGGCATGAAGCCCGGCGAACGCACGTTTGACCTGACGCGAGCTATCAGCGTGCCTGACCGGCTGGAAGTTGCGCAGGTCGTGCCGAGCGAGGTACATCTTGTGTTCGACATACGTTCAGTGCGCTCGGTGCCGGTAAAGCCACGGGTAATTGGAACCTTCGCGGCTGGCTACGGTATCGGGCAGATAGAGAGCGATCCTGCGAACGTTGAACTGATCGGCCCCAAGAAGCAGGTGGATGCTATTGAAAGCGCGGTGACGGACCCGATCGATGTCACTGGCGTGCTGGATCGAGTTACAGTCACACGCCCTGCTTACGTTTCTGATCCCCTCATCCAAGTTACCAATCCACAGCCAGTGCGTATCACCATTACCATGCAGAAGGAAAAACCCAAGACTTAATTCGAATGACATCGCAGAGCAGACAGCTTTTTGGCACCGATGGAATTCGCGGCGTCGCAGGCGAATTTCCGCTCACGAAAGAGAGCACGTTTCTGATTGGGCGCGCGCTGGGACATGACCTGCTGCGGAGCAATCCGCGGGCGCGCGTGATTATTGGCCAGGATACCCGCGAATCGAGCCGCTGGATCGCAGACCGGGTGGCGCTAGGGCTGAATTCCTGCGGGGTCGAGGTCCACAGCGCAGGCGTGATTACGACGCCGGGGGTAGCATATTTGGCCCGCTCACGTAAGTTTGACGCGGGCGTGGTGATTTCCGCTTCGCACAATCCGTGGGTGGACAACGGGATCAAGGTTTTCTCCGGTGACGGATTCAAACTGCCGGACTCGCACGAACTCGCGATTGAACAGGAAATCTTTTCTCTATTGCGGGACCCCGCTTCTCATCCCGAGCCGGTTTCCTCCTCGTCCTCAACCCTGCCCGGTGAAGCTGGGCTGCGAGCGGCATATATCGAGTGGCTTGGCAAGAGCATTCACGCGGACCTAAGCGGGCTACGAGTTCTGGTGGATTGCGCGAATGGAGCTGCCGCCGTCGAGGCGCCAGAACTCTTTCGCGCGTGCCGCGTGCAAGCGAGCTTTGTCCATGCAGGACCCAATGGCAAGAACATCAACGAAAAGTGTGGAGCACTGCATCCGGAGAATGTGGCGCGCGATGTTGGCGCTTCAAAGGGTGCATTCGATATGGGTGTGACCTTCGACGGCGATGCGGACCGTGCCCTGTTCAGCGATGGCTCAGGCCGCGTAGTAAACGGCGATGGCGTCCTTCTGCTGGCGGCGCGTGATATGCAGGGGCGGGGGGTGCTCCAGGGCAATACGGTGGTGGGTACGACGATGTCGAACATGGGGCTCGAAATTGCTTTGCGGAATTCCGGAATTCGCATGCTGCGCGCGAGTGTCGGCGACAAGTATGTGCTCGAGGAAATGCTCAGAATGGGAGCAACGTTAGGAGGAGAGCAATCGGGGCACATTATCTTTCGCGATGGGGACGCGACAACGGGGGACGGGCTGCTTACGGCATTACGCGTGATGGAAATTATGGCCAGGAATGGCCGGCCACTGGCAGAACTCATCTCTGACTTAAAGGCTTTTCCGCAGAGAATTCAGAACATTCGAGTGCGGGAGAAGGTCGCCTTTGAGAAGATTCCAGAGGTCAAACGCGCCATAGAAGACGCTCAGCGTGAACTCGATGGCAACGGCCGCGTGGTGGTGCGATATTCGGGGACGGAAGCGCTGGCGCGGGTGATGGTGGAGGCTGAGTCGGAAGAGAAGATGAATGCGGTGACGGAAAGGATTGCCCACGCGATTAATGGCGCTTTGGGCGTTTAGGCGAGTCCTTCGCGGTCGCGCACGTCCCCGAAGCGGAAATCGGGTAAGGGGAAGTCGGTTCCGAGATAAGAGTTATAGCTTTATCCGGTCCGCACCGCGTTATCGCAAACGTTTTGCAAAAAAGAAAAGTGCCCTGCTTCGCATCGTGCATGCAAACCCGGCAAGATCTTCGACGCCGTCTCCATTCAAATCGCCTGCAAGATTTGCCCGCAGAGTGTAATAGTAGCCGGCATCTTCCAGAGTGACATTCGGGCGCTGAACTTGACCAACGAAAGACCTGGATCCTGACGACGCCAATTTTCACCCTCATCCAGTTCCGTCTCACCTGTTTGAATAAGCGGCGGAAGAATATCCAGTAAATTGGTTGGCAAAACCTGACCCGGGAAATAACTCACCTTCGATGGCCGCGCCTGCTTTGCGTACTCGAGCGTGAAACAAGTCTCTACAAATACAGCCTCTTTCTTGTTCTCAAAATTGTTCGCCGCAGAGTAGCCGCGCCGGACTGCTTCGAGATACTGAGCGCAGGTTGTTACGGAGATCGTGTCAGCTTTGTAGGCTAATAGAAGGCCCCTGCCGTCAGAAGTGCGGATTGGCTGGCGGTAACGGGAACCTATAGTTTTCTGATCGATGTTGCCATGGGAATACCACACAGGAATAGTCTGGCTCTGAGCCGCTCCGACCATCAGCAGCGGCAAGAGTAAACAAAGCTCAAGGGGACCCCTGCCCTTCCGGCTGACTAGCTTCACTCCAAGTCCCTCCAGTTCTTCCCGACGCCAATCTCGACCATTAACGGAACGTTTAGCTGGTGCACGCTTTCCATCTGCTCGCGAACCAGACTGCGCATGATGTCAAGCTCGTCCTCGGGAACTTCGAATACCAACTCGTCATGCACCTGCAACGTCATTCGTGATTTCAATTCGCGCTCCAGAATGGCAGCGTCGATGCGTATCATGGCCAGCTTGATCAGATCTGCGGCAGTGCCTTGCAGAGGCGTGTTCACCGCGGTACGTTCTGCAAATCCGCGTAGGTTGAAATTCTTGCTGTTGATGTCGGGAATGAGACGCACGCGTCCGAACAGGGTCTTGACCTTGCCATCACGGCGAGTCTCATCGAGAGTGCGATCGATGAATGTACGGACGCCACGGTACTTGTCGAAGTACGCATCGATGAACCTCTTGGCTTCGGAGGTCTCGATGCTCAGGTTCTGCGAGAGTCCAAAGGGAGAGAGCCCATAGACAATGCCGAAATTCACCACCTTCGCCTGACGGCGGTGATCTGGGGTGACCATCAGCGGCGGAACTCCGAAGACCTGCGAGGCCGTGAGCGTGTGAATGTCGTCGCCACGACGGAAGGCTTCGACCAGCAGCGGGTCTTTCGAAAAATGTGCGAGCAGGCGTAGCTCGATCTGGGAATAATCGGCCGCCAGCAGCACGCAGCCGGGAGCGGCAGTGAACGCGGCGCGAATTTCGCGACCGACCTCGGTGCGAATGGGAATGTTCTGCAGGTTTGGATTGGCGGACGATAGGCGTCCGGTGGCCGTGCCGGTCTGATCAAAGGTGGTGTGCAGGCGGCCGGTGGAGCGCTTCAGCAGCGCGGGAAGGGCGTCCACATAAGTGGATTTCAGTTTGGTCAGCTGACGATATTCAAGCACCAGTTTGGGCGCTTTGTGGTCGGCAGCAAGACCTTCAAGAACATCAACAGCGGTTGAAATCGTCCGGCCTTTGCCATACTTCACCGGCTTGGGCAAATTCAACTTGTTGAACAGGACATCGCCCAACTGCTTGGGCGAATTAATGTTGAACTCCGAACCGCAGCACTCGTAGATTTCTTTCGCCTTAGCATCAATCTCATGCTCGAGCCGGTCAGACATTGTTGCCAATGCATTGCGATCGATGGCGACGCCAGCCTGCTCCATGCGGGTGAGAACGGGAACAAGCGGGAGATCGATCTCTTCGTAGATCTTGAGCAGTCCGGCTTCTTCGACATCGTTGCGCAAAGTGTTGGCGAGGCGTCCAGTCAGGTCGGCGGCTTCGGCCAGTGATCCGCTGAGCTTCAGATTGAAGCGGCGCAATGCGACTTCGGGCAGGCTATGCGACGAATAGGTCGGATCGAGAAGATACGAGTAGAGCCTCGAATCGTGCTTCACTCCGGCGATTTCAGCGTCCTCCAGGGCATGCGTGACAGTTTTCCAGTCGTGGATGGCTTTGGGGATGTTCGGGTCTGCCAAGGCAACGGCCAGAGCTTCAGCTGCGGCAGTGTCGGACGGTACGGTCAAGGCTGATCCAGATTCCCATGAGATTGCAATGGCGCGGGGCTTCTTGCCGTCGGGCTGCTCAGTGCTGAGGGGCAGCAGATTTTCCTCATCAGCCTCCTCCTCTGCTTCAGCGGGAGCGGTAACCACGGTTTCGATCGCCGCAGCCAGCGCGACTCCCGAAGCCAGCGCCTTCAAGACGGCGCTCACGTCCGTGGCGGATTGGGCATCACGGTAATTCCCCGGCGCCGCTTCAACCACCGGCAGCAGTTCTTTCAGCAAGGAAGTGAATTCCAATTCGCTGAACAGCGAGCGCAACCCTTCGATATCGGGCTCGCCGGGATGCATTCTTTCCACGTCGAGTTCGATATCAACATTGCAGTTGATGGTTACCAGCTGCTTGCTCAGAAGGATTTGCTCGCGATTATTTTGGAGTGATTCGCGATAAGTCTTGCGTTCAACTTCGGCAGCATGGTCCAACGCGGCTTCGACGCTGCCGAAACGCTGGATGAGTTCGACCGAACCTTTGTCGCCGATGCCCGGCGCACCGGGAATGTTGTCGATGGAATCGCCGCGCAACGCCATGACATCGATTACGCGAGCGGGCGGCACGCCGAGAATTTCTTCGACCTTGGCGGCGTCGCAGATCAGATTATCTTTCGGTGGATTCAGGACCAGCACGCGGTCGTTGACCAGTTGCAGCATGTCTTTGTCGCTCGAGACGACATACACGGGACGGCCCTGCGCCGCAGCTTTTTTTGCCAGCGTGCCGATTACGTCGTCGGCTTCGTAACCGGGGGCTTCAAGAATGGGAATGCGATAGGCCTCAAGGGCGCGGCGGATATAAGGGATCTGCTGGGTTAAATCTCCGGGCATCTCGCTGCGATTGGCCTTGTACTCTTTGTATTGCTGGTCGCGAAATGTGGGCGCGGCCACGTCGAAGACCGCGGCGAGATAGTGCGGAGAAAAATCGTCGCGCAGCTTGCGCAACATGTTCACAAAGACGTAGATCGCCGCGGTGGGAAGGCCTTTGCGGGTGGACATCCCCCGCTGGCGCGCCATGGCGTGATAGGCGCGGAAGATGAAGGACATAGCGTCAATGAGGAAGATACGGTTGGGGTCAGGCGAATGCGGAACTGCCACCAGCTGCGGGGACGATGCAGGAGTCTGGTCAGGTAGTTCGGCGGCAGAAGATTTTCTCTTGGGAGGCAACTAGAAAAGTTTATCAGGGTGGTGCTCGTTCGTAGGTTCTCAACCTTCGAAGACCTCAAAAAGGGTGGCGCGGCATCTTGGCTCAGATTATCTAAAATAGGCGAATGCTCAAGAATCGTTCAGTGCCCGCCGACATTCTGCTCTTGCATATTGCTTACCAGAACCTTCCGGAGGCGATTGCGTGGCTTACTCGCGTATTCGGTTTCGCCGAGCACTTTCACTACGGGGAGCCAGTCTCCGGCGCGCAAATGCTTCTTGGCCGTGCCTGCATCATGGTGCGGCAGGCGGAACCGGGACAGGCGAGCCCGGCGCAGCTTGGTTATGGAACGCAGAGTGTGACCGTCTTCGTGGAAGAGGTTGACGAGCACTATCGCCGAACCAAGGCCGCTGGCGCCAAGATTGTTGAGCAACTGCATGAAACGGAGTACGGAGAGTGGCAATACGGCGTCGAAGACCTCGACAGCCATCATTGGCTGTTTGCTCGACACGCCAGAACCACCACGGACGTTATTCAGGATTGCGACGAGTGCATGCGCCGGTGTGCGGCGTAGCCCGACTGCATCACCAGCGCAAACCTACGTTAGGTCCCTCTCCTGCCCTCCTTCGGAGTGCATGTTCGGGATGACAATCAACTCGCGACAAATACTCCGCTGTCGATTAGAATCAAGGGCGGATTGCATGCACCGTCTCCTCCAATGTCGCGTTCTTCCTAGCGGACTCTGATCCGCATCTGCGCGAAACACCGTTCGCGAGTATTATTCCTGTTTCAAAACAAAGCAACGAGCTGTGAGCAAACACTGATCGCTCGAAACTCATAGCTCATTGCTCGAAACTGAAAAGAATGGCCAATTCTTACGACATCATCGTGATCGGTGGAGGCCACAACGGCCTCACCCATGCCGCGTACCTGGCCCGTGCAGGAAAGAAAGTCCTGGTGCTCGAGCGCCGTCACGTGCTCGGCGGAGCGGCGGTCACCGAAGAAGTTTTTCCCGGATTCCAATTCTCTGTCTGCTCCTACGTCGTCTCGCTCTTGCGCCCGGAGATCATTCGCGACCTCGACCTCCCCCGCCACGGCCTGGAAATTCTGCCACTCGATGGCACTTTCACCCCGATGCCGAGCGGTGATTACCTGTGGCGCATTAACGATCATGGCAAAACATATCGCGAGATCGCCCGCCATTCCCGGCTTGACGCGGATGCCTACGACGACTTTGGCAAATCCATGCCCGCGATGTGCCGCTTCGTGAAGCCGATCCTCAACATGGTCCCGCCCGATCCGACCGGATTCAATCCCAAAGATCTTTCGAAACTGCTGTTCCTTGCGCGCCGTTTCCAGAAGCTCGCCAGCGACGAGCGTTACAACCTGGTGCAGCTGATGACCATGAGCGCGGCGGATTTCCTTGATCAGTGGTTTGAAACTGATGTGCTCAAGGCCACTATGTCGGCGTCGGGCATAATCGGTACTTTTCTCGGCGTGCGCTCGCCTGGGACCGCTTACGTGCTGCTGCACCATTACATGGGCGAGATCGATGGGGCATTTCGCGCATGGGGATTCGCTCGCGGCGGCACCGGCGGAATTTCAAACGCGATCGCCGAAGCTGCCGTGGAGGCCGGAGTCGAAATCCGCAAAGAAGCCGGAGTCGCGAAAATCATCGTAAAGAACAGGCGCGCAGTTGGTGTCGCCCTGGCAAACGGAGATGAGATTTACGGGAGCGTGATCTCATCCAGCGTTGATCCCCGGCATACGTTCATTGAGTTCATCGATAACGCAAACTTGCCCAGCGACTTCCTCGACGAAGTTCGCCGCTACAAGTTCCGTGGCTCATCAGGAAAAGTGAACCTGGCTCTCGACGCGTTGCCGGATTTCAAATGCTTGCCCGGCCCGGGAGCGCATCTGCGCGGCGCGATTTCCATTTCGCCGGCCGTCGACTATATGGAGCGGGCCTACGACGATGCGAAATACGGAATGTTTTCGCGGCGTCCATACATCGATATGGTTCTTCCGTCCCTTACCGATCCCAGCGTCGCGCCTCCCGGTAAGCACGTGATGTCCTGCTTCGTGCAATACGCGCCTTACAAACTGAAGCCCGGCCTGAACTGGGACCAGTTGAAGGACGACTTCGGAAATACGGTGATCGATACCATCTCCGAATATGCGCCGAATCTGAAAAACATTATTCTCCACAAGCAAGTGCTCACGCCGCTCGATCTCGAGCGTGAGTGGGGCCTGAGCGAAGGCAATATCTTTCAGGGCGAGCTGTCGCTCGAGCAGTTGTTCTTTTTGCGTCCCACGCCGGGATGGGCTCGCTTCCGCACTCCGATAAAAAACTTGTATATGTGTGGATCGGCCACGCACCCCGGCGGCGGCATTATGGGCGCGCCCGGAAGGCTGTCGGCGTTGGAGGTGCTCAAGGATGCAGGGTAATCGCTCGAATATTGTTGCTGGAAATGTATTCCACACACCTGTCATTCCGAGCGAAGAAGATCGTTCACTGGTGAACGATCTTCGCAGTCGAGAGCCTGCCCTGAGCGACCGACCGGCAGGAGGAAGCCGAATGGGAACCTGCTTTTCTCGTTTTCCGCAGGATGCCGCCCTGCGAAAAGCAGCAGGTCTCTCGACTCTGCGAAGCGACTCGCAAGCGAGTCGCCTCGCTCCGCTCGAGATGACAGAGTGTGGCACTCTTCACAGCACGACTAAACCCGTGTCCTCCCCAAGCGGAGCAACACCGAATGTCTAACTCTCGCGACATCGTCGTCATCGGCGGCGGCCATAACGGACTCGTAACCGCGTTCTACCTGGCCAAGGCGGGCTACAAGCCGATCGTTTTGGAACGCCGCAATCAAGTCGGCGGTGCCGCAATCACCGGAGAGTTTCATCCCGGATTCCGTTCGTCTGTGCTTGCTCACTCCGCAGGCCCCATCCGGGCTGACATCGTTCGCGACCTGGAGCTCGAACTAAATGGGCTCAGGTTAATCACCCCTGAAGTAGCCGTTACTACGCTCTCCCCCGAAGGTCCGGCGCTGACGCTGTATTGCGATGAGGATCGGGCTGCGCAAGAAATCGCAAAGTTCTCCAGCAAAGATGCGGAGAGATACCGCGAGTTCCACGCCGCGCTCAAAGACATTTCGCGAGTGATCACAAAAGCTCTCGCGCTGAGCCCGCCCGAAATCGAGTCTCCGACCAGATCCGATCTCTTTGGAATGCTTCAACTCGGCCGCGCCGCGCGAGGTCTCGGCAGGAAGAACATGTATCACCTGCTGCGCTGGGGACCTATGGCTGTCGCCGATCTCGCGGCAGAGTTTTTCGATACCGAATTGCTTCGCGCTTCGGTCGCAGCTCGCGGAATTTTCGGCACCTCCCTCGGCCCCTGGTCTGCGGGTACAAGCCTGGTGCTGCTTCTTCGTGCCGCGGCAGATACGCACCCCACGGGCAAAAACTTTTTTGCCGCCGGCGGAATCGGGGCCGTCACCCAGGCCATTGCCCTTGCGGCACAAAGGGCAGGCGCAGAAATACGTACCGGCGCCGAAGTGATCGAGATTCAGATCGAGAATGGCGCCGCGCAGGGAGTTGTTCTCTCGACCGGCGAACAGATTCGCGGTCGCGCGGTCGTCTCCAATGCCGATCCCAAGCGCACGCTGCTCAAACTGACAGACCCGGTCCTGCTTTCGCCCACTTTTACCAAACGTCTCCAGAACTATCGAATGCATGGGACCGTCGCCAAAGTGAATCTAGCGCTCTCGGCCTTACCCAGCTTCACGGGACTGAATGGCAATGAGGAAGCTCTACGCGGGAGAATCCAAATCGGCCCAGGGATCGATTATCTCGAGCGCGCTTTCGACGAATCGAAATATGGAAACTTTTCCCGCGCGCCCTACCTGGAAATTGCGATTCCCTCGTTGACTGATCCCTCGCTCGCGCCCGAAGGCAAGCACGTGATGTCCATCTACATGCAGTACGCACCGTACAAATTGAAAACCGGCACCTGGGAAGAACAGCGGGTCGCACTTGGCGACACTGTCGTCAAGACCCTTGCCCAATACGCTCCCGACCTTCCCGACAAAATCCTTTCGCACCAGATCATTACACCGCTCGATCTTGAAGAGACCTATGGCATGACTGGTGGGCACATTTTCCATGGCGAACTTGCCCTCGATCAGGTCTTCACCATGCGGCCATTCCTCGACTGGGCGCGTTACCGGACTCCGATCCAGAGCCTGTATTTGTGCGGGTCGGGAACGCATCCCGGCATAGGCTTGAGCGGCGGCTCCGGCGCGAACGCTGCGCGCGAGATTCTGAAAGACCTCAAGGCAAAGAAATGAAGGCGAGCGCTGTCCTCCTGCTCAGTTGTCCCGACCGCAAGGGCGTGGTCGCAGGCGTTGCAGGATTTATCTATCAGCACGGCGGCAACATTCTGCATGCTGATGAGCACGGCGATCGCGACTCCAATACTTTCTTAATGCGGGTCGAATTCGATCCCGCCGAGCTCGACCTTCCCCTCAGCGATTTTTCCCAGCAGTTCACAGAAATTGCCAAACAGTTTGAAATGCAGTGGCGCGTGGCACTTTCGGATGTACGCACGCGCGTGGCAATTCTGGTTTCGAAGTACGACCACTGTCTGGTCGACCTCCTCTATCGCCATCAAAGCGGCGAGTTGGATTGCGAAATCGCCTGCGTTATTTCCAATCACTCAGAGGGCCAGTCCGTGGCGGAGTTTTACCGCGTCCCTTTCTACCTGGTGCCGGTGACTAAACAGGACAAGCCAGCCGCTGAACGGCAAATCCGCTCACTGCTTGAGCGCCAGACGGTGGATTTGATCGTCCTGGCCCGCTACATGCAAATCCTTTCGCCGGAGTTCGTGAATGCCTATCCGCAAAAGATCATCAACATTCATCACTCTTTCCTTCCTGCCTTCGTCGGCGCCAAGCCTTACCACCAGGCCTTTGAGCGAGGAGTGAAGCTGATCGGCGCTACCAGTCATTACGTCACTGAAGTCTTGGATGACGGCCCTATCATTGAGCAGGATGTCGTGCGCGTCTCGCACCGCGATTCGGTCGACGACATTGTCCAAAAGGGGCGCGACCTCGAGAAGGTCGTGCTCTCACGCGCGGTACGCTGGCACATCGAGAACCGGGTTCTGCTCTACGGGAATAAGACCGTAGTCTTCGAATAACGCAATTCACCAGCTTCGACGTAAAAACCCACCTTACTGTGGTAACTATCGCGTAATCTTCCGTCTCTGGCACTATTTGTTAGCTATCTGCACATTAGCTATCTGCACAGAGGAAACCCTATTGGCTGAAGATCCCAAATGGGAACTTGCCATTCTTGCCACGGTCCAGGGCTTCTACGAGAAGCTCCTGCAGGAGTCCGTGGAAGGCGAGGTGCCCGTCCCGGCAGGCCTGGAAACCGTCTCGCTTCAGGGAGAAACTGACGTAGGCGAGATCCTCGGCACCATGCGGCGCTGGCTGCGTCTGCTCGACATGGCAATTTCGCCGGCTATGCTGCGGCGGGCACTTGACGGCGAAGTTGACCCCGAAATTGCCGAAGCCATGCTCCGCTATTTCGTTCGCAAGAAGGACCACAACGAGCCCGACCGCGACAAGACCGACCTTGTTGTCACCTTTCTTTATCGTCACCCCCGCGTACCCGGACAGTGGGAGCAGCGCGGCTACGGGCTCGACGGCTCGCTGCCACTTTCGCCTTTCGAAATTGCCTTGATTGAGATTCTGGCCGACGCCGATCTGCCGCCGCTACCGGAAGAGCATGTGCAAATTCTGCGCCGGTTCGATTCACTTGAAGAGCAGGTGTTTCGTTTCCGCGACTTCAATGCGCTGCTGGAGTCAGGCATCATCCAAACCGTGCGTCAACTTAAGCAAACCCTGGACAATTCATTTTTCAACCCTGGTGTCCTGGCGACTATCGCGCCCTACAACGCCACTTTTGGTGGCAAGTTTGACGAGCTGTTCCGCGCCGCATCAAAGGAGATCAAAGCCTTCGCTGACGACCTGGAAGAACAGGGCGGCACCATACTCGGCAGCGTCGATGGGGTTGACGTGACTGTAGACCAGGTAAAAGGCATGGATGAAAATGGCCTGCTGCAACTGGACTACTACGACGCATTGGATAAATTCCGGCGGGTCTCAAAACTGAAGCAGACTCTCGAGAACAAGCCTCCGGTGAAGCCTGGAGCAAAAGCGGCGCGCCCCGCGCCAGCCCCGAAGCCGGCAGCCAAGGCCGGCAATGTCGTCTCATTGGCACGCCCTGCGTTCAACCTGAAGGCCATGCGGAAGGCGGTTACAGCGCAGCAGTTGGCAGCTGAAGAAACCAAACTGCTGAAGGTCGAGGAATCGGTGCGAATTTTTGTGCGCGTCGCGGACCCCAAGTTTCGCCAGGTGGTCCCCATGCGTTTTTTCAACCTGACGCTCACACCCGCCGAGGCCGACGCCTACTGTGCCGACTACCTCGAGGAAAAAAGCTTGCGTGCAGGCGTAGGCCGGGTGCTGCTGCGGCTTGTAGCGGTCACTGCGCGCCTGATCACCGAATTAGAAGAGCTGAAACGAGCTAACAACTCTCCATCCATCTGGAAATTGCATGCTGATTCGCTGGTGACGCTGATTGAAATCGGCAGCAACGCTGCGGAGAACTCCGAGCGCGTTTCGAACTTGGCCGCACAGCGCGGACAAAGTCAGCAAGTCGAAGAGATACAGACCTCGTTGAACAAACTGCGTGATTACAGCGGCATTGCCGAGCGGACCTTGAACGGGTCGGTCGAAGCTAAAACCGCCGCAGCGGGCGCTGACTAAGAAATTTTAGCCGCGACCGCTTGCCTCTCCTCATTCACAATTCACAGCCGCTCATTTCGGGGGCTCTTCGGTCGTCTTTAACATGTTCTGAATCATCGAGATATTCATGTCTCGGCCCATTTGGGTCGGGATCTCCTGCGCGGCCTGCAAAGCCTGTTCGAGAGCTTGCCGAGCCTCTAAAACCTTGCCTTTCGACTTCAGAGCATCCGCCTTAATCTGGAGCAGCCACGCTCGTCCATTCGCACCTGGTGCGCGGGCCAGGCCGCGATCACAAGCCGCGATTGCCTCGTCGTAATGTTTTGCTGCCTTTTCCATCTGGGCGAGGCGCAGAGAGGCAATGTAATTGTGCGCCATCGCGCGCTCGGACTCGATCAGGGCCGGCAGGATGCGCTCCGGGTCGCCATAGACTTGTATGTTTTCCACGCGCGCAATATCCAGTGCGGACCGCTCGTCGTCACTGCGTGGCTTTATTGCGTCGAGTTCGGCCAGCCAACGGCCGCCCCATTTTGCCGCGGCCGCATTGTCCTTGCGATTGATCGATATGAACATCAGAGTTCGATAGATCGCGTCACGATGGTCGCGCACCGTCGTGGGCAGGGTTAGCGCTTCCTCTGCCAGTGGCTGCAGTTTGTGGAGCGTCGCTTCCGCCCAAGGCGCCGGATCGGTCGAGGCCAAACACCACATGCCTCCCACAACCGTTCGCACAAATATCACATCTCGCTTCATTGCAGCCGCGTCGATTGCTGAGGTCTCGGCGCATTGCTGCCATTGACTGCTATCCTGCAGCGCCTGGACCAGCGAAGCCTCGGTGAGTTCGCGGTGCGGCCAATTGTCTGGCGTCAGGCGAAGAGCTTCCTGATAAGCCTTGGCTGCTTCTGCTGGTTTGTCAGCCAGCACAGCGTCACCCCGGGTTAGCGCTATATCGGCAGGCGTTTGGGTTTTCGCGATGAAGCCGCTCGTTCCGCGATCAAGGAACTGCGTAACTTCCGCCAGCGACATCACGCCGGGCTGCATTGCGATCACATGCTCGTCATGGAAATCGACGACGAAGAATGTGGGTGTCGCACTCGCGCCGAACTTGGTCATGAAGGCGCGATTTCCCTCCTCATCGTAACTGAGCTCGAGCCAGACAAACTGTCCGGCGTACCTGGCGAGATCGGCGTGGGCCAACAGGTCTCGCATCAGGTGACACGTCGATCACCATGGGGCCCAAACTTCGACGAAGATAGGCAGGTTGCGCTGCTGGGCCGCAGCCAGCGCTTTGGGGTAGTCGTCGTTGATGAACGGCAGATTCGACGTTGCTGCGTTGGCAGACACCACAACCATCAAAAGCAGACTCGATAGGCACAGCCTCTTCATTGCGCTCCTCCGGAGCTGGAAATTCCTGGATCCCAGCGAAATCGGACTTTGTTGCTGCCGATTGCGCCGAACCGTTTATAGAAACGAATCGCATTCGCATTCCATGCCGGCGTCTGCCATTCGAGTGTGGAGCAACCAAGCGCGCTCGCGTGCTGAAGAATCACGCCCATCATTTCGGTTCCAATGCCGGCGTTGCGTGAATCTGCGGTCGTGTAAAGGCAATCCAGATGCAGATACTCAGCGGCTCGCCAGGTAGAGAAATCTTTCGTGCAGGTCGCGTACCCGACAATCGTTCCATCAGCTTCGGCCACAAAACACCAGAGTCGCGGATCTTCGTCAAAGATTGCGTGAGCAAGGCGCTTATGGTCTTCGTCCACTGAAAAGGCAGCGCCTTCATAGGCCGCGTGCTCTGCGCACAACGCCGCGATTGCTTCGATTTCGCTTGGCCGCGCTGGGCGAACCACAGGTTTCCGTCCTGCCATCCGCACCCCGCTACTCAGCGCCAGTTATCAAGGCGAAGCCTTCGTCCTTCCAGCCTTCGATCCCGCCGATCATCTTTTTCACAGGTCGCCCCAGACGAGCCAGTCCAACCGCGGCCTTGTCAGCTCCGTTGCAGTGCGGCCCAGTGCAGTAAACGACGAAAAGTGTGTCCTTCGAATAATCAGCAAGATTGCGCTCGTTGATACGCCGGTGCGGCAGATTGACGGCAGTGGGAACGTGTCCGGCAGCGAACGACTCTGGGCTGCGCACGTCGAGCAGAACGAATCCGGGGTTCCCGGCCTCCACTGCGGCGTGAACGTCCCAGCAGTCAGTCTCCAAAGTCAGCATGCGTTCGAAATGAGCAAGCGCTATCTGGGGAGCAGCAGCGGGAATCGCGGTAACAGCAGCCTCGGTTAGCAAAGCGGGCATTTTTCATCTCCTTCGCCAAAGTGTGGCTCACCTTCTTGTGGCTGGCAATAGGCAGAATTGCCAATATCCGATAAAATCCTGCCATGCTACGCAGAGATCTACGTAACGTTGCTGCTCTCGCTTATGACGGAATGGCGGCTTTCGAGTTTGGAATCGTTGCCGAAGTTTTTGGGTTGCCCCGGCCGGAGATGGGCCCGGATTGGTATCGCTTTCAGGTCTGCTCCCTGCAACCTGGCCGTTTGCGCGCCACCGGCGGCATTTTCATTCAGACCCGCGGCCGCTTGGCAGACCTGGCGAAAGCCGGGACCATCGTCATTCCAGGCTGGAAGGCGACTGAGGTGCCTTCGCCAAAACTCATCACCGCTCTTCGCCGTGCTCACGCTTCGGGCGCGCGGCTGGTTTCAATTTGCTCCGGCGCTTTCGTGCTGGCTGCAACCGGGCTACTTGATGGCAAACGCGCAACCACTCATTGGAAATATGCTCAGAAGTTACGCGAGCGTTATCCGAAGATTCGAGTTGAGCCCGACGTGCTCTACGTAGATGAGGGCAGTATTTTGACGTCGGCCGGAAGCGCCGCTGGCATTGATCTCTGTTTGCACATCGTCCGTCTTGACCACGGCGCCGAAGCCGCCAATGAAGTTGCGCGGCGGTTGGTCATGCCACCGCATCGCGACGGCGGACAAGCGCAGTACGTGCGCGATCCAGTTCGGAGTGGCGTGGCTGGAGGCTTGGCTCCAGTTCTGCAATGGGCCGAGTCCCACCTGCATGAAGCTCTTCGGGTCGAAGATTTGGCGGATAGAGCAGCCATGTCGCTGCGGACCTTCGCACGCCGCTTTCAGGAGCAGACCGGCACTACCCCTCACCAATGGTTGATGCATCAGCGATTGCTTTCCGCACAAAGGCGCCTGGAGAAGAGTAATGAAAGCGTTGACCGAGTTGCCGAGGCGGTAGGGCTCGACAGTGCAGCAACTCTGCGCCAGTACTTCAGCCGTGTGCTACGAACCACGCCCACTGCCTATCGACGGCAGTTTTCAACTCGTGGCGGAAATGGCAGAACGCGCACGTCAGCCTGAGCACTGTCAGGCTTTCGTCGGCCTGGTGCCGTTTCGTGCCGCGGCTCGCTCGGCGAGAGCCAGATTTACGATTCGCAGCATGTCTTCCCTGGGCGCCGGCTTTCCCGTCCAGATTTCAAACTGTCGCGCAGCTTGGTGAACGAACATTTCGCTGCCCGGTATGATCTCCGCGCCGCGTTCTTTTGCCAGTTGCAGCAGGCGAGTTTCTGCCGGGTCGTAGACCATATCAAAAACGTATTTGGCTTTGATTTCGTCGGCGTTGAGCGGCGATTCGCGAGTGTTTCCCAGCCCCACCGGCGTGGCGTTGATGATTACGTCGAACTCCAGCCGTTTCAGGTCTGCTCGCTTAATGGTTCGCGCCTTCGCCCTGCGCGCAAGTTTCTGTGCGGCCGCAACGCTTCGGTTCAAAATGAAAAGCTGTGCGCCGCGTTCCTTCAAACCGAACACTGCCGCGCGAGCTGCGCCACCTGCACCCAGCACCAGCACTCGCGCCTCGTTCAGAGACATGCGCTGTTCGAGCGGCCGCACCACTCCAGACGTATCAGTGTTAAACCCGTACAACTTTCCCTCTTGCGATCTCACCACCGTATTGCAAGCCCCGATTTTCGAGGTGTGCGGGTCAGTGTTGTCCAGATAGGGAATGATCGCTTCCTTATAGGGCATAGTGACGGACAGCCCATGAATCGGTATTTCTCTTACACAGGCGAGCAAGTCTTTGAGCGATTTCGCATGCAGCGCCAGGAAAATTCCATTGACGTTTTCGCGGCGCAGCGCAGCATTCATGATCGCCGGCGACAGCGAATGCGAGATCGGATCACCCACCACCGCATAGACTCGGGTTGCCGTATCCACCTGGTCGATGCGATAGGTGCTGCGCAGTTCCTGAGCGGTCACCTGTCCGGGCGCGGTCTTGTCCTCTGAGTTCAGTGCGCCAAATGTAAACGCGCTCCCGGAGCGCACACCCAGCACCCGGCTTAGGATCCCTTGCTCACCCATACAAATGCCAACCAGCGGGTGCTGGTCACGGTGCCTCTCGAGAAAACTTATCAGCGAGACATTGTCGTACAGGTTCGTCGCCGTGCCTGCGATTTTGTAAAAATCAGCAGGATAGGCGGACATTTTCTTAAGCGTTTCTTCCAGCTTTGAAGTACCGCGGAAGTCGTGGAAGGAGACCACCAGCGCCGCTTTGGCGCGCAGCTTCTCAAGTTGCGCTGATTTCATCCGGCTTGCGGTCTGCAGCTCCACATCGATAAGTTGGCAACCGGCTTCGGCCGCCTTACGCAAGATATCCAGCTCGGAGGCGATCGAGCCCCGAAACTTGCCGCCATTCGCCACTCGTCGGCAGGTGGCGATCACGCTTACATGGGGATGAGATTCGGTGAATTGCCTGATCTTTGAAAGCGCAAGGGCGGGGCGCTGGAGGTAATCTAACCTTAACTCAACAAAAGGGTTATCGCGCGTCACGGCCTCAGCTTTGTCAACCAGTTCGCCCGCTTCCGCGCCGATGATCGGCACACAGACTCGTGGCAGGTGCAAATGTGAAAGCCTGGAAATGAAGTGATTATCCACCGGCATTGGAAGGCGCGATATTACAGTGACATAGCGGCAGATGCAACTATTTCGGGGCAATAAACTTTTTAGCAGGGGTAACCTGACACCTGCGTAACCTTGACCCTGGCCCTCCTACTTGTTACCTTCCAGCTTGGAACATTCTTTGTTTTAAGCAACTTAGCTCGTGCCCGGCGTCGACTGCCGGAGGAGGAACCATGAAGAAAGCAGTCTTATTGTTAGTTTTGTTGCCCGCCGTTGCGCTGGCGCAGCAGGGCCCCGCTTCTGATCCGGCAGGCACGGTTCCGACTTCGGTGACTTTCCCGACAGAACGAGTGCAGACGCCTACCGCTGCTGATTTGTATTGTGCTGGCTTTGTCAGCAAGAAGATCGACTCTCGCAGCAAGTATGTCGCCGGCGGCTGGGACTCGCCATTTACTGCCAGGTACGCTACCAACGATCCGATCTACCTTCACGGGAAAGGTTATGAAGCTGGCCAGGAATATACGGTAGTGCGCGAACTTGTCGACCCGAATCAGTTCGAATTTTACAAGGGCCAAATTGCCGCGGTGAAAGCTGCCGGTCAGGCTTATGCAGAACTCGGGCGCGTCCAAATTGTCGATACTCGTAACAACAAGATGGCTATTGCTCGGATTGAGTTCAGCTGCGACAACGTGCTGCCCGGCGACTATCTCATTCCCTTTGTCGAGAAACCAGTGGCGGCCTTCCATCTCCCAATGAGGTTCGACCGGTTTGCACCGCCAAATGGACAGCTTAGCGGCCGCATCATCATGGCGAAAGACTTCGATACTGAATTGGGGACCGGCGGCAAGGTGTATCTGAATATCGGCGCCAACCAGGGCCTCAAAGTCGGCGATTTTTTACGGGCGGAACGCAGCTTTAATCATGTCGCCCAGGATCCGGTTGACTCCCTGTCCTTCCGCGCCTCGACAGTCGAGCCCACTCAGGCCCACGAAACAACTATGAATCCAACTTTTATGGCTGGTGGCAAGGGCCCGATTGTTCACATAGCCGACATGGGACAGAAGGGTGTCGGAGAAATCGTGATCATCGGAACCACACCAACCACCGCCACCGGAATGATCGTCTTTGCGCTTGAGCCGGTCTACGTTGGCGATCGCGTCGAACTGGACCAGCAATAATCTTCAGCCGAAAACTGGGAAGGGAACCCTTCCCAGTTTTCCCACTTTCCACACATCTGAATATTGCAGGACTGGACTAGCCTTCAGCTTCCGCGTCTCCAAACACTTCTGCGGTGAACGCCTCAATGGTTGCGCCGGTCCTCCAGGCGTCCAAGGCTAATCCAGCTTTGCGGCAGGTCTGCTCGAGAAACGTCGCGCGGTCCCACCCGTGTTCAACCGGCACTTGCGGCAATAGCAGACCTCTTTTGTCACCCTGGCTGATGAGCAGCCCATGGCGGCCAACTTCAATCTGCTCAGGTGAAATTGGCTTAAGAGGCGAAAGAATGCTAATGGAGATAGTCAAATCATGTGCTTCAGCAACGGTGAGCGGGACGAATCGCGGATCGTCGAAAGCAGCAGCCCTGGCAGTTTCGATTATCGTTCGAAACAGCTGCAGTGACGCCGTAGGGTAGCCCACACATCCACGCAGCTTTCCATGGTGGTACAGGGTAGTAAACGCGCCGCGGGGCTCGCACAAATGCGGCGCAGGCGTGAACAGCGGGATCTCGCGCGCCTCTAAGCGGGCGAGGATGGCCTCGTGCGCAACCTCAAGCAACAATTTTCGCTCTTCGGGAGTGTAATCCGCCTGTGGATATGTGCCGGTCTGGCATGGCGAAGTTTCAGATGGCGGCGACATCGCGCTTCTTGCGCCGGCTAAGGATGAAGGCGCGCCGGCGGCGTTTCACGACATGTCGATCGATCTTCTTCCAGAACGCAAAAAAATAATCTCCGGCCGAAAACAGCGACAGAGCCACCATGAACCAGATCGCGGAATATGCAATCCAATGCACCGGAAAAATGTAAGGTCCAACCGGCCATTGCTGCCAGCGATGGTCAATAATCACGGCGACCACGGAAACGATCTGAACAAACATCTTGAACTTGCCGAGGTCGCTCGCCTCTATAGTGAATCCCTCGGATGCTGCAATCGATCGCAATCCGCTGACCAGGAATTCTCTTCCAATGATGATCACCGCGATCCAGGCCGGGACCAGGCGGGGGTTGAACTGTACTAAGGTCACGAAAGCCGCGGCTATCAACAGCTTGTCTGCCAGAGGATCGAGCAGCATGCCCATGGTTGTAATCTGGCCGCGCTTTCGCGCAATGTAGCCGTCGATTCCGTCGGTGATAGACGCCGCGATGAAAAGCGCCGAAGCCAGCAATTCCTTCTCGCCGTTTGCGCTCGAGAACCGGCTGCTCATCAGCACCCACATAAGCACTGGAATGCTGCAAATTCTGGTCAGCGTAATGTAGTTCGGAAGATTCACTTAATGAACGACCGGATGGGGCCTTAACAACTTCAATTATCCCTCGCGAGATATGCGAAAGCAATCAACCGGAGAGGCTCACTTGGCCCCATCAGCCGGCGGTCACGAAATGGGACAACGCCAGTTCTGGGCCGCTTCAGCCATTTACCCTGCGCAGTGGCCAAATCAGCACCTGCAGCCGCTTGCAGAAATGCAACAGGGGAGCAGCTTCCGGCAACCTGATTCCTGACGCGCTGGCCATCGTATTCTCCGCTATAAGGGCTTCGGCATCCTGCAAGGGCCACTGTTCATGATGGATCTCGGCGCGAAATATGGATCCATGTGCCACCGTGTACAAGCAGTATCGCTCGGTCAGCCAGTGCTCCAAAGTCCCCGCTGCCCTGAGCTCAACTGGCTTGACGGGCCGGTATTCTGCCCGCAGGCGAGCGTTTCCGCCGACTCGCTCTGACCGATAATGAAACCACGTCTCTCGCTCCCGCACTTCCATGCCGGCGAAATAGTAGGGCAAATGAAATGTTGCCCGCGCTGCCCAAACCGCTAGCCGGCTGGCTGCGTCCAGGCTAAAGAAATAGACACCGGGCTTCCCGCCTACGCTTACATAGGTACGCACGTTCAGCTCAGGGAAAGCCGACACTCCAGGAATCGGTGGAACAAACCTTGGCCGCACGCTCGTCATATGAAACGGAGTAACCGCGACCCAGCATTTGCCGTCGAACTTCTCCAACTGGAGCACTTCAGGCACCACCGGCCGCAGCGCTTCCGGCGCTACTGGCCAGTGCGCAAACAGCAGATCGTTCCAGGTTTGCTCCATGATCCAAGGCGTTGCCGGAACCGGCCACGGACGATGTCCTAAATGTTTGAGTGCTGGATGCACAGGTTCTGCCTTAGGAAATGGAAGTGAATTTCACTGAAAATGACAGGAGTCGGGATAGGCCTCGAATTCCTGCGGTACATCACCCGCGCGACACAGTGCTGTCGAGACTGCCTGGTGGCAAACACCCACCACATGCTACGCCGTGTCGACGGACGCCTCATCCACTAGCAGAATCGGGATATCGTCCCGCACCGGATAGACTCTCCGGCACTCGCCGCACTTCAAGCTGGAGCCGTCTTCTTTCTGTACCAACGGCTTCTTGCATGCAGGACAAACTAATATTTCGAGAAGGTCAGGAGAAATCATGCAGGCCATTTTACGCCAAGGCGGTTTCGCCGACGACCGAGAGCCGCCGGCCGACGACGAGCTCCTTGACTTTTTCCCCAGACCCGCGTATTCAGGATGAGCAATTCGCTTTTGGTGCTTTTGTAAAAGCTCAAAAGGGAAGCCGGTGAGAATCCGGCACGGCCCCGCCACTGTGATCGTGGAGGGCTGGCCACAATGCCACTGACCGCGTGGGCGTCGCTTCAGACGAAGCGAAGGCGTAACGGTCGGGAAGGCGGCCAGTCCGATGAAACGAGAGTCAGGAGACCTGCCAGAAGTGGGATGAGTGCGCCTTCGCGGGAGGGCGAACACGGCAATCCAGCTCAGGAATCTCTGCTTTCGGCTTCTGCATTTCTCCTGAACGTTTGTCTGTTCTTCTTCCGGCGCTGAAAGCTCCTTGTCCCAAAAAATCATCCCCCGTCGCGGGACAGGAGGAGTAATGCGCAAATCGTTCGGGAGGGCACGGCCTGGGCCGTGCCATGAGTCTCTTACCCATGAAGTACAGTGCGGCTGCAAGCCGCGCTTTTTCAAATCAACAACCTTTGCTCATCGGGTGGTTGCCAAAACCATATTCAGGCTGTTCCCCGCAGTTCTGTTCATCAGCGTGCTTGTCTGCGCACAGTCAGCGGAGCCGATTCACGGAGTCGTCATCGACCCCGATCACGCTGCCGTTCCAGAAGCGACTGTCCGTCTTGTTGCAGGCGATGGAAGGGAGACCGCACACACACTCACCGATCAGCAAGGCCGATTTTCGTTTCAGCGCGAGTGCGTGAACTGCTCGCTCGAAATCCAGCTCATTGGATTTCAGACCAAGCACGTTCCGGCGACCGCCGAATCGCGACTTATCCAGTTGCAACTTGCGCCGGTGCAGGAAAATATCGTCGTCACCCCCAACCGCACTGAAACTCCTGCCAGCCTGGTCGGCAGCACGACCAGCGTTATCACCAAAGATGAGATCGACGCTCGCCAGGAGCCGATGGTCGGCGATCTTCTGCAAACCGTTCCCGGCGTGATCATAAATCGCAGCGGTGGCTACGGTGCGATCACGTCGCTATTCACGCGCGGCGGCGAAAGCGATTACACAAAAGTTCTGCTGGATGGAATCCCGCTGAACGAACCGGGCGGCAGGTTCGACTTCGGCAGCTTGGCGGCTACCAATCTCGACCATATCGAAATCGTGCGAGGGCCTCAGTCGGCGCTCTTCGGTTCCGATGCGATGACCGGGGTGGTACAGATATTCAGCCATCACGGCAATTCCGAAGATGGCCGCCCGCAAGTCACGTTGACCGCCGACGGCGGAAACTTCGAAACGTTGAACGCCGGGGCCGACGTTAGCGGAGCGGCGGGCCGCTTCGACTACAACGCCTTCTGGTCGCGCTTCAGCACCAACAATCAGGGTGTCAATGCAGACTTCGCGGATTCGACTGCGGGCACGAATCTCGGCTGGAATTTCGGCAAGACCAAATTGCGTTGGATTCTGCGCGATGATTTGTCATTCGGTGGCACGCCCGGGCAAGTCGCGTTTCACCCTGCCATAGACGACGCATACCTTCATCGTGGCGATGGCTACACCGGTTTCAGCATTGAGAACCAGACGACTGAGCGTTGGCATCAGCGCCTGACTTATACCTTTGGCCGCTCGCGCCAGCGTTCTCGTGATCTCGGCCTGGATCCGCCGTACACGCCGACGTTCGATGGCTCGGTCGCCCCGTTTGCCTTTTCGGATTTCCCCAATCAGTTCATCAGCGACACTCGACGTCACCAACTCGATTACCAAAGCGACGTAATCCTTGGGTCTGGCAACCGGGATTGGGGCCAGCACATTTTTACCCTGGCGCTATCAGCGAATAAAGAAATCGGGGCCTTCACGGACACTTTTTTCGGCACGACAACGGCGACCCACGGGGGTGTGCACGACTTCAGTGGAGTCTTCCAACACCAGGCGATCATCGGGCGCCTCTCGATGAGCAATGGTTTTCGAGTGGAGGACCACAGCACGTTTGGACTTACTGTCAATCCACGCAGTTCGGTGGCCTATCTTTTGCGACAAGGCGCGGGAAGTCTTGGCGCGACCAAACTAAAATTTAATTTCGGACTCGGATTCAAAGAGCCTTTGATTGCTGATTTGTTCAGCCCCGACCCGACTGCGTTGGGGAATCCGAACCTCCGCCCTGAGCGCAACCGCAGTTTCGATTTCGGAGTGGAACAACGTTTGCTGAGCGACCGCGCGAAGATAGAAATCAATTGGTTCGACAACCGCTTCCGGGATTTAGTCGAATTCGAAACCACCAACTTCCAAACATTCGCGGGAACTTTTCTCAACATAAATGCGGCAAAAGCCAATGGCGCAGAAGTGATCATTGAAACCGCCCCCCTGGCCGGTCTTAAGCTGTCTACCTCTTACACATACCTGAACACGCTGATCACACGAAGTCTGACGCCCACCGATCCAATTTTTGGAGTCGGCAAAGGCTTGCTCCGCCGTCCGCGACACTCCGGCAGTGTGGGCGCAATGTGGAACTGGCACAAGCTGACCGCGAGTGGTTCTCTGACTTACGTTGGTCGCCGCGTGGATAGCGACTTCGAGGCACTGCAGCCGCCCCTGACCAGTGATTCGCCTTATACACGCTTGGACCTGGCGTGGACCTATCGCGTAACCAAGAGATTTTCGTACATAGGAATGATCACCAACGCTCTCGACCGCCGCTATATGGAAGCACTTGGCTTTCCTGCGTTGCCTATCGCGTTTCGGACGGGAGGGAGATTCACGTTTTGAACCGCCTCAGGTTGGTAGAAACAATCTGTCATTCCGGGCGAAGAAGGTTGTCCGGAGTAGCGGACGACCTTCACAGTCGAGGGACCCGCTGTTTGTTATCGAGCTTGGATCTTGCCGGTGGGGCGAGAAAGCAGGTCTCTCCACCCCGCGATCATCCGATAGCGGATGATCTGGCTTCGCTCGAAATGACAGGAAAATGAGATCGAAAAGCTGCCGTTAGATATTGGGAAAATTGAAAGGAGAAACACCTTGCCTTACCTGATCATCGTTGTAGCAACGCTCGCCCGCTTCATCCCTCATGCCTGGAACTTCTCGCCGGTCTACGGTGCGTTACTGTTCGGCGGGGCCAATATGAAGAAGCGCGACTCAATCTTGTTCCCCGCGGTGACCCTTGGCGCCAGCGACATCGTGCTGACAAAATTCATCTATCATTTCAACTTCGGTTGGGAGGAATTGTTCCAGATGGCGGCCTTCGCCTCGGTTGCCATGATGGGATGGATCCTGCAAAAGCGATTCTCTGCAGGCCGACTCGCGTTTGCATGCTTGGCCGCGCCCACGTCCTTCTACTTGATCAGCGACTTCGGGGTGTGGCTCGGATTTAATAGCTATCCGCACACATGGGCCGGCCTGGTCGCATGCTACGTGGCTGCAATCCCGTACCAAGGGCGCATCACCGCCAGCACGGTCCTGTTCTCAGTTATTCTTTTTGGCGCACAACGGATTCACGCCGCTCGTGTGGAGAAGCGCAAGCAGGTGCAAGCGATCGCCAAATGAAGAGCGCGACTATGCGAAACAGGGGTGCGAAATGAAAATTTGTTCGTTTCTACCGTCTTCGACCGAGATCCTGTTTGCTCTCGGCCTGGGAGACTCCGTTTGCGGCGTGACCTTCGAGTGCGACTATCCCGAAGAAGCGCGGGCTAAGCCAGTCGTGGTTTATAGCAAGCTGCCGCCGGGTTTACCCGAGAAAGAGATCGATCGCCAGGTCAACGATTTTTCCGCCCAGGGGGTAAGCCTCTACCGGCTTGACGCAGAGAGGCTCCGCGCCATCCAGCCCGACGTCATCGTTACGCAGGATCTCTGCCATGTTTGCGCGGCATCGCCAAACGATCTGGGCGCGGTCCTCTCGAGTTTCGTTCATCCGCCGAAAGTGATAGCGCTCACGCCGCACACCGTCGATGAAGTTTGGAACGACCTTCAAATCGTCGGTGATGCGTGCGAACGCGGCGACCAAGCTCGCCAACTCATCTCCAGCCTTAAGCAGAAAGTTCTCGGCGTGAAGTGCAGCTTGCCCAAGCCTCCCCGCGTTCTCTGTCTCGAATGGCTTGACCCGCCCTTCGTCGGCGGACATTGGGTTCCAGAGATGGTATCGCTCGCCGGCGGTATCGACGTTCTTGGCAAAGCCGGCTACCCGGGCGTTCCCGTCACTTGGGAGGCAATCGTCGCTTCAGATCCCGACATCATTCTCGCCATGCCTTGCGGATATCATCGGCACGAAGTCGAGAAAGAACTGGCGATTGTTCCCTTTCCTGCTCCCTGGTATTCACTCCGTGCAGTTCGCAACAACGCGGTTTTCGCAATGGACTCCAGCAGCAACTTCTCCCGCCCGGGGCCAAGGATTGCCGACGGCATTGTGGAACTGGCTGAACTGTTCGCGCGCTTCAGCCGGGGAGTCGCGCGGAAAGCCGTAGGCAGGGTAAGACCAGTTGCAGGTCGAGCCCAGGCTCGTCATCGCTGAACACCCACTGGGCGCAATCGGGAAGGAAGGGAATCAACTTCTCTAACGCAAACCGGAGAGCTCAGAACCCGAGGGCAAGAATCCCAAATTCTCAGCTCTATCTCAACACTGCATCTGACTCTCGGCTACCCAGCCGCGAGGTTCGCCTTGACGCCGGCTTCGGGCCGCCGCCATTGCCGTTCGACGAATGCACCGGCATCGGCGCTGCCGAATTCACACCCAAATATGATTTGCGGGCCTTGACCAGCTTCTCCAGGTCCGCACTATCCAGAAGCTGCTGCTGGCCCAGAACGTGCGTCACCAGCGCGATCTGCGCGAAGTGCTCCACGGTTTCCATTTTCATGTAGGCCGAATGCAAGTTGCTTCCGTAGGTGACCACGCCATGGTTGGCCATCAGGATTGCATCGTATTGCGGCACCAGCGGCTCCAGAGTCCTGGCCAGTTCTGGCGTGCCCGGAGTTCCATAAGGAGCAAGCGGAATCTGTCCCAGGCCGATCACTACCTCACAAACCAGGGGTTGATCAAGCGCCAGGCCGGCGGCTGCAAACCCCGTCGCCGTTCGCGGGTGAGCATGCACAATTCCGCGCACGTCCGGCCGCATGCTGTAAATAAGCAGGTGCATGCCAATCTCGCTGGTCACTTCGCGGCGGCCCTTCAACTTACGGCCGTCCATGTTCACGATGATCAGGTCCGAAGTGCGCATTGCGCCCTTGGACATTCCGGTTGGCGTCACTAGAACGCGCTTTTCATCCAGGCGGACGGATAAATTCCCATCGCAGGCAGCTATAAAACCGCGCTCATGCAAAGCCTGGCCAATACTTACAATTTCGCGGCGGATTTTCGATTCAGTTGCCATGCATCCCCATGCAGTCCGCGTATGGTACCGCACTGTACTGGCCGAAACAATCGGTTTTTCTGTCTATATGTGTAAACCGAGGCCCCTGATTTCTATAATCATACTGTGCTGGTTTCCGATTTTGATTACCACCTTCCGGAGGCGTTGATTGCCCAGGAACCGCTCGCCACGCGGGAAATGTCGCGTATGCTGCGGCTTTCCCGGACAGACGGCCATCTCGAGGACCGCTGTTTTGCTGATTTTCCCGAGCTGCTCAATTCCGGCGATCTGGTGATATTCAACAACACGCGCGTATTTCCCGCAAGGCTCTTTGGCCACCGGAGTGGCTCCAAGGCGCAGCCTCTCAGCTCGCAGAACCCTGCCTCCCGCGACTTCCTGAAGGGGCGGGTCGAGGTACTTCTCACCAGGCAGCTTTCCCAGCTGCCGAATGAATGGCAATGCCTGGTGCGCCCGGGACGGAAAATCGGTATCGGGGAAAGGTTGTTTTTCGGCGACCACAACGAACTCCTGGCCGAAGTTATTGGCCGCGACACTTTTGGCGAGCGCAGAATCCGCTTCGACCCGGTGGCGGACTTTTTCGGTGCCGTGGAGCAGCTTGGCCACGTTCCTCTGCCGCCTTACATCTCGCGAGAGGACCGTCCGAGCGATCGCGGCCGTTATCAGACAGTTTACGCCCGCGAGCGCGGATCCGTGGCCGCCCCCACCGCCGGACTCCACTTCACCCCGGAAGTTCTTGCACGACTACAGCAGCGAGGAATTGAAACCGCCGAGATCACGCTGCACGTCGGCTTGGGGACCTTTCAACCAGTGCGTGAGGAGAAAGTTGAAGATCACAAGTTGCATCGCGAGTCTTACAATATTTCCGCCGAAGCGGCCACAAAGATCAACCAGGCAGTGAAAGACGCGCGACGGGTTGTGGCAATCGGGACCACCACTGTCCGCACGCTCGAACACTCCGGTCGAAGCTCCGGATGCGTTCTGCCCGGTAGCGGCGAAGCCGACCTGTTCATCTATCCGGGATTCCAGTTCCGAGTAGTCCGCGCCCTGCTTACAAATTTCCATTTGCCCAAGTCCACGTTGCTGATGCTGGTCTGCGCCTTCGCCGGAACCGAGAACGTGCTGGCGGCATACCGTCACGCGGTCGAACAGCGTTACAGATTTTATTCTTACGGGGATTGCATGTTCATCGAGTGAGCATTTTCATCCGAACGTGTACGGCGCCAAAAAATATCTCGGCTGCGAGCGTCCACCAACGAAATGCTCCCGGAGCTATACTGGCCTGTAACGAGGTGATTCATGGCCACTCAGGTGCTTCCGAGGCAGCTTTCGGTCAAGGACTTTGTCTCTGAACTCCGCAAATTTCCGCCCTCCGCCTTTAATCACACCGCCGAACTTCTGACGTTCTTGCAGCACAATTCAGTCTCGCCAGACACGCTCGCGAGCTATCTCAAGTGGGACCACCAGCATTACACGCGCAAT
>Ga0075426_10000413_pt1 | contig 29594 bp, 19 predicted proteins | sample SoiMethybrSBSTD5_FD_75304 | JGI IMG/M metagenome (GOLD analysis project Ga0075426, IMG submission 75304) | Bulk soil microbial communities from a Populus tree surrounding site in Tennessee, USA - Soil MetaG P. TD hybrid SBSTD5 | ecosystem: Environmental > Terrestrial > Soil > Tree plantation...
TCGCAAGTTGAAGATGTGGCGAGCGAGATTGCCCTCCTCAATGAAAACGCCCGGCCAGACTTTTCCCAAGAGTTCTTCTTTTTCGACGATATGCCCAGCGTTTTCAACCAGGACGAGAAGGGTTTCCACGTCCTTGGGCGGGAGCGTGACAGGCTGGCCGTCACGCAGCAGGACGCGTTCCCCGGCATCGAGGCAGTACGGACCAAATCCGTATAAATGCTTTGCTTTCAACAGCGCACCCGAGCGAAGAACTTGGCAAGAAATCTTTCAGAACTCTTCAAAGACATTCGAAGCCACTCGCTGGCACATTGCGCGGGACACAAGCGGTTCCGGTGCCCGCAATCAGCCCTGGGAATGTCAGCGATTCTAGCGCATCAGGGGCTGAATTAGGAACGAGAGGCCGAACCCGCTGGTCCGATGGTTCAGTTAAGGGGATAAATCATGAAAATGTCACCATTCATTGGAACTGGGTTGGTTTTAGCTCTGGCGGTGTCACTTGCTGCAGCGCCGGAGGGCTCTTCGTGGCGCATGAAGGCCGACTACGTGGAAGCCTGCAGTTGCCATCTGTTTTGCCCATGCTATTTCAACAAACATGCGGAACATCCCATGTGCGAATTCAATATGGCAGTGACGGTCCGCGAGGGGCATTCGGGAAACGTGGACCTCGCCAACGCCAAGTACTGGTTGACCGGCGACCTCGGCGACAACTGGGGAACGGAGAAGAAGGGATCGTGGGTAACGGTTTCCTTCGATCCAAAGACGACGCAAGCCCAGCGTGATGCTCTGGCTCCCATCATTCTTAAGACCTATGGTTTGGAATGGCCAGAGCTAAAAGTGCAGGAAGCGGCCGTCGAAGTTCACCAGTCAGGCGACATTGTAGAGGCCAAGCTGGCGGACGGAAAGCAGGCCTACATGAAACTAAAGCGCGAGCCCGGGGCCGATGGAAAAGGCGTGGTGCTGAAGAACGTCGACTACTTCCATGCCGTACAGAACGACGGTTTTCAACTGTACAAGTCCATCGAGCATCGCGCCGACCTGAATGGACATCAGTTCTCCTATTCCGATCGGAATGCGTTTCTCATCACCATCGTTTCGCAGGAACCGAAGGCACACTAGACAGAGCCAATCCTTCGCGGTGAACTGCGACGCAGGCAGCCAGCTCAGACGCAGAACCGCTCCATTCACTGGTGCCCCTCGGCAGCAAGGCCCGCCTTTTCCTGGCGGGCCCTTTTTGTGTCCGCGTACTACCATTCCATCGACCTACTCAAGTTGGCCCTGCGAACGGGGAACAATTCCTCAATAGAACTCGTCTATTGGGCAGGGAACTATTGACCGGGCGAGCCACCCGGGGGAGAATCGCGCGCAGACCCATCATGATTCATCTCGAAAGCGTAACCAAAGAATACGACCTGCCCACAGGCAAGGCTGGGCAGCTTGTGGCTGCGGACCGCTTGACGCTCGAAGTGCCGACAGGCGAAGTGTTTGGCTTGGTTGGCCCCAACGGCGCAGGGAAGACAACGACCTTGAAGATGGTCTGCGGCTTGATGCTGCCCACCGCGGGACGCATCACCGTGAATAACATTGACGTGGAGCGCGATCCCGAAGAAGCGCAACAGTACATCGGATATTTGGCGGATTTTTTCTCAGTTTACGACGACCTGAAAGCCTGGGAGTACGTCGAGCATTTTGCGCTGGCATACAAACTCGAACCGCGCAAAGTTCGTGAGCGAGTAAAAGAAGTCATCGCTCTGATGGGGCTCGAGTCGAAGTACGACGCGATGGTTGGCGGGCTGTCCCGCGGAATGAAGCAGCGGCTGGGAATTGCGCGAGCCATCGTGCACGATCCGCCGTTGCTCGTGCTGGACGAGCCCGCATCTGGTCTTGATCCCAGGGCTCGGCTGGAACTGAAAGAACTGATCCGGCGCCTGAACCGCGAAGGAAAAACCGTTTTCATCACTTCGCATGTGCTCTCGGACCTGGAAGAAATCTGCACGTCACTGGCGATCATGGAAAAAGGGAAATTGCTGCGCGTAGGTAAGATTGACGATGTGATGCGCGGAGCCGGTCGCACGAAACGCGTGCGCATCAAACTGGCAGCCGCTGGTTTTGCGCTGGGGACTTGGCTCGCGGGACGGCCCGGCGTGAGCGAAGTGAAAGAAGGCGGCCTGGAAGCGGAAATGGCGTTTCCGGGAACGGACGCGGAGCTCGCGGCGCTGGTGCGTGACGCAGTAAACGCGGGCGCGCCCGTTTGTGGCGTGGAAGAGAAAGTCGAAACGCTTGAGGCGCTGTTCTCCAGGCTTTCGAGCGGAGAAGTAATGTGACGGCTCTGTGGTCCAACCCGGAGTTCCTTCGCAACGTGCGGGCGCAACTGCGGCCGGGAAAAGTGGCAGCCACGGCGTGCATTTGCGCGGCGCTTTCCATCGTAATTGGGTATGCCGTTTCGCATCAGAGGCAATTGGCAACCGGACCCTATGGCTGGGGATTGCAGCTACTCGAAATCACCTTTTGGCTGCAAGCATTGATGCTCGCCGCAGGCGGCGGGATTGCGTGCATCAACAGTATCCACCGGGAGAAAGAGCAGAACACGTTTGACTATCAGCGCGTGACGCGAATGACGCCGCTGGAACTGGCGCTGGGAAAGCTCTTTGGTGCGCCAGTCTTCACTTATTTCGTATTCCTTTGCCTGATGCTCCTGGCGCTCTTTGGGGCGGTAATGGGCAAACGCCCGGCTCTGACGGTGCTGGCCGCCTATGCGGTTCTACTGGTTGCTTCCCTGGCGGTACACACCTTGGCGCTGCTGATTTCGTTGTTGACCATTCGCGGCTCGCACACCGCCGCGATTCTCGTGCTGATTGCGATTTTGGCTGCGAGCTTTTCGAATGACAATCCGTCGCCTTATTTTCGGGCGCATCCGTTCGGCCCCTTCTATGCGGCACAGGTAGTGCAATGGGGAGAGTGGGAGCCCGCTGGAACGGCGTACGAGGCAGGCAGACGAGATCCGCTTTGGGATGAAGACATATTCTTCGGGCAAAGAGTGCATCACGTCCCGTTGCTGCTGGTGATTGATCTGCTGTTCGCGGGATGGTTTCTCTTGGCGCTGGTGAGAAACATTAAGCGAGACCCGAATTACTACGAAATTTATTCCCCAGTGCAATCACTGGGATTTGCCATGTTTCTGAATTTAGTGTTCGCGGCGTTTTACTGGTGGGGCAACCGCATACCCATAGAAAGCCAGGCAACACCGCTAACGCTAAACATTGTGGTTTTCTTCTGCTTCGGTCTGGCAGCGATTCGCAACCGGGAGCGTGTGCGAAGAATTTTACGGACTCGCGAGGGCGTAGGGCCGGGCTGGCTGGATCTAACGTGGCCCGCGCCGCTGATGCTAGCGGGGACGGTGGCCGCAAGTGTGATCGTTGTTTCCGGAGTGGCCTGGGGACACTTCGCCAACCGGGAGTGGGACCTGAATTTTGCCATATTTAGGGCGCTGTTCTTTGTGGCATGGCTCACGCGCGACGTGCAATTCCTGCAATGGATGAACCTCCGGCGCGGCAAGCATCCCCTCGTGGTTGGCGCGCTGTTCCTGATCATCTTCTACGTTTGCATCATGATCCTGATGGCGCCGCTGGGGATTTTTACAAGACCAGACCGAACGGCGTTCTCGGCCTTTTTTATTCCGTCCGGTGCATTCGAGCTGAACCATGCGAAATGGATTCTTCGTCCCGCCATCTGGGCCGCCGCATTTGTGGCGCAGTGGCTTTTGACTGCCGTGTTCATCGGCTTGCAGAAGAAAACGATTGACGAATTGAATTCGCCGGCAACAACGCCTGCAGCCACACCTGTTCCCGCTCAAATTTAGATTAGATTCTTAGAATTATGTTCATTCTATCGTTTGTTGACGTATGGAATTTAGAAACAAGTGTTGGCGTACAGAGGATGAGTTTAGCGGCAAAGAAACCGCCCACTTCTTTCGCCGCCAGGAAGTAAGTTATCAAGCACTAGAAGAAGCCTGGTTGCGCACTCAATGTGCCCGAGAGCGCCAGCCAAAATAGTTGTCAACTCATTAAATCCAAGGGAGTTAACTGTATTCCTGCAAGCGCTACCAAAAATGAGTTGATTTAGCCGGCCTGTTGACTTACTTTTGCGCCACTCCGGCGTCTGACAGGCTAGCGGAGTTCGTGGGGAGTCTCGGGGGATCTAATCTTTTAAATTCGTTCTTTCCCGTTGACTTACCGCCTGTTTGTTGCAACATGCGTTGCCGCAGCAATCCTGGGAGCCCGCTACGCCCGACGGGGCTTCCTTGCTTGCCAAAGGGCTCTCGCCTCGCGTCAGAAATAATCCGGGAAGTTGCGTCTGGAAGCAGTTGAGGAGGGAAAATGAGAAAGGCCAAGCTGTTTGTATTCGTTCTCGTCACTCTCATCATGGGCCTCATGGCGAGTTTGACGCTCGGGCAAGTGGCAACCACGGGAAAAATCGCCGGCGTGGTAACCGATGCTTCAGGTGCCGCAGTGCCGAGCGCTACGGTTTCAGTCAAAAGCACCGCGCTGATGGCGGAGCGCTCCACGACGACGGGAGCCGACGGTGCCTACCTTTTTGATTTACTTCCACCAGGGACTTACGAAGTTACAGTCACGTCCAAAGGATTCAAGGGCTTCAGCGAAGCAGGCGTAGTTCTTACTGCCGGATTCACCGCGACAGTTAACGCAAAACTACAAGTTGGAGAAGTGACGGACGTTGTGAGGGTCGAGGGACAGAATGTAATTGACCTGCAAAACGTGCAGGCATCTACCACATTCGATCAAACATTGCTGCAGGACATACCCAGTGGGCGTGATCCGTGGTCTACCGTGGCGCAGATGCCTGGCGCCACAGTTGGCACTTTTGACGTGGCCGGGAACAACAGCTACCAGCAGTCTGCCATGCAAGTGCATGGCAGCACGCAGGCCGAGCAAATCTATAGCTTCAATGGTCTGGACTTGAATTGGCCGGGTGCGAACGGCGGTTACACGCAGTTCTACACCAACCACGATTCCTTCGACGAGTTTCAGGTGGTTGCGGACAACGCGCCGGCCTCCGTTCCTATCGGCGGCGTCTACATGAATATGGTGACCAAGTCCGGGTCGAACCAGCTCCATGGCCAGGCGGCTGCGTATTATTTAACCGCGGCCTTCCAGGCTGGCATAAAGCAGCCTAAGAATGCGATTGTGAACACCGGTTCCCCGTTCGACATGACCCTGGATGCGTCGGCTAGCCTCGGCGGACCGGTCATTCGAGACAAGTGGTGGCTGTTTGGTTCTTACCGGCGCTACGACCTTCGCCAGCGAATTCTGGCGGTGACGGACCAAGCCGGCATACCTGTGCATGATGTCAATCATCAGACGAACACGGACCTGCGCAGCGATTGGCAGATCAATCCAAAAAACAAATTCAGTCTTGTCTGGCTTTACAATGAGCAGAACCGCTTCTTCCGGCGCGACACTACATATCAATTTGTCACTCAGGATGCCAGTTGGCGCCAAATTGAGCCCGCCTACATCCTTCAAGGACTTTGGACCAGCCAGGTCACCAACAACTTCCTGCTGGATTTCCGCATTGGCTGGAACAAAATTGTGTTTCCGCTCAGCTATCAGCCCGGCTCAACCGGCCTTAATAAGCAGGACATTGGTTATTCGCTCGAAAGTGGTGCGGCGCCCAATGCATTCATAAATCCAGCATGGGTGCTCAAATGGTCCGCCGGCGGCTCGTGGTACAAGCCCAATTGGGGCGGAAACCATAATTTCCAATTCGGGTTCGAGTGGGGCGACAGCTACAACTCTTACCTCTATAACGTAAGCGGGGGGATCAACGCTATTTACAAAAGCAACCCCACGGCCAATCCGAAGCAACCGGCCTTCTCACAGCCCTCTGAAGTCGTCGCCTACAATACGCCGACGACGCAAAAGAACTATTTTCGCGATACCAGCTTCTATCTCCAGGACACTTGGAATCTTAAGCGTCGGTTCACCTTGAATCTCGGAATGCGATACGACCGATTCACGACTTACTATCCCGCGCAAACAACGGCCTCCAATCTCACATTTCCCCAGCTTTTCAAGGCTGGTTTTGCGTTCCCAGCCTCCGGAAACATTGCAGACTGGAACACCGTCTCGCCGCGCATCGGAGTGGCTTTCGACCCTACGGGCAAGGGTAACTCCGTCTTTCGTTTTGCCTACGGAATCTACTACATCATGCAGGGAACCGGCCTTGCCGAGTCGTCGAACCCGAATGGCTTAATTACCCTGACCTTTCCATGGGGGCCTTTCAAAGCAGGTTGCACCCAATGTGATGCAAACAACGACGGCATTCCACAACTCAGCGAATGGCTCCCGGCGAACGCGACTCCGGTGGCTTCATCCGGTGGGGCGCAAATCAATCGTAATATGAGCCGCCCCTATTCTGAGGAAATTAGTGCCGGGTATGAAAGACAGTTTTGGCGGGACCTCCGGGTTGGGGCGACTTATTATTACCGCACGAAAAAGAACCTGTTTGGCCTGGAGAACACGGCTATACAACCTTCAGACTACACTCCCATAACGACACTAAACGACCCCGTCACGGGGCTGCCCACGCCCATCATCAACGGGCTCACTGGCCAGCCGTTGACTTTATACAACCTAAACTCCGCAAGAGTGGGCCAGTTCAACTTCTTGACAACCAATATCCCGAAGCTCGACGACAACGCCTATCATGCAGTGGAATTCACGGCCATTAAGCGCTTGTCCCACAAGTGGCAGATCCTTGGCGGATTCACTATCCAGCGACAGAAGGGCGTTTATGGCCGGGGATTTTCCGATCAAGCTACCGGAGACAACTTCACCGACCCCAACCTGGACATCAACCGCAACAATAACTACCTAAACCTGGACGCGACGTATGTGTTCAAGGTGGACAGCACTTACGAGCTTCCCTGGAAATTCGGCACCAGCGTTAACTTCCAGCACTATACCGGTTTCCCCATTCAGCCCACGGAAACTTTCGGTGGATACCCTAACTCCGGTCTGAACCAATTCAGCGAAACGGTCATCCTTCAGCCCGCGGGGATCCAACGGCTCCCAGGCGTGAACCAACTAAATTTGCGTCTTTCGCGGGAGTTTGTCTTCAATGACCACTGGAGGCTGATGCCAACGGTCGATTTCTTCAATCTGACAAACTCTCAAACCGTTATCGCGGAAGTGACTCAGTGGACCCAACCGAATGGCGGGGCGTATTTGGAGCCTGCCCTTGCAATCAATCCATTCGTGACACGCTTCGGCTTGCGCTTTACGTTCTAGCTGAGTCAAACAGTGGCATGAACTTCGATTGAAACTCTTGCGCGGCGGGTTAAGCGGCTGACTGCCTCCAACCCGCCGCTTCTTCTAACGGGCAGCCAATTCTCACTTCACAGGAACTGCGTTTCAAAATAGACTCCGTTTTTCACCAAAGCTCCGGAAAGAATGGGAGGCACTATGTGCATGGGGAAGCGCGTATTAGTGGCGACGATTTCTCTGACAGCGACGCTGGCATGCCCTAGCCATTTGCGCGCGCAGACCGCGAGCCGCAAGCCTGCAGTTAAATCTGCGCTCACGATTGAGCAGCTGGTCGAAATCAAGCATCCCTCGGATCCCGTGTGGTCGCCGGACAACAAGCGCGTAGTTTTCACTTGGGACCGCGCGGACATTAGAAATTTGTATGTGGCGAACGCCGACGGCAGTGGCACGCCCGTCGTGCTCACGTCGTTTCCGGAAGGCGGAGTCGCCGATGCCTTTTGGAGCGAAGACGGCGAAAGTGTCTATTTTGTGCATGAAGCGGATTTGTGGAAGGTTCCGGCCGCGGGAGGCGAATCCAAGCCTGCGTGGAGCAAGCCGGACCGCGGCAATGGCTTTGTGCCTTCGCCGGATTCAAAGCGCGTGGCCTTCGTGCGAAACAATCGCGCCGACGAAAAAACCGGCCCGAAAGGGAGCGACTTGATCGTCCGCTGGCTTTCCGATGGAACTGAATCCACCATCGCGCATGACGACGTGGGCATCCGCGGCGTCATTTGGTCGCCCGATGGGAAATCCATCGCCTACACCGCCGGCTCAAAAATCATCCATCACGATGAATCCCCGGCCTATTCCGGCGCGAAACTCATCTATCGCGTTTCGGAATACGTGCCGGGCCAAATCTACGCTCTGAAATTGAACGGCGGAAAACCCGTACCCGTCAGCACGCCCGGCGAGTACGGCGGCCTCGCCTGGATCGATTCGAATCGCCTGGTCTTCGACGGCCAGTCGAAGGATTTCAAAAAGTATTTCATCTACGTGGCCGACGCCACGACAGGCACAGTAAAAACCATTCACGAAGTGGACGAAGAGAAATTCTGGAGCATTCCCGACTGGGGCGAGGCCGGCGCGCAGCCGTGGCCCTCGCCCAACGGCAAGTGGATTGCCTTTCTTAGCGACCAGGACGGCTGGGATCATCTCTACGTGATGCCTTCCACCGGCGGCGATGCCGTGCAAATCACCAAGGGCAAGTTTGAAGCCTGGCGTCCGGCCTGGTCGCACGACAGCACGCGCATCGCGTTCGATGCCAACTTCGAAGATCGTCCCGGTGACCGCGAGGTTGGCATTGCCACCATCGGCGACAATCCAGCGCAGGCGAAGATCGCGTACGTCACCCCGGGAGCAGGAACGAACATTGAACCCCACTGGTCCGAAGGCGACGGCCATCTCGTTTACCAGCACACGGATACGCACAACAGCGCGGACCTGTATGCGGTCGCGGCAAAAGAAGGCGCGCAGCCCGTTCGCTTGACCGACTCCATGCCGCAGGAGATCGACCACTCGCGCTTTGTCGAGCCGCAATTTGTGCATTACGCCGGACCCGATGGTCAGCAGGTTCCCGCGTGGCTTTTTGTTCCCAAGAATCTCGACCGCACCAAAAAGCATCCCGCGATTCTGTGGATCCACGGCGACGGTGTGAATCAGAACTATGACGGCTGGCACGTCCAGCGAAACTACGCCGTGTACTACAGCATTCATCAGTATTTCCTGCAGAAAGGGTACGTTGTCCTCGCGCCCGACTATCGCGGCAGCATTGGTTATGGTCGCGATTGGCGCACCGGCGTGCACATGGACGTCGGCGGAAGGGACGCGAAGGACGCCTGGATGGGCGGAAATTACTTAAAAAGTCTTCCGTACGTCGACGCGAACCGCATCGGCGTGTGGGGCCTAAGTTACGGAGGTTTTTTCACTCTGATCGCGATGACCGATCAGCCAAAACTTTTCCGCGCCGGCGTGGACGTCGCCGGCGTCGTGGATTATGTGATGTATTACTCCGATCCCTACCACGGCGACTGGACCGCCAGCCGCATCGGCACGCCCGAAGAGCATCCCGACGTTTACAAAAACGCCTCGCCCATCTCGCACATTGACCGGCTGGAGCGCCCCTTGCTCGTGCTTCACGGCACCGCAGATGTGAATGTGCCATTCCTCGAGTCCGTCTGGCTGATGGACGAAGCGCTAAAAAAACACAAAGGCGACCTGGTCTCGTTCATGATCTACCCAGGCGAATTTCATTACTTCAGCCGCGAGCACGTGCTGCGCGACGCCTGGCATCGCGTGGACCAGTTCTTCGACAGGTACCTGAGAGCACCCGCAACCGGCACTGCCGTTGCAAAACCTTACTAAGAACAGAATCGACGATGCGCTAGCTCTCCGCGGCGACCGCGACAGGGAGTTCGCCTTCCCACCGCGCGATGACCACGCACGCCACGCAATTTCCCAAAACCGTCACGGCGGTGCGACCCATATCCATGAGCTGATCGATGGCAAACAACAAAAAGAGCGGCTCCATGGGCAAATGAAACGAAGTGGCCGCGGCAAAGACAATCAAAAAAGAAGCGCGTGCCACGCCGGCCGTCCCTTTGCTGCTCAAGAGCAGCGTCAGAACCATGATCGCCTGTTGCCCAAAAGAAAGATGAATCCCCGCAGCCTGCGCGACGAAAATCAAGCCGAGCGATTGATAAAGGCTCGCGCCGTCCATGTTGAAGCTGTAGCCGGTGGGCAGGACGAACGCCACGATCTGGCGCGGAACGCCAAACGCTTCCAGTTTCTCCATGGCGATGGGCAGAGTAGCTTCCGAGCTGGCCGTAGCAAAGCCGAGAGTCACGGGCTCGGCGGCCACCTGGACGAATTTCTTAAGCGGAATGCGCGCCAAAAGCAGGATGGGCACCAGCACACAAAGAATAAACAACACGAGCGCGACATACATCGTCGCCAAGAGCTTCAAGAGGGGAAGAAGCACGGTCAAACCCATTTGGCCAACCGTGTAAGCAACAGCGCCGAACACGCCAATGGGAGCCGCGTACATGACGATGTTGGTGAACTTGAACATCGTCTCCGAAAGGCTTTCCGCGAAGGCCAGCATGGGGCGGCGCCGCGCTTCGGGAACCAGACCCAGCGCGAACGCAAACAGAATGCTGAACACCACAATTTGCAGCACCTGGCCTTCGGCGACGGACTTGGCAATATTCTCCGGAAAAATGTCCGTGATGATTTGCACCGCCGAATGCGGCGAGACGTTCAGCGTTTGCGCCGTAGCCGTCGACGAAGGCGGCAAATGAACGCTTTCGCCGGCGCGGCTCAAATTGATGGCCACCAAACCGAACAGCATGGCGATCGTCGAGACCACTTCGAAGTAGATGAGCGACTTGATCCCCAGCCGTCCGACTCTCTTGAGGTCCGGATGGCCTGCAATTCCCACCACAAGAACGGCAAAAAGCAGCGGCGCGATGATCACGCGGATTAAGCGCAGAAAAATGGTGCCGAGAAGCTGGAGCTTCGCCGCCACTGCAGGCGCGTCGTGTCCCAATTCCGCTCCTGCCAGCAGCCCAACCAGAATCCATCCCGTCAGCGAGCGCCGCGAAGTGGCGTAAGCCGCGACCAGTGCAACGGCCACCCACCGCAGCACGGTGGCCGTCAGCGCAAGGTCCGGCCAAATTCGAATGCCCACTAGAAGCGACGCAAGGATGGCGATCGTCGCAGCAACAATTGCCCCCACCAGCAACCTGTTTTTCATGAAGCCTGCATCCGCGAGCGCATTGGTGCTGCAAGGTATTCTGCTTTCACCCTCCTGTCAACCGCCGCCGTTTGTAGTGGCGGGTCTTCAGACTCGTTCCTTTGCAGTTCGCAATCGCGTGATTCATTTTTCGTCACGCAGCCGGTGTTTGTCTCCCCGCTTCGTATAAACTGAAGGACGGGAGACCGGGCCATGAGGGATGAGAGCACCAAGCAGGCGGCGCAAGAGTACCTCGCAACAAGACTCACCGAAGAGCAGCAACGCTATGAAGACGAGCAGAATCGCGCCACCGCGATCGCGCGTTCCATCGTCGTTTGGCGCCGCTTGCGGGATTCTCTTCTCGGTCAGTGCCGCGAATGGAACACCATCGTCGGCGAAGAGGCGCTCACCTGCACGGAAACTCCCCTCGGCGATCTGCGCGTGCGCTGCGTCTCTCCCCCCAGGCAGATGACCGTGACCTTCGATTCCCGCAGGCTCTTGGTCACCATCAAGAACGCCGGCCGCCTCGAAAACGAGAAAGACGTTGTCATGCGCATCGAAGGCTACCGCACCGGCTCTGCCCTGGACGCCCGCGACGCCCATCTGGTGAGCGTCTTGAACGACGAGGTCGTCAACCTCAACATGCTCCTTCTAGGCGAGCTTCGCATCCTCACCGGCATGAAGCGCCAGCGCGACGCGTAACCCTCGAGTTGTGCATCTGCAAGTCCTCGCAGGACCCCGCCAAAGTGGATGTTGCCGCGTCAAAGCCCGCAAGTGCAGAATTCTGCGGGGCGTGGGGAGAAGACAATGGCTCACAGCAATCCGGTAGTGCAAAGCAATGGCATTCGCGATTCAATCTTGCAGGCCATCGGCAATACGCCGCTGGTCCGGCTCCGCAAAGTGGTATCGCCTTCGATGGCCGACGTTCTCGTCAAGCTCGAGTACTACAATCCCACCGGCTCGTACAAGGACCGCATGGCGCTGGCGATGATTGAAGGCGCCGAGGCCCGCGGCGAGTTGCGTCCCGGCATGCGCGTCGTCGAGTGGACGGGCGGCAGCACCGGCTCGTCCCTCGCCATGGTCTGCGCCATCAAGGGTTACCGCTTCACGCCTATTTCCTCGGACGGATTTGCGCACGAAAAGCTGCAGACCATGCGCCTGTTCGGCGGAGACCTCGAGATTTTTCCCGCCCCGGGCGGCAAGCTTGTCCCCGAGCTTTACCAGCAGATGAAGCGCCGCGCGGAGGAATTGGCCAGGGAGCCGGGCACGTTCTACACCGACCAGTTCCATAACGCGGACGCCATCCGCGCGTACATGGGCATCGGCAAAGAGCTGGTGGAACAAGCGGGCGTCGGTTTGGCGGCGTTTTGCGGCGGCGTGGGCACGGCGGGGATGATCGTGGGCGTCTCGCGCGCGCTGAAGGAGGCCGGATGCAAAGCGCGCATTGTCGCGCTCGAGCCGGCATCTTCTCCGGCTCTCACCACAGGAAAAGGAGGCCCGCACCGCGTCGACGGCATCGCCGCCGGCTTCCGGCCGTCGCACCTGCAGGACGGCACGTACGATGAAGCGCGTACCGTCGAAGAATCCGCGGCCCGCGAAATGGCGCGGCGCTTGGCCAGGGAAGAAGGCATCTTCGCGGGCACCTCCTCCGGCCTCAACGTCACCGCCGCGCTGCAACTGGCGCAGGAATTGGGCCGCGGCCATATCGTCGCCACCGTAGCGGTAGACACGGGCTTCAAATATCTCGCCGGCGACCTGTACCTGTAGCACAGCATCTTCGGTCTTTTTGCGGCGCTTCCCTAGCACCGTAGGTGCTGCAGAAGTTAGCCCCGCGCATCAGCGCTGGGTGCTTACTCCGAGGCGCCGAGAGGGAGGAAATACTGCGTGCCTTTGACGGGATCCTGCAGGCGGCGCAGGAGCTGTTGCAGGTCGTCGCTGCGCTCGACGAAATCCATCTCCGAAGTGTTGATCACGAGAAGGTCCGAAGCGGAGTAGCGGAAAAAGAAATGTTCGTAGGCGCGCGCCACTTCCTCGATGTATTCGAGGGAGATTTGCGACTCGTCACGTGAGGCTTTTTTGGCAATGCGCGCGCGCAAGACTTCCGGCTTGGCCTGCAGGTAAATGACTAAATCGGGAGCGGGAAGATCGGAGGCGAGCAGTTCGTAATAGCGCTCGTAGAGCTTGAGTTCCTGATCGTCGAGATTGAGATTGGCGAAGATGCGGTCTTTCTCGAACAGGAAGTCGGAAAGAAGCAGGCCGGGAGCCTCGACCGCCAGGCCCTCGCGAAGGTGCTTCTGGCGCTCGATGAGGAAGTACATCTGCGCGCGAAACGCGGCGCCGGGCTTGGCTTTGTAGAAGTCGGCAAGGAAGGGATTGTCTTCGCAATCGTAAATGCGGCGCGCGTGGAGGCGTTCGGCGAGGATGCGGGCCAGCGTGCTTTTGCCCACGCGCAGCGGCCCTTCAATGGCGATAAAGCGGGGAGGCTGGACGCCGCGCTGCGGAACCAGCGCGCGCTTGGCGGCCGAGGAGTCGTTGCCAGGCATCGTTGGATGCGCCCGATCGAATCGGCGCAATGCGCGAGATTATAACAGAGTTGCGCTCGGCGCGTGGGCGTGCTCGAGCCGCTCGCGAGCGATGCGCTCGCAAGCGCGCGCTTAGCCCAAACGATTGTGCGCAGCTTGCCGCACTCTGTCCGTTTCTTGAAGGTTGGGAGAGCCAGCGTGGCTGTCGGCAGCGGGCCCTCCGCGAGGGCGAGAAGCGTTTTGGCTGATACTCCAATACCGGAAATGTGAAAATCCTTTCACACAAACGGGCTAGTACTCGCGTTTCCCGATTGGTAAACGGAGGGTCTAGGGGGTTGTACTATGCAAAATGTGACCTAAGGACCAGTGTTTGCTGCCCTTTCGGCCAGTAGAGTGAGGACACTGCGAGTGGGGCGTGACTTGCAAGTCCACTGGCAAGACTGAGGTGGTAAATGGTCCTCGCAACACTTCTTTTACTGTGTGCCATGCCGCAGAGCGACGATGCCGCGAAGGTCGCAAGCGCATTGAATGCGAATGCCGACCGGCAGGTTCTCTCCGCAAGAGTCTTTGACGACATCTCTAAGGATTCGACCGCCACAGCGGTTCTACCCTCTGCGCCGGAACCCAAAGTGAAGCCGGCAGTGGAGCCCGCGCCTCTGCGCTCCGCGGCGGCGCAACCTTTTCTGCCAGTTCGGCCCCGGCCGGTAGAGACGCCCCGGCAACGGAAAATGTGGTATGGGCTGATGGCCGTGAGCCATGCCGGAGCTGCGTTTGACGCGTGGTCCACGCGCCGCGCGATCTCCAGTGGGGCTGGCCAGGAAGCGAATCCCTTCCTGAAGCCGTTTGCGAATTCCAACGCGATTTACGCCGCCACGCAGGTAAGTCCGGCGGTCATGGACTACCTGGGCAAGCGCATGATGGTCAGCCAGAATCCGGCCCTTCGCAAGTTGTGGTGGATTCCACAATTGATGGGAACCAGCATGTCGTTTGCTGCCGGCGCGCACAACATGGGAGTCGTGCACTAGCGAAGAGTGTCAGCGGCAAAGTGCGCCGCCGAAAGAGTTTATTGCCCGAAGTTGCTGAAGGAGGCAGGCAAGATTCACAGAACCGGAACAAGGTTCAAAAGCAAAGCGGATGCAACGTGAAGTTGGTGTCCAGAACAGTTTGAAGAGTTTCCTTCACAGCCCAGCGTTGCCTCAACTCCGAATGACAGGCGTCCCGGCGAACCCTCCCGCCGGGACGCTTTGTTTTCTGGCATCGAGAGCGCGTAGCGCTTCGTAAACCTGCGCCCGAGACGCGAAAGGCCCTCGCGAAAGCGCAGGGTTGCGCAGCGCCAGCACCAGCCTTCCTTGCTTCGGCCAATCTAAGACCCCTGTCCGGCAAACCCTCAGTCCCAACACGCAGGCTGCTTGCATCGGAAGAGTCAAACGTTTCGAGAACCATTCGAAAGCCGGGGCGAGCTTCGAATGAAGCGTCTCTCGGGCAGCAAGGCAAAGTTCTCGCAAGCAGCAAAGAAAAAAGGGAGAGCTTTGCAGCTCTCCCCTAAATGTTTTTCTTTGCCGATTCGAACGCTAGAAATTAATTCGCAGGCCAAGCTGAATCCAGCGGCTGCTGGAGGTCCGGTTGGCTGGAATAAGGGTAGACGAAACGACTCCAAATGTCGGGAGGTTGGTCAGGTCAAGATTCGGATTCAGGAAAATCGGATGGTTGAAGGCATTGAACATATCGGCCGAGATTTCGAAGCCGTATTTCTCACGGAACTTCGTCTCTTTTCCGATTCGCATGTCGAAGCTCCGAATGCCGAACCCGCGCATCGGCCGGCTCCTGCCCGTTCTGCCGTCGGAAGCCAGGAGGATAGGACGAAAGTCCTTCAAAGCAGCCGAAGGATCCTTAAAATAATCGAGGCCAGTTCCGCTCAAGGTAGTGCCAGACGGATAAAGCGACGCGCAGTTCGGGCCATCCGCAGTCGAGCCTGCGTTGCCCGGTCCTGCGCAGGCCGGACTGTTAAGTCCCCCACCAAGGGAGCTCGGATTCACTGTGGGAATGGCTCCCTGGGCAACGCCGAAGATGAGTCCGCCACCCAAAGAACTTCCCGATAGGCCTTCTATGACCGTGAGCGGTTGGCCGCTGGCAATGCGAACCACGCCCGCCGTGTACCAGCCGCCGATGATCTTGTTGAACCACTCGTGGGAGGAACTCCCCAAAAGGTGGCCATGCCCGAAGGGCAGGTCATAGCTGTAGGTCCCGTTAAAGATGTGAGGGCGGTCAAAGAACGACGGGCCGTACTCGTAAGCGGGGTTAAAGCTCGACGCAAAGTAGCTCGCCGAGTTCTGTACCGTTCCGATCTGGTCCAGGGACTTCGAGTAAGTGTAGTTCAAATCGAACTGCATGCCATGCCAGCCACGGTTGTGCAACGCGAGAAAGGCCGCGTTATAGTTCGAGAAATCGCGATGCGTACGCATGAACATGTCGAGAATATTCAGGTTGTTGAATGTTGGCGCACCTAGAGCGAACAGGCGGAAAGCATCCATGTTCAAAAAGAGATCAGACACATTGAAGGACGTGAAATCTCCAGCAAGGCTCGTGGCGACGCACGCACTCGAGGTGGTGTTCGTGGGTTTCATTGTGACTGGGTCGATCGGTCCGCAGCCAGTGCCAAACCCGGGAAGCAGGTTTTCAAACCACTGTTGGACCTGAAAAGCTGGATTCGGATTTCCATTGATAAATGGTTTTGTGCCTGCCCGAACTTGGGCGGACATCGCATCATAAGCTTGGGCGAAAGTCTGACCGGACACTTTGTCTTTGAACATGATCGGAGAGGAATTGAAGTTGACATTGTTGAGCAGGTCGCGCGCATAGCGCCCGATAAATCCGACTTCCAGCAACATGTTGCCGCGCATCTCTCTCTGTATTGTGAAGTCGACCATGTGGTTGCGGCCGACTTTGAAGTCAGGGTCATCGGCGAAACTCAGGAACTCCGCCAAGAACCCCTGCGGGACAACAGGCGAAGACTGCTGCGTGAGCGGGGCCGGAGTCGGAATGGAACCGTCAACACCTACACGAAAGACGGATGCACCCGCGTCCGATTTGATCGCACTTGAGCAAGCTGCGCCTGGTGCTATGGACGGAATGCAAGGCGCGGACACACTAAGGGTTTGCGCGAAACCAACCCCGAGCATGGGGATGATCACGCTTCCAACAGTATTGATGCGGTCGTAAGAGATGCCATAGCCGCCCCGGACCACCGTCTTGCGGTCGGCAAAAACATGGCCGAGGAAGCCGCTTCTAAACGAAGGATTCCAAGCAATGGAGAACCTTGGCGCAAAGTCGCCGTAGTCGACACTGAACACGTTGCTGCGGCCTGAGTTTCGGACCGGCATGTAGCCGATTCTGGGATCGTAGAAATCCCCCGCGGCTGCCGCTGCAGCCTTGGCACCCAAGTAGTCTTTAGCCGTGAGGATTTTGTTCCCGTTGCTGTTATCCACCATCAGGGCCTGTTTACCGTCTCTTTCTTGCGGTGTGGTTTGCCATCCATAGGAAAGGCCATAGGTTATCGTGAAGGAAGGTGTCATCCGCCACGTGTCCTGCCAGAAGAAATCATAGGAGCGCAGTGTGGTACGAGCGACGAGGGTGGTGCCAAAAGGAAGCGGTTTAAGCTGTCCATCACTTGCAGTCAGAATGCCGACATTGTCAATCAATCCCAGTGACGCGGCATAGAGGCGATCCCAGCGGGTTACGTCGCCGGCAGCCAATCCCGGGGGCTTGTTCGCATCTGGGACAGTAAAGGTGTGGTCCCCATCCAGCGCGGCAACGAGAGAGTTGACGGATCCAATGACTTTGTCGTCGCGATCGTGAATGGTGGGGAGCCAACGCATGTTGGTACCGCCCACAATCGTATGCTTGCCCTTGGTCCAGGTCAGGAAGTCGCTGTATTGCTTGTTGCTGTCGTAGATGGCCTGGTGCCGCGCGCGCTGGGTATCCACGTCCACGATGGTATCTAGAAACCCGCTACCCGTGGCGAGTCCGGGAGCCAGAGAGATAAAGCCGGTCTGTGAAGCGCTGGAAGCCGTTCCCGGCAGCGCAAGTTGCCCTGCGGAACTGCTGGGGCGGATGACGCTAAAGTCCTGACGACTGCGGACCCAACCGCCGCGGAAGCTGTTTAGCAGGTTTGGCCGGAGTTGCCAGTCAAGGCCGCTGATGATGGAATCGCCGCGGAGTTGAGAGACGCTTGGAGTTGTGGGTGAACTGCCGCGAAGGTCAATCTGACCGCCGTTAGGACTCAAGCTACGGGCATAGGAGTAGCGGCCGAAGAAATGAACCTTATCCGTAAAGTTGTGGTCCAGTTTGACGCCAACGCCGTCGTTCTTGAGTTCCCCTGGGACGGTCCCACGGAGACCGAGGATATTCACACCGTCGGCCCCCGGCACGGTATTGTCATTGCCAGTGGGCATAAGGCCCCAAAGCGCCTTGACCGTGGGGCTGATCCCGAGGTGACGAGGATCGCAGTCGGTCGTTCCTGACGGTCCGCAGCCTCCCGTACCTGCCAGAGCAGCCAAGTCATACGTCGTACCATTGAAGATCAACTTCCCCTGTTTTAGGGTGTCACTGGGAACCAAGCGAGTAAACGACAGTGCCTGGGGGAACCGCCGAACCTCGTAGTTTCCAAAGATGAAAGTCTTGTCCTTGCGGATGGGCCCGCCGAAACTCAGGCCGACGCGGTTGTCTTTCTGCTCCGGCTTCGGAGTGAAAGGGGTTTTGATATTGCCGAGCGCATCCTTAACTGGTGTGTGATTGAGATCCCAGGTGTTGGCGTTGAGATTGTCGTTCTGATGGAACCAATAAGCAGTACCATGGTAATTGTTCGTACCGCTGTGGCTAATGAGAGTGATTTGGCCGCCGGCGGAGCGCCCGAACGAGGCGTTGTTGTTTGTCACGCCGACGCGGAACTCATCCACGGCATCCACACCCACAGGGATGATAGGAGATTCGTTGGCGCCGCCGGTGATAACGTTATCGGTGATGTCGATGCCGTCGAGAGAGATCGTGTTCTGGTCGCTTCGTGCGCCGGCAACGGTACCACCGCCGTTGCCAAATCCGGTCGAGTCGTCATAGGGAGTGGATCCAGGCTGCAGAGTAAGGAGTTCCGTTGCGTCCCGGTTCAGGGTGGGGAGGCGCGTCAGCATTTCGCCGCCAATGACCCCGCCGACGACCGCGTCCGCGGTCTCGAGTTCGGCCTGACCGGTCGCGGCGACTTCCACAATCTCTTTGCCCGAGCTAACTTCCAACTTCGCGTCGTATGTGTAGCTCTTGTTAACGTCCAACTTGACGTTGGAAAAACTTATGGTTGCAAATCCTGCCTTGGAAACCTTGAGGGTATAGGTGCCCGGAGCGATGCCGGGAAACACGTATTGCCCAGCAGAATTCGTCGTGAGCGTCTTAGTCTCGTTCGTGGCCGTGTTCGTGAGGCTGACGGTGGCGTCGGGGACTACGGCTCCGCCGGGGTCCGTCACGGTTCCCAGAACCAGGGCCGTACTCGCCGTTTGGGCCCAGGCGGGCGCTGCCGAGAAAAGCGCGGCCAGCAGGACAAACGCTATCGCGATGCTCTTGAGGATTTTCATGATGCCTCCACCCCTATCAGAGTTGGCGAAATGGGATGAAGCTCTAACAGGCCTGCGCCCTGAAAACGCAAAGCCTGTGGGACACAACCACACCGGTGCTCTCCTGCAGCGGGAAAGAAACCGCGCCGCTTAAAACACACATCTGGATTAGGGACACGAATGAACCCGCAGTTGGAGAGAGACAGTGCTGTTGTTCCACTCGCTTACCTACTCGCGCAAACTGTGGGTGTGCAATACACCGAGGAACGGACGCCTGTCAACTCATATTTTTCTGAATGAAAGAATGGAAACGTTTGTTTGCAAGGCGGATACGGTACGAAAGCGTTTGCAGATTAGGTCAAGCCGCAAACGCCACTCGGGGCGCGACTTGCGCGGCAGTTTCAAGGAAACAGAGAACCAGCAGGTGAAACATCTGTTTCAGGCGGGATACAAACAAAAGGGTGACAATGGTTCTTGCCACCCCTTTTGCCTCAAAAGAGTTACTTTCCCACGACTACGATCACAAACGAATCTGGCTTCATTTTGCCGCGGCGTTCGCCAGGAGCCGACGGATCAAATTCCGCGGTGGGCAAAAAGATGTTGTGAGTTTTCAGGTCCAGCCCCATGGTGCGGGCGTATCGTTTCGTCGAAACGTTTTCCACGACGGTGTATTTGTCTGGGGAATCCTCGTGAATGACGGTGAGATTGCCGTCGCCGCAGGATGCGAAGACGTAGCCGGTGGCGGGATCGAAACCGGCGGCGTCCGGGCCTTCGCAGATGGCGGGCGTGGCGACAACTTTGCCGGTATCGGCGTTGACCACGGCCATGACTTTCTCATCGCAGACGGAAAACAGGCGGCGGTTCTTCACGTCCATGGCCAGGCCGGAAGGTGATTTGCAAGGGGCGAGCGACCAGTGATGGAGTTCCTTGAGAGTCGCCGCATCGATGTGATGAATCTCAGAGCTGTCCTCATTGTTCGCGTAGACGGAACCTTTACCATCTGCGGCTGAGAATTCGGGCTTGCCACGCAAATCAATCGTGCCAACCACGCTACCGTCCGCGGCGTTGATGGCGGTGGCGTTTTTGCCGCCGGCACCGTTTCTGCTGCCCCCGTTGAAGGTGAAGACACGTTTGGTGACGGGCTCGTAAAGGATGGCGTCGGGGTTGACGTCGGTCTTCACGTTGCCGATGGCCTTCAAAGTCTTCAGATCGAAAATCGTGACATCGTTGCTGCGGCCGTTGCTGGTGAAGCCGCGCCCGAGATCGGTGGCGATGGCGATTCCGTGCACGCCTTGCGTGTCGGGAATGTCGCCGACCACGGCGTAGGTATCTGCGTCCATTACTACGGTGTGGGTGCCGTGTGAAATGTACACGCGGCGCGCAGTGCTATCCACGTAGACGTAATCCCAGCCGCCTTCACCACCGATGGGGACCGTCTTAATTACCTTGTACCCGGAAGCGCCGGGCGCGGGCGCTGCGACGAGCGAGTGCGATGCGAAACAGAAAAACGATACCGCCAATGCCAAACTTGCCAACCCGATGAAGACTGTTTTATTACGCATAGGAATCCTTTTTGAGTTTGCAGTCCTTAGATTTAGGGATTTATGGTCTTAGGCTGCGAAGCCACACCAGTTCTAAACCTCAAAACATAAACGCAGCATAAACGCCGGTGACTTGCACTCTCGATTGACCTTGCGGGCGGGGCAAGCCCCGCCCCTACGACACGTTACACGGGACGAATTCTCGCTGTTTCCCAAAACGCTGCGCTATTTCGCTTTGTGCTGCTCAAACCAGCCAGCGACATACAGCATCTTGGCGATGTGGTGGCTTGGACGGCGACCAATGCCATGCGGCTCTTCCGGAACGCGCACGAGCACGGTATCAATATTCAACAGCTTGAGCGCTTCGTAGAACTGCTCCGCTTCCGAAATCGGCGTGCGATAGTCGGCTTCGCCGGTCATCACCAGTGTCGGCGTCTTGACCTTGGCCACCAGATTCGTCAGCGAGCGCTGCATGTACTGCTCCGTGTTGTCCCAGGGATTGCCCGGGAACCAATATTGCGACACGAACGGAATGTCGGAAGTCAGGACAAAGCTGTACCAATTAATGACCGGATAGAGTGAGGCCGCCGCGCGGAAGCGCTCCGTGCGCTCGATGGTCCAGCAGGTGAGCACGCCGCCGCCGCTGCCGCCAGTGACGAAAAGATTGCTCGTGTCGATGTAGCCCTTGGACACAACCGCGTCCACGCCACTGTTTAAATCATCGAAGTCGTCGCCGGGATAGGCATGATGAATTAGATTTGCGAATTCTTCGCCGTAGCTGGTGCTGCCGCGCGGGTTGGTATAGAGCACAACGTAGCCCATCGAGGCCCACACTTGTTTTTCAAAATCGAAGCGGTCGCCGTAATCGCCGAACGGCCCGCCATGGATTTCGAGAATGAGTGGATATTTTTTCGTTGCCTCGAAATCCGGTGGATGAACGATCCAGCCCTGGATTTTGCGCTTATCTTTCGAGGAGTCGTACCAGAATTCCTCGACGTGCCCGGGCTTTTTCTGGGCGAGCAGCTCTTCGTTCAGCGACGTCAGCACTTTCAGCGCGCCGTTGCTAACGATGGCGATGTTGCCGGGATCGTCGGTGCGGCCATAGGTCATGGCGATCAAGCCCGTGCGCGCCAGGGAGAAAGAGCCGCCGCCGTAAGCGCTGGTGGCCGAGGCAACGTGGTCGGTGATTTTCTTGCAATTTCCGTCGGTGGAGCAGAAACCGATTTTCGTGTCGCCTTGATCGTTGTATTGGAAATAGATCCCGCTATTGTCGGGAGCCCATTGCGGCCCTTGAATGTCGCGGTCGAGCTTGTCGGAAATGGAGTGCGAGCCGGCGCCGTCCCGGTTGATCAGGTAAAGTTTTGTGGTTTGATGGCCCTGCAGGCGGTCGTCGAAGCCCGTGTACGCGATCGACTTTCCATTGGGCGAGACCACCGGCGAATTGTCCGGGCCTTTGCGGTTGGTCAACGCACGCAACGCGCCATCGGCAACGCTGAATTCGTAAACTTCTGTATCAAAATACGCATGATCGGACTCCGGATGCCGATTCGCCGAAACAATCAGGACCTTGCCGTCAGGAGCCCACTCCGCGCGCGTCGGGCCCCATTCGTTGCCGCCATTGGGGAAATTGCCGTTGGTGACTTGCCGCGGGGCGCCGCCGTCCGCGCTGACGATGAAAACCTGCATGTAGCCCGGCTTGAGATACCCGGCGCCGTTAAAGCGATAGACCAAGCGGTCATAAGCGGTTGGAGGATCGGCCCATTTCGCGCCTGCCGGCGGGCTGGGCAGGTCCGCCAGATGAGGAGACTTGCCCGGAACGAGCGCGGAAAAAGAAAGCATTCTGCCGTCGGGCGACCAGTTGAACGCGTCCGGCGAGTTGTCGAGATTGGTGATGCGCGCCGTCTGCCCCGTGTCCATCCAGCGGATGTAAATCTGTTGCTTGCCGTCCGCGTCGGAAAGATACGCAATGCGCGCTCCATCCGGAGACCAACGCGGAGAAGAATCGCCGTGGTTGCCGGTTGTCAGCGGCCGATGGTCTGAGCCGTCGGCATTGATGATCCACAGGTTCGAATAGCGTTTGTCGGTTGCTGCGTCGGCAAAACGCCGCACGTAAACAATTTTCTTGCCGTCCGGGGAGATCTGTGGATCGGTGGGAGTTTGGATTTGAAACTCGTCCATTGCGGTGAGCTTGCGCGAAGCGTCTTGCGCGCGCAGTTGGGTGGCGGAGCCAAGGATCAACGACGCGGTCACAGCACCAGCCGCGGTCAAACTAATAAGGCGAGCTTTCGGTATCATCGGGAACCTCCTCGCGGAGGCCGAGTTAACAACGCGAATTCCTTGCTGTCAAGACAGCATTACGGGATATGGACTCAACCTTGATTCTTTCAACTTTCAGTTTGCCGTCAAGTAACGGATAGCGCGGCGCAGCATCGATAAGTATGATGCCCCTTGAGATAGGGTTCGCCTTATGAAGAATGCCGCTTACTGCCTTTTTGAAACGCCGATTGGAGCGTGCGGCATCGCTTGGCGCACGCCCATAGATTCTGATTCGCAACCGGTCGTGACTGCTGTTCAGCTTCCGGAGGCGACTCCGCAGGCCACGGAATCGCGCATCGCGCGCAAGACCGGTTCGAATCAACCGGGCATCCCTCCTCGGCAAATTGCGGGAGTCATTGAGAAAATTCGCAAACATCTTGAGGGAGACACGCAGGACTTTCGCGATGTTGCCGTTGACCTGGATGGTGTTAGGGCGTTTTTTCGTCAGGTCTACGATGCCACACGCGAAATCCCCGCTGGCCAAACCCGTACTTACGGTGAAATTGCCAAAGCGGCCGGCCAGCCCGGCGCCGCGCAAGAAGTGGGGCAGGCTATGGCAAAGAATCCGGTACCGATCATTGTCCCGTGCCATCGCGTCTCCGCCGCTGGCGGAAAGCTGGGCGGCTTTTCCGCGCCCGGCGGGCCCGCTACGAAAGCTAAACTTCTTGCGCTCGAAGGAGCAACCGTCAATCTTCCCTTGTTTTCTTGATCCACGCGCAACCAAGAAGAACGGGTAGACTCTCTTTGTTCCTTTGAGAGGGCGAAGCGTGCTTGACCCGCGTCTTGAATACTCGAACAGGCTTGATTCGCACCTGAACACCCTATCGGCCAAGGATCTCCTTCATAGGAAAATCGGGAACGCGAAGTTGCTGGCTGTCATCGCCGCCTTCTTTTTTGGGTATTTGTCTTTCTACAGGAACTTATTTCTCCCCTTGTGGCTGCTAGTTCCAATTGGCGTTTATTTGACTTTGGCACTTTGGCATGAGCTGGTTCTTCGCGCGAAAACGCGAGCCGCCACGGCTGCAGACTATTACCGCAGGGGAATTGCACGTATGGAAGACCGCTGGGCCGGAACGGGGCAGACGGGCGACCGTTTTCGGGCCATGGATCATGTTTATGCGGAAGACCTCGATCTTTTTGGCAAGGGCAGCTTGTTCGAGCTGCTTTCGACGGCGCGCCTTCCTATGGGAGAGAATCGCTTGGCAGACTGGCTCGCCGGGCCTTCGCCCAAACCTGTGGTTCTTGCCCGGCAGGAACTGGTGGCCGAACTTCGTCAAAAACTCGACTTACGTGAAAACATTGCAATCACCGGGGAAAGCTTGCGCGCTCGCTTGGATCCGGAGTCGTTGGTCGGGTGGGCCGGGCAAGCGCCCAGCATGCCCGGAAACGTTTGGAGGGTTCTTTCTTTCGCATTGGCAGTCGCAGCCGTCGCTGCAGGTGTCTATTTTGTTTTTAGCTCTATGGTCTGGCCCCTCGTTCTCGTTCTGTCGTTGGAAGTAGGCGTTCGCTGGAAATTGCAGAAAAGAACCGAGGCCTTGCTCGACGGGATAGCTTGCAATGCGGAAGGTCTCGTGCTTTTCGCAAACATTCTCGAACTGTTGGAAAAAGAATCGTTTGCCTCGCCACAATTGCAAAAGCTTTGCGCGCCACTTAAAGAGCATCCGAAACCGGCATCGCAGATCATTCGAAGATTGGCGCGCATCGTTTATTGGATTGATGCGCGGCACAGTCTGCTCGCGCATCTCGTGGAAACTCCATTTCTGTACACACTCCAGGTTGGATTCGCCGCTGAGGCTTGGCGTCGTCTTTGGGGCGCCAGGATGCGGGCCTGGGTCGACGTAACAGCGGAGATAGAAGCTTTGCTTTCCCTGGCCACCTATTCGTTCGAACATCCTGCCGACCCATTTCCTGATTTCGTCGATGACTCCTCGGGAACCTTCATCGGCGAGGCTCTCGGGCACCCTCTGGTTCCCGATGCCCGGTGTGTTCGAAATAGCGTGCGGCTGGACAGCGAAACGCGCGTGCTGCTGGTGAGCGGCTCGAATATGTCCGGCAAGAGCACATTGCTTCGCACCATTGGCGTCAACGCAGTTCTGGCCATGTCGGGCGCTCCGATTCGGGGAAAGTCCCTCCGTCTTTCGCCTGTGAACATCGGCACAAGTATTCACAGGACCGATTCTCTGCAACAGGGCCGCTCCGGCTTTTATACAGAGATCCTGCAGATTCGCCGGGTATTCCAGCTCACCGAGGATGGGACGGCCCTCTTGTTCCTTTTCGACGAGTTATTGGAGGGCACCAATAGCAAAGATCGCAGAACCGGGGCGGAAGGTTTGTTGAAGGGCTTGTTGAACCGGCAGGCGATTGGTGTCGTCACCACTCACGATTTGGCGCTGACAGAAATCGCGGATTCTTCACAAGGCCACATACGGAATATGCACTTCGAAGATCAGGTCAAAGACGGGAAGATGTATTTCGACTACAAATTGCGGGAAGGCGTCATCGCCAAAAGCAACGCTCTCGAGCTCATGCGCCTCATGGGCTTCGAAATATAGCTTTTCCCGCTATCGTTTCGAATCCTCTTTCACCAATTTCGGAATGCGAGTATTCACGGCACGATGGGCAAGATCAGCGCCGAAGGATGCGCTTTGTCGTGAAAAACTATGCTGGTGGCTTTGACCATGCGCGTCGCGCGGGCCTGCTCTTCGCCGGTATTCAGGTTGCGGTCGAAACGCGGGAAATTGCTGCTGGAAACCTCCAGCCGTAGTTTGTGCCCCGCCAAAAACACGTTACTTGTGGCCCACAGGTCCACGGTGATGTGATACGTTTCGCCCGGATTCGCCAGCTCCGGCTTCTCCTGCGAATTGCGGTAGCGCAGCCGCAGGATTCCTTCCGTCAGGTTCTGCGCAAAACCATTCGGCCAAACATCCACAAGCTTTCCGGTGAAATCCGTGTCCACCGCGGAGGTGCTGGCATATAAGTCCAGCGAAACCGGCCCGGTCACTTCGGTATCCTTTGCAAACGCCGCGGTCGTGTACACCAAAACGTCAGGACGCTGCTCGGCCGGACGCTGGTCTTCCGGGCCAACTCCCGTCGGCAGCCGCTGGCAGCAGAGCGGCCCTCCAATCGTTGGCGCCGCGTCACTCGGATCGTAAACGTATTGGTCGGCCTTTTCCTCAGCAGGTGCGGTGGTATTAAGCGTCCCATTCCCACCCAATCCGTTCGCGGCGCTCGCAGAATGCAGGTAATACCGCGTGTTCTTCGCGCGCGCCAGGGGCCAATCGTCCTCATCACGCCATTCATTTCTTCCCATCACAAAAATCCTTACGGGCTTCTCTTTGTCGACCCCGTTGGCATCGCCCTTCAGCAGCCAGTCGTACCAGTCCAGCATCCTGCCGTCCCCATCCGCCTCCAGCTTTTCTCCAAAGTCTACCGCTCCGATTTTTCTTCCGCCGCCGGCATGCCCGCCAACCGTAACTTCCAGCCTTTGTCCCTTCCGCGCCGCCTCGGTACCGGCTTCTTTCTTCAGCCTGACGTAATTCCGCAGCGTTCCGCCAAGGAAAATGTCGTACCATGCTCCAATTCCGTAAATCGGCACCTGGATATCCGCGTAGTGGTCTTCAATCGAAATTTGCTTCCAATAATTGTCATAGTGCGGATGCGCCAGCCAATCCGTGAAGTACGTCGCGATCCCTGCCGACGAAGGCGCCTCTAACACTGGGTAGGAAACCAGCGGCAAGACCTTGCTTCCCTCCAACGGGTTCATGCCTTTCTCCGAGCGGCGACGCATCGTATCCAGCGCCAATCCGCTGGTCCACGACTCGTTGAACCACTGTTCAAACGCGCCGCCCTGGTATGTCCACCCATCGTGATAATTCGACGCCGTCACAGTGGGACAGATTCCCGCCAAGTGCGGAGGTTTGGCAATTGCTGCAAGGTATTGCGTCGCGCCCACATAAGACCCACCAAACATCCCCACTTTCCCGTTCGAATACGGCAGCGCCGCCGCCCATTCCACCGTGTCGTACCCATCGAGCGATTCATTCTTGAAGGGATACCACTCGCCCTCGGAAGTGAACCGTCCCCGTACATCCTGCGCAATCACCACGTAGCCCCGCGCCGCCGCCCGCAACCCGAAATTCATCTCTCCTGTCTTGTCGTACGGCGTGCGCACCAGAAGCACCGGGAATTTGCCGTCGGCTTTCGGCCGGTAAATATCCGCGCGCAGCGTCACGCCATCGCGCAATTTCGCGGCAACGCCGCGCTCCACTGTCACTTCATATTTCTCTTCCGCTGCCAGGCTTGTTCGCGCGAATTGCGACGCTCCAGCCGCAAAAAGGATAGCGGCAAAAATTCCACGTGCGACCACCCCGGTAATTCTTCCTGAAATTTCCTTCATAAAACGCCCCCGCATAGACTCAATCTTTTTTTAGCAGGTGTTGGAGCCTAGGTCGTCTCTCTTACCCTGTCAAGGCGCGCATTTCTGGTGGTGCGTCTCGGCTCCAAAAACCTGTCTAAATTTAACAAGGTTACTTCGCTTGCGAGACGCCGAAAGCGGCCTGTTTTCGCGGGATTTTACAGGCTTGACGCTTAAGCGCGCCCTGAGAATCTTTCTAGAAAACTTTGAGGTGATTCTTTTCCCTGGCTTTCGTCTTCCTCACTAGTCCCGGATCGAGGTTCAACCGCTCCTTGAGCAGCCTCCGGTTGACGGCCATCAGGCGAAGCTCTAAAGCGGTCTGTGGTGGGTTACGCGTCCGGGCGGGAGACCCAGATGTGCACCGCTCGAAGGGGTGTTCAGGCCGTCGTTGTTCTTCTCGCATCAAGTCTTTGCAATTTGCCGGCATTCTCTCAATCGCCGAGGTCTCTCAGTTCTGAAGCGCGTTCCCACGTGCCCACGCTTTATGCATCGGCGAATCCTTGCGCAAGCAATTCGAATCATTCGCCATACGCCGCTTGGGGCGACAACTCCCGGACTGATGACTCGCGTGACTCGCTTTTCCCCTGCGACCACCCGGAACCAACGATTCGAGCGGCCGTGGAGCCCTGCGCTCCATCTCTACGCACGGCTGCCGGATGCGCTCCGGCAAAAGATTACGTTCGGGACGACTTGAACACCATGGGTAAGCAGGGCCTAACCATCCTTCGCGCGCGCGACAAAGTCCTCCAAATTCTGCAAGCGCAAAACGCCTGCTCCGCTTGGTATCGCACCAAGGATCCCGACCCGGCCGCCACTTTTCGAACGCTGACCTTTGCGCTTGATCGCGGCGGCGACGTATATGTCCGTTCGATTCCCGAGCCTGGCGGGATTCAACTCATCCGCAATCCGTACGTTGCCAGTGTAATTCAGGGAGGTGGACCGAGTTCCACCGTCACCCTCAACATAAACGGCGCCTTTTTCTTCTCCATGGGCACTTTGGTTGACGATCGATCCGAAGGAGGACCATTGAGTTTTCGCGGAGCACGGCCTATCCAAGTTGGCCCGTATTCCGGCGGCTCATTCCGTGCCCAGGTCCTCGCTCTTCTCCACGAATTTGGCCACGTGATCGACCTTCTGCCGACGGACCGTGATGACTACGAAGGGAAATCGCGGCAAAACACCGCGGATGTTCTGCGCGTTTGCCGCGCCCAAGTGGAATCCAAGGAAGCGCCGCGCACTTTTCTGGCTTCCCGCTGAATCTGCGTGCTGATAAAAGCTGCATCCATTTTTCTGCAAGTCGGCGCTTTGCGGACTTCTGGGCACTGCTGTCCAAAAAGTCACAAGTTAATTTAACTTCCAGCGAGCAGACGCTCCGCGCGGCAGAATAGTGGACAGATCAGCGGCTTTCCGCGCGACGGCGCGCCAGTAGGTGCGCGAACAAGCCAAGAATTCCGTAATAAAAAATCGCGTTGCCAAGGATGGCAATGCGTAGGAACCAGCCGAACGTCCAGGCGAGTGAGCCGTGCGTATCCGGGATAATCAGTTCCGCGATTTTCAGACCCGGAGAGAGCAGGACGAGGAGCGGCGCCGGGATTTGTGGTTCGAGTGGCACAGCCACTGCAAGTGCCAGGAAGCCTGTCACCAGGCCCAGGCCCCCAAAAAGCAGGTTGCGAACTAGCGCGTGCTGCGGCATCACGTCTCATTCTAGGGCTGTTCCGACCCGCTTCGGCCGGCGAACCCAAAGAGGTGTCCTACATCGAAACTCCAAAATTCAGTCCGGCCCTGCGAACTGAGAACGCCCCGCAGGAGAGACTCAGGCAATTCCTCGCCCCCGGTAACGGCTTTGTGGTTTCATAAGTCTAACCATCATGACGAAAAGGAACTTCATGAGAATCCGCAGAATCCTCTTTGCTCTCGCACTTCCTGCTGCGCTTTTCAGTTTCCTGCTGGCGCGCGCGCGCGGGGGAGGGCCGCAGCAGGACCAAAAGAAATATTCCCAAACGCCGACCATCGAGGAGTATCAGCCCAAGTCCACTCTGGTCACAAAAGAACACAAGGTCGAACGCGCGAAGTTTCCGTTCATTGATATCCACAGCCATCACTGGAACCCCACCGCCGAAGAAGTGGACCGCCTGGTCCGCGAGATGGACAC
>Ga0075426_10000416_pt1 | contig 29466 bp, 50 predicted proteins | sample SoiMethybrSBSTD5_FD_75304 | JGI IMG/M metagenome (GOLD analysis project Ga0075426, IMG submission 75304) | Bulk soil microbial communities from a Populus tree surrounding site in Tennessee, USA - Soil MetaG P. TD hybrid SBSTD5 | ecosystem: Environmental > Terrestrial > Soil > Tree plantation...
GATTTGTTGTAGAACCGACGGACGCGGTCGATCTCGTTCGCCAGCGCCTGCGGCACCCAATCCATCACGTCCGGCCCGTCGTAGATGCCAGCCTCGGCGGTATTTAGTTCGTCGTTGACTGCGAGCTGCGAGTCAGTGATGATGACCAGCGCCAAGTTCTTGGCGTCCGACGGCACGGTAAACACGGCGCCGAAGTTGACCCAGGAACCGGTGAGATTGCACGTTACGTAGTTGCCCGAGATCGTGCCGCCGATGGCCGTCCCCGCGACGGGCACGATCGCCGCGATGCTGGCGCCCAGCGTTGGATCCACGCCGTTCGCGCCGTACGCGGAGACGAACGCCGTCGTGGGCGCGTCCACGGTGCCGGCTGCTTGGTTCTGCACGAGCCCAAGCCGGATCGTCATGGCTGCCGCGACGGTGCGCTTCATCTTCACCTGGACGCGAACCTTACGATTGCGCACCGATGCGATCGAGCTGCCTTCGACCCATTGGAAGATGACGGCCTTCCCCGCGCCTGTGATCTGCTTGAACTTGCCGTACATCCGCGCGCTGAGGTTCGACTCCGTCGCGCCGATCGAGTCGACGCGCTGGTACTGCAGCGACGACGTCTGCACCATCATCGCCCAGCGATCGGCGCCGTACTGTCGATTGGCGCTCGTGGCGTACGACGTCAGCGTGCCCGGCACCTGCCGCTGCGCGAAGTCGAAGCCGCCGTTGATCAGCAGGTTCTTGTCGAACTCGGCCGCCTGTAGCGTATATGTCTGCCCTGTGTCGCCATCGATCAGCTCGAGCCGCTGGGTCGTCGAGTTGAAGTAGATACTGACCTTGTTCACCGCCGGCGCCGAAGGCGCTGCGCTCTTGACCAGCGTATGTCTGCTCACGTGACCTCCATGACCGCGCCGGCGGCGAGTTCCAGCTCCTTGCCAGAGGCGACCTCGTACGACTCAGCGACCACCATAGACGTCTCTGGCGGCACGTAGCGATCCTCAGTCTGCACGTTCCGTCGTGGGTGACCAAGCGTCAGGTCACCGACAAAGTCGATGAACACGTCCTTCGTGCCAGCCGAGAAGTTCACCAGCGCGCCCGCGTTCGAGGATGCCTTGACCCGCGTCCGCGTCAGCGTGTTCCCGGTGTGCCAGACGCCCTCGCCAACCTCCCACTCCGTCCCGCTCTGGCCCACGATGACGTACGGCACCTCGTCCAGATCAGCGCAGACGGCAGAGAAGGCGCGGAACTGCGTGACCGCACCCGCCAGGGTGATGTCGCCCGTCCCAGTGGTCGTCGATGTTTCCTTAACGCGGTCTGCCAGGATCCAGGTCATCTAGTCGTCCGTCAGGGCGAGCTTGTTCGCCGCGAACGTCGGCGCATCGTTCTGGTTCGTGATGACCGCGACGACCTTGTGCACCAGCGCCCTGCCCGCGGCGGTGATGTCCAGTGCCGCGCCGCCCTGCGTCGTGCTGATCTCGAACACGTCCGCCGTGAGCCCCGTCGCGATCACGAAGTACGTCGTGTTCTCCGAGATGCCTGCCGGAACCGGCGTGTCGCCTGGGAACTGCTCGAACCGGATCTGATCGTTCGTCGTCAGTCCGTGCGCCGGGCTCTGGATCGTGTTGCCAGCCACGTCGCTGTTGTTGACCATCGCCGCGAGCGGCGAGCCATCGAACAGCATGATCACGTCCAGCAGGTTGCCGCCGCTCACCGCGTCGTAGATGCCGACGGCGATGATCGTGACCGAGCCCGCATCCGTCTTCGCTGGGAACGTGAGCGCGCTGGCGAGGATCTGTCTGCCGCCCAGGTTCGCAGCTGGGGCGCCGAACGTGATTGCCTGCCGCGCGTAGCCGCCGTATGTCGTCTCGGTGACCGTCCCGGCCTCGGCATCCGTGACCGCCGTCAGCAGCCCAGCGTAGACCGTCGCCGGTGCTGTGAAGTTCGTGGCGCGGTATAGGTTGAGGATCTTGTCGCTCGTGTAGGTCGTGCGCATCTCAGCTCCCCGACCGCTTGTAGCGATCGTACGTCGCCCAGCGCACGCAGACTAACGTGGCGTTCGACGTGCAGATGCCCGGCTGAGGTGGACCAGCGGGAAACACAGCCGGCAGCGCGCCGTATCCTGCGCCGACCTTTTGCCATCCCTGCTGCGCGTTGAAGTTCGCATTCCGACCAAACATGTGCCAGCCTGACGTGAACCCCGTTACCTGCCCAGCGCCGATCGCGGTGCAGATGAACGCCAGCCAGTACAGCTCGCGAGGCCTGAGACGAATCACAGGCGACAGCGTCGACATCTTCGCGCCCGACGTGGAGCAGTCTTGCTCACCGCCGTCCACGACCAGATTGCCTGGGATCAACATCTTGTCGGACGCGTCCTTGACGCCTTGGTCGGACTCATAGAGCCCGCAGCGCGCCAAGAAACCCGCCGCCAACGTCGCCACGTTGAAGCCAATCTGGTCGATCGTCCCGCCGTACCCCGACTCGAACGGGAACGCGTACAGATCACCGACGGACGGCGCGGCCGTCGCGATCGAAACGATATCGGCTCCCGATGGCCCATAGAGGGCGTTGGGCGGCGTGAACCCGTCGGCCTGCGAGTACCGCCACGCCATCGAGCCGGGAATGACACGATCGAGATCGAACTTGCCCATCGCAACCTCCTAGAGCAGTGCCACGAGCCACGCCGCGAACAGACTCCCCGCGGCACGTTGGCCGATGTCGTCGATTGGGTAATGCCCAGGTGCGTCCGCGTGAGGATCCAGCCACCGCTCGTAGGCGTAGCTCGCCGCGTTGAACACCACGACGGCGAAGAAGCTCCCGCCGAGCCGCCACGCGAGCAGCGCCGTCAGCGCGAAGCCCGCGATGCCCTCGTTGACCCAGCTATTCTTGCGGAACCAGTCGGGCTCCTTCGTCTGGAGCCACTCGATCGCCTTCTTGACGTCCTGGAGCACGCTCACTTGGCCACCTTGCCAAGCGACGGCGTCTTCGCCCTCGGCTTCGGTTGCTCAACCGGTTGCTCCGCCGGCGCGGCGTTGACCTTTGTCCTGACGTCCTCCGCGGCCTCGCTCAGCGTCTTGCCCGTCCCGACGAACGTGCCCAGTCGAGACTTGAACGTGACGCGCACCTCGGTGTCGAGCGCGCCATCGATGACGTAGCTCGCCGGGTGCTCCACCGTCGAGTAGTGCTCGACCAGGTGCGGCAGGATGCCGAGTTGATCTGTTACCGCCAACGTTGCCGTCATGCTTCCCCCCTCTTGTGTGCGTTGAATCTAACTAACGCCCCTGCCACTGTCTCCACGGAAAACACGACCAGTATTCTTGCGCGCGGGCAACAGCCTGTAACTCAAAGCTGGCTACGCAGCCTTGTCGGTCCGCCGTGACCAGCACGATGATGGGCGTCTGCGGCAGATCGCCGATTCGGAACCAGCCCGTCCGCGCCCACTCTTGCGTGTCCGCGACGCGGACGATGTCCGACACGTACCTGCAGTTGACGTCGGACCCAGCCGACCAGCATGCCGTCGGCCATACTTTCCTCCCAGCGCCGTTCCCGGCGCAGGCCGCGAGCGCGACCGCGAGCATCCACCAGTGCCGCCTCATCCGATTGCTTCCTTGATCGTCGAGCCGTCCTCGCGCTGCACCCACTCGACGAGTCGGATGCCGCCGCCCTTCCCCACGGTGATGCGAATCTCGCCCTCGTACCCGTCCGCGATCTTCCGCGCGACGCGGACCAGCGTCGCTTTCGCCGAGTCCGTGAGCCGTCCGTTCAGCTCGTCGAAGGTGCTCGCTGCTGGCTTGTGACTCACGCGGTTGCCTCCTCAAGAGTCTGATTCTCTTCGAACGGCGCCCCTGCCTCGGTCGCGCCTGGCAGCACCAGCCCAATGCTGCACCGACAGTTCGGGTGCGGCGACGGTGGGCCATCGACTGGCCCCTCCGGCGTGTCGAACGGCTCGTCCAGCCCGACGCCGTCTGGGTTCATCCCTGGAATCTCGACGCAGATCGGGCAGAGCCGATCGTCCGGCGTAACGATCCAGAACTGCTTGGAGTCCTGCGGCAGATCACCCGCCGCGGCCGCCTGCCGCCACGAGTCTTGCACGCCGAAGTTGGTGGCCGCGAGGGTCTCGGTGCGCGCGATGGTCTCGGCCCTGAGGCTGATCAGCCGCTGCGCGTAGATCGACTCCATCTCGTTGATGAAGTCGGGCGTCAGGTTGCCCGACTCCACGCGCGAGCGGATTTGCGCCATGTCGGCCCCCGAGAAGCGCCGCTCGATCGCCCCCAGCGTCCTATTGCCCGTCAGCATCTTCTCCCTAAGCTCGTCGCCGAACCTGAGCGGCGCGAGGGCCCAGTTGCGCGGCAGGCCGATGATCTCCTTGATCATCCGCGCCTGCTGGCCGACGTCTGCTCGTCCCGAGGCGCCAATCGCCACGATGAGGCGGATCGTCGTCCGCACGTCCTCCGGCACCGACGTGACCAGCCGCGCCGCCCTGGTCTGGGCGTAGCGGATCACGTTCGCGCGCACGGCGTTGAACGACGCGTTGATGCCGCGCGCCTGCAGCGCGGCGATGCTGCCCTGCGCGCCGGCCTGGATCGCGCGGAAGAGCGGATCCTGCATGGCCCGCTCCAGCTGGCTCTGCAAGCCCCTCACGTTGATGAGCTGCTCCAGCTGCCGCGTGCTGCCCGAGGAGATGGCCGCGATGAGCTGATGCTCGTTGATGCGGCCCACGTAGCTCGCAAGCGCCTGCGTCCACCGCAGCGCGACTTCCTTGCCGAACCGATCCGCGATTCGCCTGATGATCTCGTGCATGCGGAATGCAAGCCCGCCCGCCCCAACGTTGTGCACGTCGAGCAGCGTGACGCCGCGCTTGCGCACCGCGTGCATGGAGATCATCAGCATTTATAATAGTAAAGAGTGAACAAACCCTCCGCACCCGGCCAACCATTACAAACCGGATGAGCGCGAAATCTACCATGCAGATTTAATAACCGAAGTAATTCCATTGCGTCCTTCTCTTTTTCGAAAGACTCTTGCTGTACTTTACGACGCCCAACATTCCGCGCGCTCAAACGAATTGCATTATAGCGCTCTTCGGCTAGCGTTAGCGCGTCAGCCATTCCATCACCGATTGTTTGAGGTAAGGATGTGGTTGAATCTGCTCACGCCGCTGTCTCACTAGGAACTCATACTTGTCCCATGCTTCAGAGGCTTCCAAACGTCGCTGGACCGGATCCGTCGCGTGCTGGACCTGCGACCATCCCGACTCCAGGATCAGCGAGAAGATCGCGAACGTGCTAGCGCGCGAGACGCCGGCGGCGCAGTGCACGAGGAGGCGCTTGCCCGCGGCGCGGCACTTCAGGAACCAGTCCGCGTACGCGTCGAGCTTCGCCAGCGGGATCGGCGCACCGTCGTCCTGGTTCATGCGCAGGTACGGCACGCGGGCCTTCATGTCGGCTGGCCAGTTGTCCGTGGTGGGCGTGGCGTTGAACACCGCCGTGATGCCCTCGTGGTCCAGCGTCTGCCAGTCGAAGCCTGCGCGCTGGTCGCCGACCCAGAGCCAACTCGTCACCTTGTCCATCGGCGCGGTGCTCATTGCCCCAAAAGCCTCCTGACTTCTCGATCAAGAAGCTGCTTACATTCGCCAACAACTTGCAACGGGTATTGAAAAATGGATCGCATCCCCGCGTTCTCTGGAATGAAATCCTTGACTACTTTTTCCAAGTCTTTGACGGCCTTCTCGACGACTTTTTGAGCATCTTGCAGATTCTCAAGCTGGGTCATCGTTCTCTCCCGCAGGTTGGACACGGCTCATGTGGATCAGCGTAGTCCGGGATGAGGAGGATCAGCGTGGCGGTCAGTCGCGCCTCCTCGCGGGCGCGCTTCTCGGGCACGCCTTGCTGTATCAGGGCCTCGGTCAAATCCACGTACCGCTTGGCGAACTGCTGTGCTCTGGACAACGCGGCGTGGGATGCCACACGCTACCGCTTGACTGGAGGCTTGTAGCCACCGCCGGACTCGCCGCCTGACCCCGTGATGGTGTTGCTCGACTGGCTGCGCCGCCGCGCCAGCCACGCGCCGACGAACACGACCAGCAGCAGCACGGCGATGATGAGACTCTTCATGCGGCCTCCTAGTTGAAGCGGCCGAGGCGCCGCTGCGTGAGCAGGTTATCGACGACGTCGCCCGCGAGCCCATCCGCCCGCAGCTGCGAACCGGGCCAGTGATGGATGTATGCTTCCAAGATCGACGATGACGCGGCCTTGAGCCTCGCTACGTACTCTCTGGTGATGCAATCGGTGCAGTTCGGCTCGCCGCACCCGGTGATGACGTCACTGCCATTCTTGTCCCGCTGGCACCCGTGGTTGCCGACGGCCGTGATTGCTACTCTGAACGTGCCCATGTCAATTCCCTCCCTGTCCTGGTTGACCTTGCGCCGGCGCGGCCTTCGGTTGGATGGCCGGCTCGGCTCCCGCTGGCGATGCACCAGTGCGCTGCGCGCCTGGGCTCCCCTTGTCCGCCGGGACTGGGCTAGGCGGCGTCGGCGTCGGCGTCGGCGGCATAATGTCGTTCGGGTTGCCTGGCTCCTTCGGCACGAGGTAGATGTTCCGCTCGTCGTCCACCTCGACCAACTGCGTCGGGTCGCCCCCGATCGGGGTCAGCGCCGCTGCTGCCTGCGCAGTCTTGAGATTCGCCTCAGCCTGCTCCAGCGCGGTCAGCTCGAACAACTCCGGCCACACCACCTCGTACTCACCGTCGCCTGCTGGCTGCGGCAGACCGTTGTTGTCGATCATCCTGTCGATGAAGGCCCGCACCAGCTGCGGCTCCGCGAAGTGCTCCTGACGCTCGTTGATGGCGCCGAAGTACGTCGCCTCGTCGGTGCTCGACGCCAGCTCCCCGGACTCGTTCCCGAAGAGGATGCGGCGCGGGATGCCGGAGCCAACCGCGATGAGCGCGAAGTAGAACTCGGCGATGTCCTTCACCGGGCTGACGGTGTTCTGCAGCCACGACATCTCGACGCCCTGACCGATGAACTGCCGACGCAGGTCGTGGATCATCTCGGCCTGGGCCTCCTTAAGGCCGGCCAGCTGCTCCGGCGTGGTCGTCGCCAGCGGGTCGATCTTGCCCTGCAGGATCCGCACGACCGCCTGCCAGTAACTCTCGCCGGTGGACGCGGAGATTTTGTCCAGGTCGAAGATACGGTTCAGTGACCGCTCCAGACGAGGCCGCCCGTAAACGCGATCGTCCGCGTCCTCCGCGACGTGAAGCACGTGCGAGGCGTCGACCAGCAACCCAGGCGCGGTGAAGCCGACCTGGTCCGTCGGCGTCAGTGAGTACTGTGCTGGCAGGCCGAACCGCTCACTGCTTGCATCGTCCACCAGCGCGACGATCTGCGCGTGCTTCTCGTCGTAGGCGCGCACGTAGAGAATGTCGTCGGGCCCCGAGAGGCGCCGCATCGGCTGCTTCATCGCGTTGTTGTCCGTGCCGCGCGTCCCGATGAGCAGGACGCCGTACCGCCCGATGCCGCTGCGGCGATCGACGACCTCGAACTCCGACCACAAGTTGATCCTGTCGGCCAGCTTCGTGAACGCCTTGGTGAACGTCGTGTCCTTCGCCTTGTCCAGCTCCACGATGTCCGGCGGTGTGCGCCAGGTTGTCTTGGGCTTCGCGTCGACGATCCGGCCCGCGATCTCGTTGCGGATGTAGTAGCTCTCGAAGTCGGCGAACTTGGGCAGCCTGACGTAGCCCGCCGTCGCGTACGTGTCGCGCTTGCCACCATACTGGATCCCAGCGCGGGCAAGCATGCGCATGCGGCCCAGGAACGACGCCGCCTGCTCAAGCTGGTGCGCGATCGTGGTTTTCTTTTTAGCGGCCATGGACGCTCAGCGCTGGAAGAGTGACGTGCGCCACCGAGACCCAGTTGCGGAAGAGCCCCTGGCCCCTGGCGCAGAAGAACGGTTCGCCCTCGAGCGGGCTGTACCAGTGATCACGCTGGCACGTCTCGCAGCTGTTGTAGTGCTCCGCCCACGAGCGATAGACGGATCCAACGTCGACGTGGTACCGCGCGTTGACCGACCGCGGAGCGCTTTGCAGCAGCGGCGCGTGGGTCATCTATGCGGCGTCGCGTACCCAGCCACGTACGCCACGGCGACCCAGGGCGCCATGCTCACGAGCTGATGCCCTAGCCCCGGGTTGAGCCGCTTCCTGGCCTCGTCCAGCTGCGAGATCAGGTCGACGTTGCTCCGCTGGAAGTCGAGCAGCCTGGCGTGCAGCTGCTTGATCGTCGAGCTGTCGCTCTGGATGACCGAGTCCGCGGCCGCGAGCGCTTGCTGCAGCGAGAGCACCTGTCGCCCGTGCGCTGCCTCGAGCGAGTCCACGGCTGCCTTGAGCACCGCGTTCGTGTCGACGAGCGAGTGCAGCTGATCGTGGAAGGCCTCTCTGCCACGATCGGCCGCGATCGCCGCGCTCTTGAACACCTGTTCGCGCTGCCTGAGCCTCGTGGTCGAGTCCTGCCACGCCTTGACGATGGAGTCTGCCTGCGCAACACGGACCGAGTCGTCGTGCCGGTGCTGCGCGATGGTGCGCGCCAGCTCAGCCTGCGCGACGGCCGCAACTTCCTTCTGGTGAACGTACAAGTTGAACACGCCGATGCCCGCCGCGACGGCGAGGATGATGCCAGGTAGACCGTTGAGGAACTTGAGCAGCTTCATTTGGGAAGGCCTCTCTTGGACCAGAACAATCTACTCTGGTGACGGCGAGAGTCTAGCTATCGTCCTCGGCCTGAATCTCGGCAAGCCCCGTGAGGAAGCGTTCGGCCCGAGATGCCCGTCGTTGCTGGGTTGGCGTCGGCCGCCTGGGCCGCTTCCTAGCAGCGGCGAGCGCGACCATGCGCTGGTCTATGGCGTCCACGCCAGGCACTTCCGCCTCTGGCGCGTCCAGCACAACCGGGTCGCGCCGCAGCAGCTCCTCGACGGCCCACCTGAGCGCCTTTGTTGGGTGTGGCTGATCCTGGGCCGCGTCGAGCAGCGCGACCCACAGCGCTCGCCTACTCATGCCAGCAACTCGTTGGAACTGGATCGAGCGATACAGTCGAATCCGCGCATAGTTCGATCTTCCCTTGCTTCAGGAACATGTGGAATACGTATGGTCGATGGGCCTTCGCCAAAAACGACGGTGTCAACGTTGGCGCCGAGACGTTTCCGTCCCAGCCCCAAACGTTCGCCTTGTCCTCCGCGATCTCCTGCGGCGTTGCGTCGAGACGATGACCAAAGCTTCCAAGCCTGAACGCCTGGCGCTCGTAGTGGTGGACCATGCGCGGGTGCACCTCGCATACGTGCTGACACGGTTGACCAGGTGGATCACCCGGGCACGGCGACAGGATCAGGTACCACACCGCCCCATCCTCGCCACGCTTCTCTTCGCGTGCCACGCCGATGTGCAGCAGCTGGACCGTGAAGCTCACCGCGGGTACACGCGCTCGTGCTCGGTCTCGTCCCCGCACGTCTCGCACCACGCCTTCGTGAGCCCGCCGGCGTGTTGCTTCGGCGCCGTGTGCCGCGCCTTGCACGTCGTGCACTCCCACTCCACCTCGGCGAAGCCGTCGACCTGCGATCGGATCTGTCCCATGCCGTTGTCCCTCCGGTAGCGTTCCAGCTCGGCCAGCTTCTCGACCCGCTTGTCCTCTACCTCGCCGCGGTTCTGGCCAACGAGGATGCCGTCCTTCGTGACCCGCCGCGTGCCCTTCAAGGACCCTCTTCAACTGGATGGACCTCGTACCACCCATGCTCGGGATCGAAGCGCGAGATGCCGCGCACCGTCACGATCTCGCCGATCCTCGGTCGCCGACATGGCAGCTTGGGGATGCACTCGGCCACGATGAAGCTCGTGTCGCCCATCGTGAGGCTTCGCAGTCTGATGTGTAGGTCGCCATCGTCCTCGAGCCGCATGTAGTCGACCGCGCCCAGCACCTGCACGTGCGTGTGCTTGTTGTTCCCGTGCGCCATCGTGGTGACCGAGACTGGCCAATAGTACCGCGTCAGCAGCCAGAATAACAGGACGAGCCTCATACCGCCTTCTGCTTCGGCGCTTCACCGGCCACGAACCGACACGCGACGCCGGCCTCAACGAACAGCTGCTTCACATCTCTGAAGTCGTCCGCGAAGGTCGGATCGTTCCAGTCGGGCTCGACAGCGACCACCTCGACGATGCCGGCCTGCACGATGGCCCGGGCGCAGTCCATGCACGGGTACCACATCAGGTAGATTCGACACCCCTCGGTCGAGACCCCAGACCGCGCCGCGTTGTAGATCGCGTTGCGCTCCGAGTGCTCCGTCCACCTGTACTTAGCGGGCCGCTGGTGTCTGGCTTCGACGTCGTCAGCGACGCCGCGCGGGAAGCCGTTGTACCCCGTCGCGCGAATCTCGCGGTTCGGGCCCACGATCACGCAGCCGACCTTCCGGCTGCGGTCCTTGCTCCACGAAGCGACCTCGCGGGCCAACCCCATGAAGCGGTCGTCCCAGTGCTTCGAGAACGTTGCTGGTTCTGCGAGTACCGTCATTTGAGCCTCCAGTGTCGATAGGCGGTCGAGGAGGGAAGCGAAGCCAAGATTATTGGTGGGTGGATCCAGCAGGCGCATTGGATCCAGAATCCGGTCGAACATGGGTGCATTCCAACGCGAGGGAACCTGAGTCGCCTTCGGGATCGAACGTGCAGATCGGCGCGCGCTCCGGCACCGTCCCGCGCGCGAGGACAGCGATCTTGTTCTGACCACACACGATGATGCTGATGCCCAGCTTGCTGTTCACGAACGCCTCAAGGTCACGCCACGACTCACCGCACACGCCGCTCGGGTGGCTGTGCGCGTAGCCGATCAGAGAGTCCACCCCCGAGACGTCGACGCAGTAGATCGGTGGTGCGATACTGTCCCGCGCTGCCTGCGACGGCTTGATCTCCGCGAGGACCACGAACTTCAACTGTAGCACGCCGTCGACGTCGTGGCCATAGGCGCACGTCAAGAACTCCGTCTTGAACTCCCGGTACATCAGCGACCAGCTCTTGAGCGCCGCCGACCCGATGCGGATCTGTTGCGGCCCCTGCCGTCGCGGCTCCTGGATGGACAGCGCCAGGCCCATCAGTCCCATGATAACGAAGGCGGCGCGCACCATCAGCAGCTCTTCCCGCCGAACACTGCCCGCAGCAGATACCGCGCCCAGTGCCACCGCAGCCGCGACCGCACTTCCCTGTTCAGGATAGAGTCGTCCGCGACGCCGGGACGCCCGTCGCGGAGCGCCAGCAAAGCGACGCCGAAGCGATCCGCGAACACCTCTGGGTCGCCCCGCGCCCACGTCGGCAGCGTGTCGCCGGCCTCGCGCACCAGACCATGCGGCCAGAGGCAGACCTGGAAGCGGTGACCAAACTCATGCGCGATCACGCCGTTCGGCACCATCAGCTCGACCGGGTGGCAGAGCCGCGCTGGAGGGCACCACTTCCGCATGCGACGATAGGCGCCTGTGTCTGGGTGAAGGTAGATCGTGTTCTCGCCATCGTTGTACCACCCGACTTGCACGAAGGGTTGCCCGCCATACATGAACACCTGCTTGCCGAATGGGAGCGTGTCCACCGCCACCTCGCCCGCGATCGCCCGCAGCGTGTCGATCCACCCGGTCCCGATCTTCGGCAGGTTGGCCACCACCAACTCCGGTCCTGGCCGCGACTGTTTGCAGCCGATGACGCCGAGCCCGTACAGGATACAAAGGACGCCAAGGCCGCGCAGGACCCACTTCGCTCGCGTCGTCATGGCACGGAGTCCGACGGCGCTGAGTCTGAGACGCACCTGATGCCGCCCTTGACGTAGACGACATGCGAGCCGGCTGGGCAGAGACCCTTCTGCCCCTGCGGGAGATAGAACGGCTGCTGGCACGCGACCCACGCGACCAGCGCGACGCCAACGACGATCACCCAGCGGATCACTTGCCCACCGCCTTCCTGATCGCGGCGACCCGCGCCGAGTCGGCGAGCGGCAGAACGTCGAAGTCGGACTGGAACGCGTCGACGATGTCGTAGTTGCAGTACGAGCCGTTGATGGCCTGGCGCTGCTTGCACTCCTGCAGCCGCTGCACTGGAATCTTGTGCCACAGGTAGACGCCGCGCTGGCCCTTGTACAGCCCGAACGTGCCGTAGGCGGGCGTGAAGGCGTAGACGATGCGGTCGGTCGAGTCGTTCGCCAGCTTCAACTGGAACGTTACCGTCCCGTCGCAGCCGTGGCGTAGGATCATGATCAGCCCGCACGGGTCGTCGTACGCCCAGTACTCCTCCATCTCGACGATGCCGCCGACGAGCGTGCCGTCCGCCTTCTGCGCGTTGAGCGTCGCCGGCCCTGCCCACGCGATCGAGTCCGGCTCCTGCGGCTCCATCGGCACGAGCTTCGCGGTCGGGCTCTGGATGCACCCGGTGAGGAACACGGACGTGATGAGCGCCACCCAGAAGGCTCCAACTGCGAGCCAGCCCCAGTGGCGCTCCGTGAACACCTCGAACTTGATCAATCCCTCACGCATGTCGCTACCTTCTCCGATCTATACCGTCGGCTCCAACCCTTTCACCGACGGCCAAGGCGGCGCCGAACGTCCGGCTATTGCAAGGGTCCCGCCGATGCCACGTCCCGACGCCAGCTTGTGCCGAGCGCCATCTGATCCCGAGCTGGACTCAGATCCGTCCTGTACAGCCGCTGCATCACCGCCAGCACGTACGCGTCGCCTGCCTTGATCTTCCTGGCGCAGCGCTCGTAGCTGTCGTTCTTGGTGCACCACGCGCCCGCGTACATCCGCAGGGCGTCGTTCCAGTTCCCACGCTGCTCGAAATACTCGACCGCGATGTGCGCGCCGACGCAGGCGTTGCGTCTCCGCGCCACCAGCGAGTCGAGCCCGCACTCGATCGGGAACGAATCGCGCCACATGCGAGGCAGGACCTGCATCAGACCGAGCGCGCCCGAGACTGGGTGCCGCGCCGTCGAGTCGCCTGACCAGTTCTCCACGTGACTGACCGCGATCGCGAGCGCCGTCGGCATCCCTGCTTCTCTGGCCGCCTGCGCGACGATCGAGTCGCGCTCCTGCGACGGGCCCGCGAACAGCGTGACGGCTGATTGTGTGGTATCGACTGGCCCGACGATCTTCGCCGAGACCGCGCCTGCGAGGAAGATGGCGCCGGCAGCGATAGCCGCCAGCATCGTGGCCCTCCACGCGGGCCGGCTCACGCCGTCACCAGGGTGCGCGGCGACGACTTGACGACGTTGAGCTCAAGCCACTCCTCCACGAGCGACTGCATCGCTGGACGGCAGTGATCGAACGCCTCCACGACGGCCCAGACCTCTTCCTGCGTCAGCTGGATCCCGTGGGCCATGCGGAAGAGACTCGCGACGTTGTACTCCTCGTTGCCGTGGCGCGCCAGCCAGCGGTTCATCTCACCGTACGGCCCGAACGCCATGGCGAAGAAGCAGCTGTTCCAGTCGCCCGCCTTGGAGTGCTCCAGCGCGACGTGCGCGCGCAGCACGCGCTCCCGTCCCAGCTGCTCCAGGACGCGCGCGACCAGGTGCGTGTTGATCGTCTTGCCCTCGTTGTCCCCGTATGCGATGTTCATTGCCATACCCTCCAACGGTGGAAGAGACACAACCATTAGGTACCAGTCTAACACCTTGTCCGAAGCAAGCTACTGCTACCCAAACATGATCTTCCGCGCCGGCTGCTGGTGGATGCCGAGATGGCGATGCAACGCTTGGACGAAAGCATCGTTGACGTCCAAGCCCGCGCCGCCCATCTGCAGCTGCTCGGCCGTCACGCGGAGGAGCCCCTGCTGCTCTGCCAAGAGCAGCCGCTCGTAGACCGTGCTCCTGATCCAGACGCGGCCCGCCGAGACGTGCGGCTGCACGCCGCTCGCCCTGGCCAGCTTGTCGCCCTTGACTGGCACCTCTTTCGCCGTGATCCCGTAGGCCTTCAGCTGCTGCACGGCACTCTTGCCCGACGCCTTCTCCTCCACGTAGTGCGGCCCTGGGAGGCTCCGCAGCCACTCCACCAACTTCGGGAACTCGACCCACCTGAAGTCGACGTCGTCCACGTACACGTCGAAGTCGTCTGGCTTATTCGGCTTGCTCGGACCGCGGAAGCTCCGCACCCTGGCGCTCGCGCTGTTCCGCTCGTCCGCCGTCAGCGCCGTGTCCCAGTCGTCCCCGCCATTGTACGCGTCGGCTGGCAGCTCGTCGTATGTGCGGTTCTTGAACCAGTCGGCCTGCCAGAAGTCGCCGCTCGCCCGCATCGGCCGCTGCTGCCTCTGCGCCGCGACGACGTAGGGCGTGGACTGCTGCTGGCGCTCCTTGACCTCGGCCTCCGAGAACCGCGACGGCGCGAGAATCTGCCCGACCTTGCGCCAGTCCGGCTCGAGCGTGCACGTCGGCGGTAGACCCTTCGGCCCCGTCCATCTGCCCAACGGCTCCTCGGAGTGGATCTCGTCCAGGCAGACAACGTGCCAGTGCAGCGCGTGCTCGGTCAGCTCTTGCCGCAGCAGGTAGTCGATCGGATCATCCATCCCCAGCCGCTGCATCACGAAGAACATCTTGGCGCCGGGCTCGCGCGCGCGCAGCCAGTCGTTCTCCCACCACGTCTCGAACTTCTGTCTCCAAGCGTAGCTGAACGCGTGGGCCGGATCGATCGGGTCGTCCACGCCGCCGAGATGGAAGCCCTTGCCGATCGCGCTCCCTCCCATACCCGTCGCCCACATCTCGCCCTGGCGTCCAGTCCCGTCGGTGTGCACCGTCTGCCACCTGGCGCGCGCTTGCGCCTCAGGTGCCAGCACGCCGCCTGACCGCACGTAGTTCTCGCGCGCCGCCTCCGACAACTGCCATGCCAGATTCGCCGCGTGCGACGCCAGCGCGAACGTCTTGGCTGGGTTATGATGCAGGAAATAGCCGGGCAGCAGCCGCGAGAACACCTCCGACTTCAGGTAGCGCGGAGGCGCCAGGATCATGACGTACTTGAGTTTGCCAGCGAGCAGACGATCCACCACGTCGAGCAGCTTCGGCACGTGCTCGAACTGCAGCATGTCGGGCTTCATGTGGGAGACGTAGTCGCGGAACGTCTTGTAGACCTTGGCGCCGATGCCTCGATGCGCCATCTCCTGCGCGATCTTGTCCGCCCTGACGCTCGCGGGTGGCGGCAGCCCGCGGCGCTTCAGCTCGGCCGCGAGCATGTTGAGGCGGCGCTGCTCTGGACTCTCTGGTTCTCTGGCTGGCATGCTGCTGGAAACTTAACGCGGAGGGGCGAGCGCGGCTACCAACTCGACGAGGTGATGATACGTGACCATGTGACCGAAGCCGTCGCTGCGATAGAGGCACCAGAAGCGCCCGCTGTGCGACACCTTGAGCCCATGTTCCTTGGCCATCGCCTTCGCGCTCGCCAGGCTCACCGAGATGCCTCGCCGACGAAGCTTGGCGGCCATCTTCTGCAGCTCGGTCACCGAGTCGTGTCCAAGTTGACGATATGGCGCGTCCAGAACTGAAAGCAGTCCAGGTTGCAGAAGTCGAACTTGCGGTGACCAACACGCGGGCCGCGAAGCGTGACGAAGACGGCCGTCGGGTGCATCGCCGGGATCACGTCGCGGCACCGATCACACCTGACCTCGGACGTCGACGTCTTCACGCGGCGCCCACGAACAGCTGCCACGTCCTGGGGAACTGATGGGCAATGAGCTTCCCCATGGCCCCGGCGTATTGCCTGACCTCCCACTGCGCCCCCTGGTCCATCCTGAGCGTCAGGAACGCGAGCCAGTTGCGCAGATTCGCTGATGCCCGCATCCGACTGTACTGCGCGACCGGGATCACGAGCCGCGCCAGCTCGCGCGCCAAGCCCATCTGCAGCAGCTCGACGTACGCGTCGCGCGACGTCTGCAAGCCCTGCTCCAGCAGGCCCTGGATCAGCGACGCCTTGCTCCCGTCGATGCCCTCGGCCGAGCCCTGCTTGTTCACCGTGGACTGCGCGCCCGCCATAATGCGCTCCAGGCTCGGGATGTAGACCAGGTCGGGCAGCGCCGTGTACCGCGCGCTGAGCTCGTTGTACGACTGCGTCCTGTGCCGGTGCCACTCGCGGAACACGAAGATCGGCGCCTGCACCTCGACGATCATCCCAGCCATCTCGAACGGCGTCAGGTGCTTGTGCTCATACAGGAACCGCAGCAGGCGCTCGTCGCCAGGCTGCTCCGCGGTGCCCCAGCCCTGGAACCCCTTGGCCGTGGACATCCGCGCGGCCTCGATGATTCGCTCGTCGCTGCCCCAGGCCTCCACGAGCCTGACGTAGCCGTGATCGAGGATCGGCTCTGCGATACGGTACGGCGACGCGTCAGTCTCCACGCTGCCCCGTCGCGGCGACGTAGTCCTGCACGCTGGTGTAGCACCCAGACAGGTGAACGATGTCGCCCACCCTGATGTCCGGCAGCGGCGTCTTGAGGCAGAAGTACGTCCACGTGCAGCGCGTGTTGTCGAACGCGGACGCCGAGCAGAAGTCCTCGCGCTCGATCATGATGGCGCCGTTCGGCCGCGTCTCGACGTAGCGCCCGATCTGCGTGCTGCTCCACGGCTGATCGCATGCCGCCACGAGCAACAGTGCCGCGATGATGTACCTCATGCTCGCTTCCCTCCGTGTCTGAACTCACGCGTCTCGTTGTACGCCATCTTGTCCAGCACCGCCTGTTGCAGGTCGATGTCGTGCTTCGCGGCGAAGCTCAGGATCCGAATGACGCAGTCGGCCAGCTCGATCGGGATACCCTCCGGCTTACCCGCGTGCACGTAGATTTCCGTTGGACTGTGCCACTTCCGATGCTCCTCGTACGCCTCGGCGATCTCGCAGACCATGAGCATGAGCAGATCGCCCGTCGTGCGACCCATCGCCTCGTCGTCGGCCCAGCCCTTCGCCTTCGTCCACTCCCAGATGTCCTTCTGGAGCTGCGCGAGCGTGGGCGGGTTGGCTATCCGCGCGTAGATCGCAGCCGCGGCCTCCAACTCTTCCGTGCTGGCAGACTCGACGTCCGCCTTCAAGCCGCCCAGCACGGTACCGGGCGAGTCGTCCGCGAGCGACGATGGATCCTGGTTTGGTTCGCCCTGGTTCATTGCAACCTCCCTGTCCCAAGTATGTACGCGTGCGTCTGCTTAGCGGCCTCCTGGCGCTGGATCAGGTGCAGGCGCCAGCATGCCCAGGCGCCCAGCGCCGTGCGTCTGATCTTGTGGCACGTCACGCATGGGTAGTTGCCGATGTGGACCGGACCTGTCGGCTTCATCATCGCAGTAATCTCGGTCCGGTGTTGTCGATCACGACGTCGCCCAGCTTGATGGCCACCAGACGATTCTCGCTGTCGCGTACGCGGTGCCCGGTCTGGAGTAAATCGCTGTTACGAATCTTCTCGATCACCTGTGGCTCGAACTCCGTGTCGCTGCGCAGGACGATTGGGTATCGCTCCATCTCCGGCAGGATCGCCACGTCGAGCGATCCCAGCAACCGCGCCGCGATGAAGGCGGCCCACTGCGTCGGCGCATGCACGCGCATCCAGGTCCGACCCGCCGTGACCACGCGATCCCGATCTCTGATGGAGGGCGCCGCGTAGTCGTCCTCGTCCCACTCGAACTTGAACCCAGCAGGGTCGATCTGCCCCGCGCCCATGCGATACGTGGTCATCCTGCCCAGATCCGACGTGCCTGCTGCTGCGTGAACGATCTGCCGCGGATCACGGCAACCGGCACCGTTGTGGCGTCCTCGACGTCCTTGACGACGCCGTCACCGTCACGATACTTGATCCGCCCGCGCCCTGGCCCCATCTTGAACCTGGATCGCGCCTTCTTGCGCAGTTTCGAGAGCTTCACGGCGTCCCCGTCGCGTCGGCGATCGGCGTGTTGTCCTGCGGGTTCGGCGCGCCCTCGATCAGCGTGTACGGCCATGCCTCGCGCATCGGGTACATCGCCATCGGAACCAGGAACCTGAGGTTGGGCAGCACGGCGTCGGGCAACGGGTCCGTCCTGACCCACATCGGCGGCTCGTCGTAGTCCAGGTACGGGTGGATGATGTGCGGTGCCTCGACAGCTTCGATCTCGGCTCTGAAGAACGCCACCGCATAGACGTCCCCATCGTGCTCCGAACCTCTCAGCGTCGCGAAGTGCTCCCACGCGTCGATGCCGACGTACTCGATCTCCTCCGCGAACTCGCGCACCATCGCTTGCAGGAACGACTCGCCCGGCTCCACCTTCCCACCGGGACCGTTCAAGCGTCCGGCTTGCCACGCTGGGTGCCTCTTGAGGATCAACAGCACCGTGTTGACGCCCTTGACGAGCAAGAAGCCGACGACGTAGCGGCGCGGCTCCTTGATGCGCGTGGGCGGACAGTCGCCCTTGCAGACGGGCTTGGTCGGGCTCGTGTCGAGGCCGCTCACCTCTGCACCCTGTGTCTGCCCAGCGTGTGCGCCTGCCACTGCTGCGGCGTGAACACAATGCCGTGCTCCGCCTTGAGCCACGCGAGCACGGTCTCTAGCTTGACCCGCGCGCTTCGCTGCGCCGTGCTGATCTGCTGCTGCAGCTCCGGCGTGAGCTTCGCGCAGACCACGCACTTGCGCTGGCGCTGGAGACGAATGAAGTCTTGGATGCTGCGGGGCTTCGTCACGCCGCCTCCCTGTACCCGGCCGCGACGCCTGCCTGGATGTAGTCTTGCTCGGTGATGATCGTGCAGAGGCAGTCGCCCGCGAGCCCCTGGTAGACCTGGTAGCAGATGTTGCAGCGGGAGCCCTGGCACGCGCAGTGTCCAGCCTTGAGCGGCTGGTACCCGATGACCTCGAAGCCCAACATCACGGCGCCCACGATCACGGCCGCGAACGAGTGCCCGACGGGCTTGTTGCAGAGGAGACACGTCTTCATTCGAACCCCATTCTCACGGTCTCGTCGGCCGTGCAGTTCTTGAGGAACTCGTCCAGCTCACGTTGGGCATCTTCCAGGATCGCCATCTCGTGCGCGCATCCGGGACACACGATCGACGTCTGCGTCTGGATCCACCCGAGCACGATGTTGCGGTAGTCGTCGCCGGAACTGTTCGGGTACTCGCGCTTGAACTTGTCGAAGCAGGACTGACACAACTCGGTCCCGAGACCGCAGACCCAGATGTTGCCCTTGCGGTCCGGGTGGACTCTGCACTTCGTCTCGTTGACCATATTGATGAGGTACCAGCGGAGCGGCTTACCGAACGGCCTGCTTCTTGGATGGTGCACTCCGCCATTCACCCGCGGAGCACCAGATCGTCTTGACGCCACACGTCTCGCACGGCTTCTCGACCTTGCTCTCGTACCGCGTACGGATCGGCCACGCCTCGCCGATGACCACGCGCGCCTCGCGGGTCGCGAAGTAACACGTCGGGCACTCGTGCATCGCCGCCTCCTCCACCACCCTCGGATCCGCCAACGCGAGCGTCTGGGCACCTGTCATGAATCTAACTCCAGTGGATCGGGAATGATCACGAGCACCTGGCCGAGCCACGCGCCATCCGCGTGCGGCGCGAACTCGATACTGTCCAGGACGCCGGCGCGCGACGCGAGCCACTCCACCATCGCCTTGATCGAGCCTCTGAGGTGCGCCGGGGGCCTAGCCCTTATGCCGTCCATGCAGCCGCCCCATCGCGTACGTCACGCCGAAGCCGATCATCCAGAACACCGCCATCGCGAACCGCTCCACGCCGGTCATGCACAAGTGCTCGCTCACGCGACGCCGACCTCGACCTCGTGCCCTGGCACGTAGACGTAGCCGAAGAGCTTCGCCAGGATGAAGCGGTCCACCTCGTACTCGTTGTGCCTGAACGCCCCTGGCCCGAGCCCGCACATGTCGCAGCCGCGGTACGGCTCCGTCGGCACGTAGTAGTGCGGCTGCCGCTGCTGCTCGGTGTGGTGATCGAACCAGGCCACCAGATCCATCCTTCCCCAGAACGGGGCGGCGGCTGTGCTCCATGGCGTCCGCCTTTGAGCCGCGCCCACGAGCGGCACCCTTAGTTCATCCGCAGCGCGGAGACGCCGAGTCCTGCCTCCTTCACGGCGGTCTCGTACTCCTTGAGCAGATCGTCGTCGGAGAGGCTCTGCAGGTACATGAACAGGTTGACCTGCGGCGCGTCGGAGTACAGTTTCAGTATCTTAGCCATCAGATCCAAGGCGCGCAGGCGATCGTGCACCTGCAACTCGATGACCCGACCGGTGTTAGGATCACACTTGACGGACTTGATCCACGGCGCGTGCTTGCTCCAACTCTCGTCCGTCTGCTCCCGCAGCTTGATCCCGCCACCCTCGGTGACGGTGACGCGCTTCTTGCCCCTGCCCTTCTTGACCTGCCTGATCGGCTCGACGGTCAGGAACGGCTCCAGGCTTGCCTGCGCCATGTCGGCGATGCCCGCCGTGACCTCGGCTGCTCCTAAGGCGTAGGTCGTCATCCAAGCGTCGATGGCCTGGCGCACCTCGTCGACCCTGAGGAACTGACTGGCCTGGCTTGCCCTGGTGCCGTAGTCGGCCGTGCTGCCCGCGATCTTCATCGCGAGCTGGCCGTTTCTTGCCGCCCTGCCGCAGTAGGCCATCACGAACCGACGCTGCTGCGGGGTGCACCTGAGCAGAGACTCCCGCACGACTGGCGGGAGTGCGTTCAGGCTGGTCCCGTCTTGCTTCTTGGCCACTTGAGTTGCTCCTGTTGGTGGGTCATCTGCCCACCAGTATAACACCTGCCTCGCCGAATGCTACGCGCCATCGTCGTCGAAGACCTCGGCGCCGCTTATGGGCAGCGGAGTTGACCCAGTTGGACCGCGCGTGGTCTGCGCCACCTTGCTCTCGCTGAGTGCAAGCAGCTCCTCCTGCGTCATCTTGCGCGGGCTCCGACTTGCCCACGCCGTGCCGTCGTCCAGCCCGATGCCGACCCAGCTGAGCCCCCACGGCAGCTCCTTCTTGCCGGTCACCAGTCCTGGTCTACCCTTGCTGCAAACCGCTACGAGCCCGGTAAGGTCCTCGTTGTGGACCGTGCACGCGTGGAGCAGCGTCTCGCCGTCGGTTCCCCAGGTGATGCTCACGATGCAGCCGCAGCTGCGCCGCTCCAGACTTGATGGTTGACTCATGGTCATTTGCCCTCCACCTTGACGGCCTCGATGTCTGCCACGAACGGGTAGTCGACGGTCGGTAACTGCGCCTGCAGCGGCTTGCCGAGGTTTCGCTGCTGGAACCACAGCGTGCCAGTCCAGAGGATCTTGACGCGCTCGCGCCAGCTCAGCCGCCACTTCGTGACCGTCATCGTCTTGTCGCTGTAGGCGGGCAGCGGCAGCAGCGGCGGCTGGTTCTTTGCCCACACGACGTTCTGCTCGTCGAACTCGATCGGCGTCATGCCTGCATCCTCCTGTAGACTGCTCGCCAGAACCGCCCAGCCTCGCGCGTGTTCGCCGGGTCGTTCCACCATCGACTCTTGCCGCTCGGGTGCGGCGCGACGACCAGCACGACGTTGCCGTTGTAGAACGCCTTGAACCACGGGACACTACCGAACCCAAACGCCCTCGCAACGTTCCGCCCGAGCAGGATCACGACGCGGCCCTTCCGCGCGAACAAGCCGCGATTCTCCATTCGTCGTGCTGCCAACCGCGCCCGCCGTGGCACCCACGGCTTACCCTTCCTGAGGAGATTACACCGCGTCGTGTTCCCGCGATAGACCACGACCGTCGTGCCCATCAGACCAGCGAGTCGCTTGCCGATGCGACCGAGCAGCGCCCCGTCTGATCCTGGCATCGTGCTCTGCTTCCCTGGCGCCTCGCCGATCAGGACGACCTGCGTCACCGCGTCGCTCACTTGTAGAACGTCTCGGGGCCGGTGCGCCAGTGGCTGCGCTTGGTCGGCTGCGCCATCCCCATCGCGCCCATCTGCTCCTGCGTCATCGGCTTATTGCCCCACTCCACCATGGCGCCCTGGATCCCGCCGCGCTCGCACTTACACTCCCAGGAGATGCGCCTGACCTCGCCCGGCAGCGGCTGCTCGACGCGGCGGATGATCGGCTTCCGGCATGACGTGCACGCGCTCATCGGCTGGTGCTCCCGGAGTATTCGGTTGGACTCGTCGTCGGCTTGAAGCGCTTCACGAAGTTGATGATCTGCGGCATCGGCATCTTCTTGTCGCCGTCGCGGATGAGCTGCGCCAGCTTCAGCAGGTTCTTGATGTCGCGGCCCGTGCAGTCGGGGTGCATCTGCGTGATCTCGCGGATGTCAACGTCGGTGATCGCGATGCCCGCCGTGTCGGCCAGGACACGCCAGATCAGCTTCTGGTGCTCGATCGACGGCGTCTCGTACTTGATCTTCGCCACGCAGCGGCTCGCAATCGCGTCGTCCACCAGATCGGCGCGGTTCGTCGTCAGGAACAGGACGCCCTTGTAGTATTCAAGCACGCGCAGGAACACGCCGACGATGGCGTTCTGCTGCAGATCCGTCCCGCGCTCGGCGACGTAGACGTCGGCCTCGTCCAGAAGCAAGATCGCGTTCCAGCGCTGCGACCTGGCAAATACCTTGAGCAGCGCCTTCTCTAGCGACTCGGCGTGGAGCCCCAGCTGACTGCACTGGACGGAGTACAGCGGGCGCTGTGCCACTTCGCAGTACACTTCGGCCGTCAGCGTCTTGCCCGTACCAGGCGGACCCGCGCACAGGATAATCGCGCCGAGACCCTTGCCCTTAATGATGTCCTTGAAGCCGCCCTTGTGCGCGAGCAGCATCTCGACGAGCCGCCGCTCCTCGCTCGGCAGCACCAGCTTGTCCCCGAGACTCTCGTCGTACTGGTACCGCTCCAGCTGGCCGAGGTGGACGCGGAGCCTGAGCTGCCGCCGCAGGTCGAAGATGGCGAGCATGGGGTGGAGCGGTATCTCGATCGTCGGCTCCTTGTCGTACACGTCCTCCATCTCGGTGTCGTCGATCTCGTCGTCCTCGGGCTTGGAACGATAGCCAGTCGCCTCCTTCTTCGGCTTCTTGATCAGCTTCTCGCGCCGCTCTTGCTCCGCCTTGCGCTTCGCCAACCGGATCTCGTGCCGTCGCCAGAACCACTTGTCGTAGTGCCCGCCGCGGTCGTCGGATTTGTCCTTCGTCTCGTAGAACACGTCGATGACCACGCGCGCCGGCTCACCATCGCGGTCCAGCGTGACGTCGTTGTGCGTGTAACGCGACCAACGATCACCATCGCCATTCCCATCACAGTTATCGATACCAGCACCACGCGCGAGATACTGATGCCCGATCAGCCCGACTGTGGCGTTGAAGCCTTCCACGTCGGCGAGGTACTTCTCGCGCAACTCATCCGTCTCAAGAACGTACCCCTTCCGCGCCAACGCCTCGACGACTGGGACGCCGATACAGTCCTCGTCGTGGAACACAATGTCGCGGGACTCACGTCCGCCGAACTCAATCCAGAACAGACTGATATCCGTGTGCGCCGGGATGGTGCGCTCGCCGCGCTCCTTGTACTTCGGATGGTACTTGACTTCCTCGACCCAATAGGCGTACCAGACGTCCGACGCCGGATCGCGCCAATAGAGGCGATGTCCAGGTACGTGCGCGATCACCTCGGTCACCATCGCGCAGAAATGCTGGCACGTCCGACTCCGCACCGCGTCCGGGTTGTCGAAGGCCTTCAACCACGATACGATGTCGTCGCGGAGCGTCTGCGCGCCGCGATACCGCGAGCCCTTCGTCGCGAACGGCTTGATCAGCTCCAGCAACGACTCGACCTCGTCCCGCTCTAGGCGGACCAGGTCCAGCTCGATGTACCGTTGCCAGGTGAACTTCTGGAAGTCGACGTCGTCCGAGAAGCGATGCAGCTCTGCCTCGCCGATGGCGCGGGCCAGCTCTTCGTATATGCGGATTTCCATGCTGATGAGGTACCGACGGCGCGGCTTACTGTCTCAAATGATGAACCCGAGGTAGCGGCACGCCCGCGTTGCGCGGATCAACCCAGCGCGCTCGATCTGCCCCAGCACCTTCCAGTTACAGTAGACGCAGACGAGACCACGCACGAACTTGCGTTTCTGCTCCGGCGGGAGTTTCTTGAAGTTCGGAACATGCTTGTGATCTACCACCCATTTCTTCTCGTGCAGCTGGCTCGGACAACACGCGCACTCGCCGTTCTGCTCCGCGTACAACCGCGCGACGTCGTCCGCCGTGAGCCCGTACGTCCGCCAGATGTGCTTGGCCCACCGCTCGCCAGCGGCGCGGCGCGAGAGCTTCTTGGCTATCACGGCCTGACCACATACTCGCGCGGGGCGATCTGTGTCAGCTGGAACACCAACCGCGTCCGCGCGAACGACGTCAGCTGCTGCTTCCACGCCTGCACAGCCTCGGCCGTCTCTGGCAATTGGCCATGCTCGTCGAGCCACTTGGCCACCGCCACCGCCTTGTCAAACTCGCGCACGTGCCACACCGCCAACCCAGCAGCGCGGTGCGTGACGGTGTACCCGGGCCCGACTGGCGTGTGGTGACTGATCGCCAGGTGCACGGCGTAGTGGCCAATCACGGCCTCGGGCTCCACGGCGACTTGATCCTCGCCGCAGCGACAGATCGTCGTCCAGTCCTTGTCCACCAGCATCTCCGTCGTCATTGGTTTGCCTCTACGGTTGCCATCTCTGATGGATCCAGCCCACCATTGCGCTCACCACCAGTAACAATCCGCGACACACCGAAGTCGTCCTGCTCGATCATCACCGTCCCAGAGAACAGCGCCTGCAGCTGCGGGTCGTGCGAGATGGCGTAGATCGTTGGCACCACGGCCTGCACGTCGCGCAGTGCCTCCATCAGGCCCTCTGCCCCACTCGCGTCCAGGAACCCGAACACCTCGTCCAGCACCAGGACGCCCAGCGCGCCTGGCACGTGCATCCACGTCGAGATTGCCTTCACGAGCGTCAGCATCACGCCGACGTCGATCCGTCTACGCTGGCCACCCGAGAGGGCTTCGTACGGGACCAGCAGCCCGTGCTCGTAGACCTTGAACTCCGTCCGCTCGCGCTGGTCGCCACCCTTGGTCCTGGATAGTGTGCTGAACTGCACGTCGTACACGCCCTGCGTCAGCGCGGGGAAGATGGCCCCACGCGCCGCGTTGAACGCGCCAGCGACTTCATCCATCAGTAGCGACTGGATCCCTTGCTTCGAGAACCCGACTCGCCAGTAGTCGTGCAGCGCCGCCTGCAGTGCCATAGACAGCTGTTCCTGCTTGCGCTTCTCCAGCCTCGCCTCTGCCTCCTTCACGCTCCCAACCGCGACCGCCTCGGACTGCCGATGTGGGTTGGTCTCGCGGTCGACGAGCGCGATCGCGCGCTTGAGCTCAGCGCGCTTGTCGTCGAGCACCTTGGTGACGTGCTGCTTGGCCACCTCGCTGATCCGCGCTGCTTCCTCCTCGAGCTGTTGAAGCCCATCCTTCGCGGCTTGCCGCTGGTCGGACCACCGCGCGATTGCCTCCGCCGCGGCGACGCCATGCTCGCACGAGTCGGCCGTGAGCTTCCACGCCGCCGCCGTCTCGACCGCGTCCGCCTTCGACTGCTGCAGCTTCGCAGCCAGATCGTTCAAGACTTGGATCTCGTTCCGGATCGGCGCCTCGCAGCGCTCGCGATGCTCCGGCTGAATCTGCTGTCCACAGCTGGGACACGTACCGTCGCGCGTCAGCTTCACGATCTCGTCGAGTTTCCGATGTGCCGTTTCCAGTTGCCGCGTCGTCTCGGCGATCTGCGTCGTGAACCGGATGACCGCCATGCGCGCCTCTTCTGCGTCCTTCCGCGCCGAGCGCAGATCGGCCGCGCTGGCTACGGGCGGGTATGGCTTTGACAGCTCGATCTCTGCCTGCGCCAGATGCTCTCGCATGACCCGCGTGTTCTGCTCGTTCGTCTGACTCAGCTGCTTCACCGCCTCCGCGGCGAGTTGCTCGAACGTATGCTGCACACTCGCATCGAACGTGTCGAGCGCGGCGAGCGCGGCCAACCGACGCTGCTCGTGCTCCTCGTTCCATTGTAGAAACCGCTGCTGCATCTGCTCCATCGTCACGCGCGCCGCGATCAGATGCTCCTCGGTCCCGCGCTGCAACCCATCGTTCGCGGCCAAGTCTACCTTCAGCTGCTCGATACGCTTCTGCGCCGCGGCCGACGCGGACTGGTACGCCGAGAGCCCGATCAGATCCGCCAGCATCTCCTTCCGCTCGCCGTCCGTGGCCGACGCGAAGAGCAGCACGCGCTCCTGCGAAAAGTATCCCAGCGCCTGGAACAGCTCCGGCGTGACGCCGAGGTGGCGATTCAGCTTCTCGGTCATCTCGTTCACCGACGTGGCTTCCCAGGGGATCGAGTCGTCGCCCTCGTAGACCTCCAGCCGCGACGCCTCACCACGAGTTCGCTTGACCTCCAGGACGCCGCCGTAACTATTCTCGAAGATCGCGTGGACGCTGCAGTCCTTCGCGCCCCAGCGTATCACCTCGTCGCCAGTGAGCCCCTTCGTCGTCCGCCCGAACAGGAGCCAGAAGAGGGACTCGAACAGCGTCGACTTGCCTGCGCCGTTGCTCGGGTAGTCGCGGCCCTTCCCCAACACCAGCCACGTACCATCCAGCACGGGGAAGTCGGCCTCGGCGTACGAACAGAAGTTTCGCAAACCCAGCCACGTCAGCCGCACGTTGCTGAGCTGGCCAACGTCGTCGAGCGAGAGCAGCTGCCGTCCCAGCGCAAGCAGCTCCGCCTTCATCGCGGCCGCGCCCTCCGTGGTCAGGATGACATCGGATGGCGGGTTCGCCGCGATCCACCCCGCGAGGATCTGCTCACCAGTCAACCCGCGCAGCGCGGTGCGGTTCTCGATCGTCGTCGGCGTCGGCGCCACGACGGTGGCGTTCTCTGGCAGCTGTTCACCGACTGAGCGCGTCAGCACGCGGTAGAAGTTCCCATCCGCGTGCACGTCCGCCGCTGTTTCGACGGTGCGGAACTCCGGTGAGCCTGACGGAGTGATTGCGGCGGCTGGCGGATCCACGTTGACGATCCACCAACCATGCATCAGCGCATCGCCGAAGTTATGATGCTCCGGTGAGCCGGGCACGAGCAAGATATGAGCGCCGAACTCCGCGCGACTGATGCACTGCGGATGGTGCAGATCGCCTGCGATCGATACCTTGTGCCGGCTCAACAGATCATCTGCTTCGATGCCGTACGGGAAGATGTACCCGTTCGGTCCATGACTGCCGCGCACAGTTGCATGGTACACGCCAACGTCAGACTGTAGAGGGGCTCGCAAGAGATCGGGTCGGGGCTGGGCACCCACGCCAGAGAACGTGATGCCTCCGCGTTCCACGATCGGCTGCGACAGAGAAGGATCCAACACCATGAGGTTCGACACCGACCGCGACAAGGCAGCCCAGATAGTCTGTTCTAAGACAATCTTACCGCCGACGCCGCGCGCATCGTGGTTGCCCCAGACCGCGAGCTTGGCCACGTCTGGGAATCGCCCAAACTCCTCCGCGAGCGCGGACAGCACGACGTTCAACGCGTAGCCCGCCGTGTGCACGAGATCGCCGCCAAACACCCACGGGCAGTCCAACTCCTGCGCGCGCTGCAGTGACGCGCGCAGCACGCCCAGCGTGCGTCGCAGGCGATCGTTCTCGAGACCGTCACCGTGCGCGAACGCCGCCCACGGGTGCGCATGCAGATCCGAGATGACTACGACGCGACGAAAGCTCACGCTGTCTCCTTCTCTGGCACTTCGACCTCTGCGCTCGGCTTGCTCCCGCCCAACTTGCCTTCCTGGAGCAGAGCGTCCGTCTCCTCGAGCAGCTTCGGGAACGTAGCCAGGATCCCTCCGCCCACGTCGTCCTGATCCAGGAATCGCGCCTTGTTGTCGGCGTAGGAGCGTCCCACCTTCTTGCCGTTGCAGAAGAGGAACTGCCCCTTCTCGTGTAGCACGCCCAGATCGGTCAGCACCGGGATGAGCCCGCTGTGCCGCTCGATCGGCTTGTCGAACGGGATCGACATCTGGACGCGCTTCCACGGCGGCGCGATGCGGTTCTTGTCCACGAACACCGTCACGATGACGCCGATGTACTCCTCGCCGCTCTTGATCTTGCTCACGGTCCGCATGTCCAGGCGCTGCGTCGCGGAATACTTCGCCCCGCCGCCGCCCGGCGTGGTCCGCGGCTGCCACGCGTTGCCGATGGCCGCGATGATGTGGTTCGTCGCGAGATGGATGGCGTTAAGATTCAGCAACGTGCCGCCGACGAGCCGATAGAACGCCTTGAGCTCGCCAGCCTTGCTCATGTCGCGCTTCTCCAGCTGCTGCTCCATCTCGTGCTCCGTCGACAGCTGCGCCAGCGAGTCGCAGGCCAAGATACCTGGACCTTTCCGCTTCAGCGTCGGAAACGCGGCCAGGAACGACTGCGCGGCCTTCAGGTGCTCCTTCACCGTGAGGCTGTTCACCACGGCCAGCTCGTTCACGTCGATGCCCAGACGCGCCGAGTGCTCCGCGTTGTACGCGCCCTCGGTGTCATCGAGCAGCGCGACGCCGCCCGCGCTCTGCGCAGCGGCGATGGCACGCGCCACCAAGAAACTCTTGCCTGTGCCCGGATCGCCGAAGATTTCGGCTGTGTGGCCGAGCGGGTACCCACGCAGGAAGCGGCCCGAGAGGGCCCAGTTCAGCGCGTAGTTGCCCGTGTCCAGCCAGCCACGCACCTGCAGCGCGTCGCGGGCGCTCTTGACGTCGAGCTTCTGGTCCTTCAACGCCTTCATCCACGATGTCATGGAATCACCGCCTCGCTTGCCTTCTCCTGGATGGTCGTGGCGTAGACGTGGACGCGCCGCCACGCGTGGATCCACTTCGAGTCGTTCAATGCTCCCGACCTGTCGACGTAGTCCTGCAGCTCGTTTGCCGCCTTCTGCAGCTCACCGACCGCGCTGTCACGTACGACGATGCAGTCCGTTCCCCTCGTCAGCAGTCTCGCGATTCCCACCCTCAGTCTCTTCCACATGGTTGGCTCCTGGTAAGGTCCGCCGAGGGAGCTGGGGGCGATCCGACTACGGCCCCCAGCATGTGCTGTCCCCTCGGCCAACTCCTCCGCGTGCGTCGGGCTTACGGAGGTACTCCGCCCCGTTATCTGGCACTGCCACGGGACCAGGGCAGATCAAGCGATACCGAGCATCTTCATCTGACACGATCCACGCACCGGGCACGGACTGTTGCACTTGTGCACGGCTGGGTTGTAGTCGCCGAAGCAACGCGGAGCGCCGACCGGACGCGACGCGTCGGGAACCTTCGTTACGTACGCTGGCCCTGGATCGTAGTGCACCGTGACGTTACTGGCCGCCGGCGCGGCCGTCTGAAAACCCGCCGGTGCCGCGGCGGTTGGCGCGGCAGCTGGCACGGCAACTGGCGCCGCTGCCGCTACTGGAACTGGCGCAGCAGCTGCAACCGGCGCCGGTGCTGCTACCGG
>Ga0075426_10000417_pt1 | contig 29462 bp, 24 predicted proteins | sample SoiMethybrSBSTD5_FD_75304 | JGI IMG/M metagenome (GOLD analysis project Ga0075426, IMG submission 75304) | Bulk soil microbial communities from a Populus tree surrounding site in Tennessee, USA - Soil MetaG P. TD hybrid SBSTD5 | ecosystem: Environmental > Terrestrial > Soil > Tree plantation...
CCGCAAAGCCGGAATTGACGTTTTCACCATGCGCGACATTGACGAGCGTGGGATGCGCACCATCATGGAAGAAGCTTTGCGTATTGCAGGGCGCGGAACCGCGGGTTATCACGTTTCGCTCGACATGGATTGGGTCGACCCGGAAGACGCTCCCGGCGTCGGTACTCCGGTCCGTGGCGGCGCCACCTATCGCGAGGCCCATCTTGCGATGGAGATCATCGCCGACCACGGACGAATGGTGAGCTTCGAAATCGTCGAAGTGAATCCAGTCATTGATGAGCACAACCAAACCGCGGACCTGGCCGTGGAACTGGCGCTTTCGGCTTTTGGAAAGAAAATTCTCTAACCACCCCAGAACACTGTCATTCCGAATCGCTTCAGCGATGAGGAATCTGCTTTTTCTCAAGAACCGTCCGTGACGACTGCGCCGAACTCTTCCCCTATAATGTTTGCTCCGTTTCCGGTTCGTCGATGATCCGTCCCGACTACAAGGAATTTTCGCAACTTGCGCGACAGGCCACGCTTGTCCCCGTCGTAAAGTCGGTGATGGCGGACCTGCTCACGCCAGTTTCTGCCTTTCTAGCCATTTCACGCCGGGAAACAGACGCATTCTTTCTAGAATCGATCGAACGCGGGGAGCGGATCGGGCGGTACTCGTTTCTTGGTGCGCGACCTTACATGCGACTGCGGGCACGCGGCGATGAAGTAATTATCGAGCGGGGAAAGAAGCGTGAAGTTCGCCGTGGAAATGTTTTGCAGGTGGCGAAACTCCTTTTGCAACAGCACCGGCCCGTAGCATTTCCCGGCTTGCCACCGTTTACCGCTGGCGCCGTGGGATTCTGCTCCTACGACATCATCCGTCAACTGGAAAAGATAGGTGACAGCACTGAAGACGACCTGCATCTTCCAGACTGCGTACTAATGTTTTATGACCGGCTGCTGGCTTTCGACCACTTGCGTCATCAGATCCACATCATCGCAGCGGCAGATGTTTCGAATGAGAGTCCACGCAAGGCTTACGACCGTGCGCTCCGCGACATTGCCGGTCTGGAAAAGAAATTAAGCTCGGGAACTGCGGTTCGGGAGTGGGGCAAACACCCAAAAAGGCCATCCACCAAGCTCAAGGTACATCCGCTCACCAGTCGCAAGGATTACGAACAATCGGTCAGAACGGCAAAGGAATACATTGCGGCGGGCGATATATTTCAAGTCGTGCTGTCGCAGCGCCTGGATCTCACGCCTGGCGTCGCACCCTTCGATATTTATCGCGCACTGCGGACCGTGAATCCCTCGCCGTACATGTACTTCCTCAAGATAGGCGACACGCACGTGCTCGGCTCGTCTCCGGAAATGCTGGTCCGGGTCACAGGACGCAAGCTGGAATACCGTCCTATCGCCGGCACTCGTCCTCGCGGTCGCGATGAAGCGGAGGACCTGAAACTCGAGGAACAGATGCTCAGCGACGAAAAGGAAAGAGCGGAGCACGTCATGCTGGTCGATCTCGGGCGCAATGACCTGGGCCGGGTGAGCGAGTATGGGTCAGTGAAAGTGAAAGACCTGATGTACGTGGAACGGTATTCGCATGTCATGCACATCGTCTCTGCTCTCGAGGGCAAGTTGCGTCCGGAATTGCACGCGCTCGACGCATTCGCGGCATGTTTTCCGGCAGGAACTCTAAGCGGCGCGCCAAAAGTTCGCGCCATGCAGATCATCGAAGAACTCGAGCCTACGCGCCGAGGTGTGTATGGCGGATCGGTGCTTTACGCCGACTTCGCCGGAAACCTGGATTCATGCATTGCCATTCGTACGATGCTGATGCAAGGCAAGAAAGCTTATCTGCAGGCGGGAGGCGGCATTGTCGCGGACTCTGATCCCGCAACCGAATATCAGGAGAGCATGAACAAGGCACAGGCGGTGCTAAGAGCGGTGGCTGCAGCCAGGGGGGATTAAGAAATCGCAGTCTCGCTGACCTGTTCGGCGTCAACGTGCTTGTGCCGCTCGCGGCGATGATTACGGAACCTTGGTTCCATTGCGGCCACGGTGCACAGGACATAAAACCACATTGCATTCGCGGGGATCTGCAGATTGAAGTCCACCAAACTGTGCACAAGTATCCCGCTTATACCAAGCAACGCTGCCAGCGAAACTGCCCCGTTCACGTCTGACGGCCAGTTCTGCGTCTTCTTGATTGCGGGTCGAAGCACGGCAACAAGAAACCAAGTCATGATGGCGAAGCCTAAAACGCCGGTTTCCGTCAGCAGCTGCAGATAATCATTGTGGGCTGCGTTGACGAACGAATTAGTGTAGAAACTTCGGAATTCCGGATAAACGTTTGGGAAAGTGCCCAGACCCCAGCCGAGGATTGGCCGGTGCGAAAACATCCGAAATGAATCGGCGTCGATCTTCAAACGGACATCAGCCGCCAAATCGGCGTGTTTAGTAGGCCCCAGCGTCGCGATTCGCGCGGACACTTCGCTGCCGCCGATCCAGGTTATGGAAGCTAGAGCAAGCAGTAGAAAACCGCCAAGCAACAATGCCATTCCGCTTCGCGTGCGCTCGCGAAACAGTAGCCAAAAGAAAATCGCAGCCTGGACCGCGAAAGCTGCCATGCCTCCGCGCGATCCCGAGAGGAAAATGGTCGATGCCATGAATGCGGCGGCCGCGGCTGCCAGCCAGCGTTTGCGTCCTTTCGCATAGCGGCTGAATGCGAACACCAGAGGGATGGGAACCAGCATCTCCATCAATCCCGCGTAGTGGTTGTGGTTTACGTAAGGACCGTATATCCAGCCGCCAAACCGCGGAGTTCTTATCCAATAAAGTTTCCCGCCCGAACTGAGGCTCTCAAGCACAGCGAACACCGCCATGCACGATCCATAAACAACGAGTGCGTGCCCCAGCCTGCGGACCTGAGTTGTGCGCTGCAGAGTTTGCGCGACCAGGAAGCAAACCGCGCCATAAGCCACATAACGCAGCAACGCGGAATAGGTTGCGTGCCGGTATGCAGAGGTCCCCGCCAACTGAACCAGTATCAGTCCGGCAAAAGCACACATAGGTGCGAAAGTAGGATTGGAAATGATGGCTGGCTGTCCAGCGCGCACCTGGGTGACCGCCCAGAGAGCCAGCAAAACGACCGCTGCAATCTGCAGAACGAAAATTGCCCATGGCTCGACCGCACCGAATGCGACAGGGCCGAACATCAGGAGCGCTGTGACTATATATGGAACCAGATTTCTGTCGCGCGACGGCACCAGCACAGGTTGAGGAGCAACTTCAGACGTCTGCGGAATTGCTACAGCCGCGCTCATTGCAGGTCCTTATGGCTGCTGGAGGTGACATTGCTCTGCACGAGTTGCAATCCATCAATCCACAGCTTTCCGCGAATAGGACTGCCACTGGGCACTCTTACAACGCGTACCATCACCAGTTGGGAATCGTCCGCAGTGGTGAAAGCCCCGCCCGTTTTTTTCCAGAAATCAGCGTCTCTCAGCTCTTCGCTCATGAACAGCGGAGTCTCTTTATAAGCATCCTGGACCGCAAACACCATGCCTCCCGCGCCATCCATGTCGCTGGCTTTGTAGAAGGCGGAAAATTCATAGCTCGTATGAGGTTCGACCGCGACCACTTGAGAAATGCCGGCGTCGCGTATTCCCGGGCCATCGAATGTGATCCTCAGCGACCGAGCGCTGGAGTGCGCTTCGCTAGGGTCCAATGCAAGCAAGACTCCCTCGGTTTTCTGGTATACCCAATCGAAGCCGCCGTTGAGAATGTCGAGGCTGAAATCTCCATTGACAAGCAGATTCTCTGACGACGGCTGATACGCTTGCAGCGATGTCATGCCTGCCGCCTGTTGCCATACTCGAGCGGCATCGGCAGCCTCGTGATGCAAGATCAGGTAGCGCACATAACCAAACAAGTCTTTGCGCTCCATAGGCTGCTGCGCCGAGGAAATCTGCTCCCAGACTCTCGAGGCGCCGGCAGTCTCGTGGTTTGCGACCAGGAATTCCAGCGCTGCCGGATAGACAGCCGGGGGGACAACGTTGGCCAACAGGTAGTCGATGTCGGGGCGAATCTTCCAGCAGGTCCGAAGCGCGGGCCAAGTCAAGGTCTCATCGTTCTCGAAAACCACGTGGAATTCCTTCATTGCCTGGTCGATGGCGCCGAGTGCGAGATAAAGGTTGGCCGCGTCCCAGGCGATTTCAGGGGTGTGTGGGTCAACCTCCAGTGCGTGTTGCAGAGAGCGTTGCTCGGAATCGCTTTCGCCCAACGAGGCCTGCACGATGGCAAGGTCGGTCCAGTAGCGGCCGGCATGATGGTCCAACCGCGCGGCAGATTCGAGCCACGGCAATGCAGATTGCGGCGACTGACTCGCCAGCAACTCGAACTTGCCCAGCCGGTATCTTGCTTCTGCGTTGCCGGGGTCCAGGCGGACCGCCCGTTTCAGCGATATGGCGTCTGATGCGGTGGAGAAATAAGCTGAGAGAAATTGCGTTGCAGCCAAGCCGATGTACACGGCAGAGACCACCAGGACCGCCGCAAGAGCGGCCCGTTTCTTCGCGGGGCTGCGAAGCTCTAGCTGCATTACCCTCTTTTCAACGTATGAATCACGCGCTGCTCGAAGCCGCTTGCGCGGAGTCCTTGTCGGTCATGTCTTCATCGTAATATCGGTGCCCGTACTTACCCTGGTATTCGTAGTAATAGTAATAATCGGGCGAATCCAAATTCACCGCGTTCAACAGCACGCCAGAAACTCGGGCGTTGACCTGGGCCAGAATATCTCGCGCGCGCCGCAGTGCAGGCTTGGTAGTCTGAGCGGAGCGTATTACCAGCACAACCGCGTCGGCCCGGGTGGAAAGCACAACTGCATCGGTAACGGACAGGGTCGGGGGAGTATCTACGACGATGTGGTCGTATTGATCGCGTAATTGCGTGAGCATGTCGTTCATTTGCACCGAGGCCATCAACTCGGCAGGATTCGGAGGCGGTGTCCCGGCCGGCAGAACGTATAAATTCGGCAAGACCGGAGAACGCATCGTGGCCTGCTGCAGAGTTGCACCACCGGTCAAAACATTACTGAGGCCTACGCGTGGGCCCATTCCCAGAGTCTTGTGAATGCTGGGGCGGCGCAGGTCGGCGTCGATCAGCAAAACCCTGACTCCCTTTTGTGCCAGCACGATCGCGGTATTGATGCTGGTTGTGGTCTTGCCCTCACGGGGTAAAGCGCTGGTGATGAGAATGGTTTTTGGTGGCGCTCCCAGTGAAGTCAGCAGCAGCGAGGTCCGCAGCGCGCGATAGGATTCGGCCATCTGCGACTGTGGACGCGATTGGGTTATCAGCTCCACCGCTTCCTTGGAAGCTGCAACCATTAATCCTGGTCCGGCTTTTGCCCCGCTATCCGCATTGTTCTTGGAGCCCAGTGGGATCATGCCAAGGGATGGCAGCCCGGAGATGGCTTGCGCCTGCTCCGGTGTGCGGACCGTGTTGTCGATGCCTTCCAGAAGAAAAGCCAGACCGATTCCACTGGTTAGGCCGAGAACAAAAGCAAAACCTAGATTGCGAGGAATATTCGGTTCTGCGGGGCCGCCGGGTGTGCGGGCGACATCCACTTCGCGAATATTGTTCGAGCGCAACCCTGCTGTGACTCCGGCTTCCTTCAGTTTCTGCAATAGTCCTTCGTAGAGCGTGCGGTTGGTTTCAAAGTCGCGCTTGAGCAGGCTGTATTCGATTGAGCTCTCATTGAGCTTATTTTCCTGCTGCTTCTGTTGTTCAAAAGCTGCGCGCAGCATATTTTCGCGCTGCAGAGACGCGAGATAGTCGCCTCGCAGACGGCCGGCGACTTTCTTCATCTCGGCCTGAATTTGTGCGTCAATCTCGTGCAACTGGTTGTTGATCTGCGAAATTTTCGGATAAGCGGGGCCAAACTGAGTGCCTAATTGCGCGGCTTGAATTTGTAAGTCCGCCTTTTGCGCCTGCAACTTGTCCAGCAGACCGGAAGTGTTGGCGAAGTCCTTGTTCTGCGCAGCGCCATTTGCAACCGCTGCTGCCGGCTCAGTGTCGCCCGCCGCTGCCAGTTGATAAATTGACTCCTTCTCCATGCGTTCGGATTCGGCGATGGTGAGCTCTTTGTTCAGTTCGTCCAGTTTGGCGGTGGTGATGTTCTGCTTTTCATCGATGCCGAGAATCTGGTGCTCTTTTTGATATTTGACCAGCTTCTCTTGAGAGGTCTCGACTTTCATCTGCAGGTCAACCAGCTGTCGCGACAGCCAGTCGGAGGCCTGCATAGTGGACTCGAAGCGGGTCTTGAAGTTCTGCTCGATGTAAGTATTGGCGAGCGTGTTTACTACCCGCGCCGACAATTCCTTATTGGGGCTGCGGAAATGAACATCGATGATGCGCGTGTTAGGTTCCAGCAGTACCCGCAGGCTTCCTTTGAAGGCACCTAGTAATAGATTGGCACGCTCGGAATCGGGCTGCAGCGTATCGGTTGTCATTTCCAGCGAAGAAGAGGTTGGGCCGCCGTGGCCGCCGAATTCTGGGAGCCGATCGAGGTTGAGCTGCTTGATTACCTGAAGCGCCAAAAGATCGCTGCGCAGAATCCGAACTTCCGTGTCCAGATCTGTGGGATCGTAATAGTCCATCGTATTGTTGCCATCCCGAAGATTGGTCAGCATGGGATCAGGCTTATTGATAGCAATGCTGCCCATCGCGTCGTAAATGGGCGTGGCTCGTAGGGTTGCGATCAAAGTGGCGCCGAACACGATCGCAAGCGTTCCTACCACTATCCATATGCGCTTGATCAAGACCCGAAGATAATCGCGGAGGACGGAATCGTTGTTTGCCAAAGATGGGTGAACGCCAGCGAAGTTCCGATTGAGTTGGATAGGCACGGGGACCGCATCACGCAAGCCCGCAGTATTCGGTTGGAACACCGGTGCTGGTTCCATCAGCCCCCTTTGTGAAGCCACGCGAAATCGGCACACATGCGCGTGCCGACAAGTCGGCGAATTTTCAGTATGGCAGAGAAGCTGCTCGATCAGGCTTGATTGAGTTGGTTCCAGAGCTGTGAAAACCCGGAGATTCACAGGGGTGCGCCGGTACAGAGTCGCTATACTTGCCCAAGCAGCGAGCGCTTTTCATCCAAGAGGGGCAATGAACTGGTCGCAGGAAACTGTACTCATCACAGGTGGAACCGGATCATTCGGCAAGAGATTCGTAGAAGTCATGCTGAACGAAATCCGCCCCCGCAAGCTGATCGTATTCAGCCGCGACGAACTCAAGCAGCACGAAATGCGTTCGGCCGGGCTGGATGCGCCGAATATGCGTTACTTCTTGGGCGATGTACGCGATCCGCAGCGGCTGGAGCGAGCTTTTGCCGGGGTGAGCGTCATCGTTCACACCGCGGCTCTGAAGCAGGTTCCCGCCTGCGAGTACAACCCGTTTGAAGCAATCCAGACCAATATTATGGGCGGCAAAAATGTAATCGATGCCGCCATCAACCAGGGAGTGCGCCGCATCGTGGCGCTGAGCACCGACAAAGCTGTCAGCCCGGTGAATCTGTATGGTGCGACCAAGCTGTGCGCCGAAAAAATGTTTGTACAGGCGAATGCGTACGCCGGCGCACGGGAGACGCGTTTCAGCTGCGTCCGTTACGGCAATGTCGTCGGCAGCAGGGGTAGCGTGGTGCCGATATTCATGGAGCAGCGCAAGCGCGGCAAGGTCACGATTACCGATCCTCGCATGACGCGGTTTTGGATCACCCTCGACCAGGGCGTACGCTTCGTCATTCGTTGCCTGGAACAGATGCATGGCGGTGAAATTTTCATTCCCAAGATTCCCAGCATGAAACTGCTCGATATGGCGCAAGCGGTCGCTCCCGATTGCGAGATCGACTGCATCGGAATTCGCCCTGGTGAAAAGCTGCACGAGGTACTGCTTTCGGAAGACGAGTCGCGAAACGCTCGCGAGACTGATGACATGTTCGTGATTCCACCGGCGCACTCGTGGTGGAAAACAGAGAACTGGAAGAACGCTCGCGCTCTGCCTGAGGGCTTCCGTTACGCCAGCGACAGCAACGAACAATGGCTGACCCCGGAGCATCTGAACCGACTGCTGGCAGCTGATTCCTCACCTGTTGCAGGTCCGGTTTCGGTCATGCCCCTGGATCAGCGCAGTGTTAGCCCCCGATCCGCTCCAGCAATCTCATGAGGACCGCCACCATCGTCCAGGCGAGAATGGGGAGCACTCGTCTGCCGGGCAAAGTAATGATGGATCTGGGCGGAGCAACCGTCCTGGCCCGGGTTGTGCAGCGTTTGCGGCGTGCCCGCTTGATAGGCGAGTTGATCATCGCCACCACCATTGATCCAGCAGATGATGCGATTGTCGAAGAGTGCACCGCCCTTGGAGTGCAGTTTTTTCGTGGAGAAGTAAAAGACGTTCTGGACCGCTACTACCGGGCCGCGCTGCATTTCGGCGCTGAGGTCATCGTCCGCATCACATCGGATTGTCCGCTGATTGAGCCCGAAGTCACTGACAGAGTGATTGATACATTCCTTGAGCAGCGGCCCGATTACGCCAGCAATGCGGTTCAGAGAACTTATCCGCGCGGTCTCGACACCGAAGTCTTCACCTTTGATGCGCTGGAGCGAACCTGGCAAAACGCGCAGAGGTCGTATCAGCGAAGCCACGTGACCACATACATCTACGAAAATCCCGAGCAGTTCAAGATTGTATCCGTCACCGGAGAGGCGGATTACAGTTGGCAGCGATGGACGGTTGATACCCCCGACGATCTCAGGTTTATTCGTGAGGTTTACGAGCTTATGGGTAATGATCCAGGTTTTTATTGGCGTGACGTGCTGTCACTGCTGGAGCGAAGACCGGAATTGTTGGAATTGAACTCCCATGTCATGCAGAAAGCTCTGCAAGAAGGGTGACGGAACCGGGAAGTCTGTGCGGTGGCCATCGATTTCGATTGTCAGAGGCGAGTGTGCCGGATGATTCTGGTGACTGGTGCAAGCGGATTGCTGGGATCGAGTGTGCTGCTGCGGGCACTTGAAATGCAGAAAGAGGTTGTTGGCATATACAACCGCTATCCTTTTCGCCCGTCTGGCGCTGCTGGTCACAGCGTCGACTTAACGGATTTAAATGCGACGCGAACAGCGGTCGCAACCCTGAGGCCATCGACCATCATTCACTGCGCTGCCGCGACCAATGTCGATTGGTGCGAAGAACACGTAAAAGAAGCCGATTGCATCAATGTGAGCGCTTCGTCCTTTCTGGCGCAGCTTGCAAACGAAATCAACGCGAAACTCCTGTATGTCTCGACCGATAGCGTGTTTGATGGAACCCACGGGCACTATTCCGAGACGGACCTGCCATCTCCGTTGAACGTCTATGCGCAAACCAAGTTGTTGGCCGAACAAGAGGTGGTGCGGGCGCATTCGTCAGCGTTGATCGTTCGCGTAACTTTCTACGGGAGGAATGTCCAGCCGAAGCAAAGCCTGGCCGAGTGGGTGCTTGACCAACTCAGACAAGGGAAGCCCGTGCCGGGGTTCACAGATGTGTATTTCTGCCCGATCCTGGTCAACGATTTGGCCGCGATAATTCTCGAAATGGTCGACGGCGATCTCAGCGGGATTTATCACGTGGTCGGAGCTGAGAAGGTCAGCAAGTATGAGTTTGCCAGGCGTTTGGCGACGACCTTTGGACTCAATCCTGCCCAGGTTGCCCCAAGCAAAATTGCGGATGCGCAACTCCGCGCGCGGCGTCCGCGCGACACCTCATTGAACACTGAAAAGATTTCACGGGCGCTGGGGCGGCCTATGCCTGGCGTCGATAGCGGGCTCCAGAGATTTCACGCTGTTTGCGAATCGGAACGCGTGCAGAAGCTGCAGAGTTGTTGAGCAGGAGCAGAACTATGAACTCGCTGAGATTGGGCAAGCAAATGGTCGGCCTCGACTATCCAACTTATTTTGTGGCGGATATAGCGGCAAATCACGACGGCGATTTCGAACGTGCCAAGCTTCTGATTCGCCTCTGCGCCGAGGCCGGAGCAAATGCCGCCAAGTTCCAGAATTTCCGCGCCTCCAAAATCGTAAGCGATCGCGGCTTTCACGCTTTGGGCGCGCAGGTCTCTCATCAGGCAGGATGGAAGAAGAGTGTCTTCGAGGTCTATCACGACGCAACTGTTCCCTGGGAATGGACGCCTTTGCTGAAACAGGAGTGCGATGCTTGCGGCATCGACTATTTCTCGACGCCCTATGATGCGGAAGCTGTCGACATGCTCGATGCCTACGTCGACATGTTCAAGATTGGTTCTGGTGACATTACATGGCCAGAGTTGCTAAGGAAAGTAGCTTCAAAAGGAAAGCCTGTGTTACTGGCCACGGGAGCGTCAGATCTTTCTGAGGTAAAGCAAGCGGCCGAGGAAGTCCTGACATTTAATGACCAGCTCGTTCTGATGCAGTGCAACACAAATTACACCGCGAGCAAAGAGAATTTCCGGCATATACACTTGCGAGTGCTGCAAACGTATCGCAGCTTATTCCCTTCGGTGGTGCTCGGCCTCTCCGACCACACCCTGGGACACGCGACTACGCTCGGGGCAGTTGCGCTAGGTGCTCGCGTGATCGAAAAACACTTCACCGATGACAACAGCCGCGTAGGGCCGGACCACCCGTTTGCCATGAATCCCTCGACCTGGCGCGAGATGGTGGACCGGACGCGTGAATTAGAGATGGCGCTTGGTTCTCCCCGCAAAGAGCTCGAGCCCAACGAGAAGGAAACCGTGGTGGTGCAGCGCCGATGTTTGTGCGCGGCAGCGGATCTTTCAGCAGGCACGATGCTGCAACCCGAGATGCTCGAGGCGCTTCGTCCGGCACCAAGAGACAGCGTGGCGCCTTACGATCTGCCAAAAGTTACAGGGAGAAGATTGAGCATTCCGCTGAAAGCCGGCGAATGCCTTACCTGGGCCGCTGTCGCCGAAGCGGTGGCAAGCTAGTGCGGGTGCTGGTTGCGGACCCAACCGCCTCGTTCGACGCACGCCTTTGCCGCGAACAATTTGATCGCGTCATCGATCTGGGAGTTTCGGGACAGGCCAGGCGTGAATCCTTGAAGGAACCTCTTCACTGCCAGATTGAACCTGCGCAAAAGCTGGATACCACCGATTTCGCGAGAATTCGCGAGTTGTTTTCAGCCGGATTGGGCCAGGTGGTGGATGAGCACGGGGTCGATTGGTGGGAGCTGGCCTCGATGGAATTTCATCAGCAGTTGGAGATGCTGATGACGTTGAAAAAAATTGCGCTCGAAATTGAAGAGTGCGATGAGCTGTTCGTGACTCGTCCCGGCATTCATGCCGATGCCCTCGGATTAATTCTGAAACGGCCGGTAGGCATTCTGCACCCGCGCCATGCGCTTGGTGCGAGGTTCCGCCACTACGCGCGTGTATTCAGAAAATTCTCCCTTCATGAGCTGTTGCAAATTGCTGCTGATAAGTACGACGCGGGTTATCGGCTACGCCGCTTCGTTGCTCAGAGGAACAAGCGTTGTGCGTGTCCGGTCGTGTTATTGCCTTCCGCTTACGTGAACGCCTCGCGGACCGTACTGCGCTACGCAGACATGCTGCCGGAATCAAATTTTCTCTTAGTTACTACGCGCTCGAGCGGCCGGACGGCCGTCCGTCCGGACAATGTCGAGATGGCGAACCTATCTTCTTACGCCTCCGGCAACTCTGGTCGCCTCGAGTTTCAAGTCCTGCTGCGCAAATTTACCACTCTAATAAATGGGTTGATGGGTTTTGAGGAATTCGCAATCCTTGATCGTCTTGGATCCTTTAACCGTATCCCTAAGTTTTTGCAAGACGGTCTGGCAGTCCGAAACGCATGGCTGAAAGTATTCGAGAAGGAACCTGTGAGTGCGGTTCTATGCGGGGACGAGGCACTTGCCTTCACTTGCCTTCCGGTGCTGATCGCCAGATACCGTGGCTTGCCGACGGTTGCGTGCCATCACGGGGCGCTCGACGGAAGATACCGTTTCATGCGAGTTCGTGCTGATGTGTTTCTGGCCAAAGGCCGCATGGAGCACGAATACACGGTGCGCAATTGCGGCGTTGAGGCAGTAAAGGTCAAGATTGGCGCTCCGCTGGTTAATGTTCGGACCACCTCTGCGCGGCCGAAGCGTTTCATCGTATTTTTCTCGGAGCCCTATGAGATCGTGGGGGGAAGATGCTCCGAATTCTACAAAGAGATCCTTCCGCGTCTCGCCGGAATTGCCAGCGCAACTGGGCACGAGTTGGTTGTGAAGCTGCATCCATTCGAAAGCCGGCGCGAACGCGTGCGCCTGATCAATGCTGTCCTTTCGGAGCGTGAGCGAGACGTAACGCGAGTGGTCGCCGGCCCGCTAAGTGACGAACTGCTGGAAGAGGCATGGTGCGCAGTTACGGTCCTTTCCACAACCGCAGTTGATTGCACCCTGCGCGGAATTCCGGTGTTCTTGTGTGAGTGGCTGGATTGTTCGCAGTACGGTTATTCGCAGCAGTTTGCGAAATTCGGAGCTGGGACCGCCCTTAACTCGCCGAATGATATTCGACAAATTCCCGCGCTAATCAAGAATTTTAAGCCGACTAATATAACTGATCTGTGCAATCCAATTACCGCGGAAGACCTGGAAGAATTGCTTTCCGGTTCGGTGGTAATGGCCGAGGCGGTGTGAACGTGGGGAGCAGATAGCGTGAGCTTAGGGACGATGTGCATTCGAGCCGATGCCAGCGCAGAAATTGGAACTGGTCATGTCATGCGTTGTCTCGCCTTAGCGCAAGCCTGGCAGGATGCAGGTGGAACTGCGATTTTCGCATTGGCGGAATCTACACCTGCGATTCTGGCACGCCTGACCTCGGAAGGCTTCGAAGCCATCGGCATTCGAGGATGCAGGGGCAGCTCCGAAGATGCGCAATCCACGCTTGAGCTCAGCCGATCACACAACGCGGACTTGATAGTGCTCGATGGCTATGCGTTTGGATCTGAATACCAAAGACGAATGAAAGCCAGTGCAAATTTGTTTGTGGTTGACGATAACGGCGAAACCGAGGAGTTTCACTGTGACTTCCTTCTAAATCAAAATCTGCACGCGTGCGACACGATGTATGTTGGCCGGGGACCCAATGCAACGCTGCTCCTGGGACCGGAATTTGCACTGCTGAGACGCGAGTTCACAAAATGGCGGGGATGGTCGCGCGAGAATCCGTCGATCGCGCGTCGCCTATTGATCACAATGGGCGGAACCGATCCTCAAGACCTCACATCAAGAATTCTCGAAGCAGTTCCACTCGTCAAAATTAAGAACCTGGAAGTTCGAATCGCGGTCAGCGGCAGCAATCCGCGTATTTCCGAGCTGATCACCGCTTGCAAAAAGAGTAAATGTACCGCCAGGGTCGAGGTCGACTCTAGTATGCCCATTCTTATGGCGTGGGCAGATCTCGCAGTTGCTGCTGCCGGCTCGACCTGCTGGGAGATGTGCATGTTCGGCCTGCCCGCTGTCCTGATTGACGTCGCGGACAACCAGCGTCGCATAGCCGCAGCATTGGCGAGTCGTGAGGTTTCCGTTCATTCGGGAAATTCCAGGGAGATCAGGGGGGAGACTATCGCGATCCAGGTCGAGAGCCTACTCCGATCACGGGAGAGTCGGGAAGCGATGTCGCGAAAGGCGCGAAATCTTGTAGATGGCCACGGAGCCGAGCGCGTAGTCACTCAACTGCGGTTGAATTGAAGGCTTGAAATGCGAATCGTACGCCGCTGTAAGAATTGGATCGCCTGGAAAGTTGTGGTGACGGAATGAGGATCGTCAGTACGCTTCTCAAGCATGTTGTATATCCCGGATTGAGCAAAGCAGGATATTTGCGCTGGCCTGCCAGGTCCGGGCCCGCCGTCCTTACGTACCACGGGATACTGCCGGCGGGTTATGCGGTTCGTGATTCGGTGCTCGACGGCAACCTCATAACTGCGGACGAATTCCGGTCGCAACTTCGCTGGTTAAAAACACAGTACAACGTAATCTCTCCGCAGGAGTTTCGGCTCTGGTGTGATAGCGACGTCGAATTAGCCCCGCGATCAGTCCTGCTCACTTGCGATGATGGCTTGCTCAACATACTGACCGACATGCTGCCAATCATTCGCGAGGTTGATCTGCCCTTCCTCTTCTTTGTGACCGGAGCTTCTGCCTTGGAGAAATCATCAATGCTCTGGTACGAGCAACTCTTTCTCTGGCTGTCACAGACGAAGGGGAGTATCAGACTCGAGATGCCGTGGCAGAGGGTGCCGTACGTTGCGCTAACCCGTTCGCAAAAATGTTCACTATGGCAAGAGTCAATGCGCAAGCTCTCCGCATTGCCCGCGAACACCCGTGACAACGTGCTTGCTCAAGTGAGAATCCAGATTGGCATATCGGAAAACTGGCACTCGGAATACTCTCAAAATGAGCCGTTACGGAGCAGATTTTTCATGCTGAATCGACGGGAACTTCAGGAACTTGCGGACGCAGGAATGACCATCGGAGCGCACACAGTTTCTCATCCGATGCTCGCCCAGTTGGCCGAGACTGAAGCGTTCAACGAAATCTCAGAGAGCCGAACTCAACTCGAGAAAGCCTTGGGCCGGGAAGTGTGGGCCCTCGCGTATCCCTTCGGAACTTCAAAAGCGGCAGGTGTGCGAGAGGCCAGCTTGGCCCGGCAGGCTGGATTCGCATGCGCATTTATGAACGGGCAGTCATTAGAACGGAACCGATTCTTGCTTCCACGCATTCACGTCCCGCGAGGAATGACCTTGGCGGAGATTGAGGCGCATGCGTCCGGCCTCCATCGAGATCTCCGACAGAAATACTCGCGATTTGCCATTGCGAGCGGCTCATGAAGTCGCGCGACCGCCACAGAGTACAGACTGCAGAAATGACGGTGCACTCTTCGAGGGTCGAGCTGCTGCGCATCGCTTTTCGCTACTATGCCGCTCGATTCGTAAAGAGATCACCCTGTCTAGAGAAGATCGTCCGAGTTTGTCGCAGGAGACCAGCAACCGCTAACCTCGGGCCTCCCGTCCAGGCATGAGCGCAGCAACCAACATTCCGGCGCCGCCAGAACTAGCGATTGTGGGACCGCTTCCGGCAGAATCGGCGGAATTTCGGCGCCGCATTGCGAGCATTTCGCGGCAATCCGCAGTCTATTTCGGCGGGACGATTTTCACCGCAGCTGCAGGATATTTCTTCAAAATTTATCTTGCCCGCAGGCTCGGAGCAGAAGCGCTTGGGCTTTACGCGTTGGGCATGAGTATTGTCGGCTTCCTTGGCTTGTTCAACGCGGTCGGATTGCCTGCTGCTGCAGCCCGATTTGTGGCGCAGTATTACACCAGCGCCAATTTCTCCCGGCTGGGTGATTTTCTGCGTGCCAGTCTGGGATTGCTTTCAATCGGCAACGTAGTGCTTGGAGCAGTGGTTCTGGCTGTCGGACCGTGGATTGCGGTCCATTTCTATCATGCACCCGTGCTGAGCTCGTATTTCCTCTCGTTCGTTCTGATCATGCTTTTTGGAGTGCTAAACACTTTCCTGGGCCAGGCAATGGCCGGATACCAGGACGTGTCATGGCGCACAGTGATTACGCATTTCATTGGCACTCCCGCAAACATTCTCCTCGCGGTGATCTTGATCAGTGTGGGATGGGGCTTGCGAGGATATCTTGTTGCCCAGGTCGCGAGCGCTTTCCTCGTCTTCCTGCTGCTGGGGAGATCGGTTTGGAGCCTGACCCCAGTCGAGGCCCGGACGACGACAAAGTCCATGATAGTGGAGAAGGAAGTAATTGCGTTTTCGGCCACTGCCTTTGGGATTGCAGCCGTCGATTTTGCTCTGAGCCAGGCAGACAAAATCGTACTAGGTTTTTATCTCAGCCCCCGCCAGGTCGGGGTCTACGCCGTAGCCATTGCATTGGTTGGCTTCGTGCCGATCGCACTGCAGTCTGTCAACCAGATCTTTGCTCCCATGATCGCGGAGTTGCATGCGAGCGGCAATCGTGCGCTTCTGCAGCAACTCTATGCCACTCTCACAAAGTGGATCGTGATCCTCACACTGCCGCTGGCCTTTACCATGATGATTTTCGCCAAGCCTCTCATTGCCATCTTTGGCCACGACTTCGAAGCCGGCGCGGCAGTGTTGGCCATCGGCGCTTGCGGACAACTTTTCAACTGTGCCGTTGGTTCGGTGGGATATCTGCTGCTGATGTCCGGCAACCAGATGCAACTCATCAAGATTCAAGGCTGCAACGCTGCGCTTATGATCGGCCTCAGCTTGTTTCTTGTGCCGCGATTCGGCATTGCCGGCGCGGCGGTGGCCTCTGCGGTCGCGGTCATAAGTACCAACCTTTGGTCGCTCGTGGCGGTCTCCCGCTGCTTGCATCTGTTTCCCTATAACGCCGGGTACCGAAAGCTGATCTTATGCGCGTTGATCTCAGCGGCAGTTCTTTTCATCTGCCTGCGTGGCTTGTCACCTGCCCAGCCACCTTTGATGATCGCTGGAATTGGATTTGTAGCTGCATACATCTCATTTTTAGGAACACTTTTGCTTTTTGGACTCGACCCGGATGATCGGAGATTTGCGGCCATCTTGTGGCACCATCTGGGAAGAAGAGTTCGAAGAAATGGAGTAACCAGCTGATGGGCACTGTCCGATCGGTGGCTGTACCCGAGGAACTTTGCGTCGCCGCAGAGCAGAAATTTGCACACCGCTTCGGCACTGTAGACGAATTGGTCGCGGAACTGCTCAGGCAACTGCTTCAGGAAAACGGGCTGGCCATGGACGAAAAGGAACAACACATCATCGAGGAAAGACTAAAGGGGCTGGGCTATATCTGATACTGCTGGAGACTGATTGGTAGATTTCGTTCGCAATCTGTTCAGGTCACGAGTTGACTCGCCAGGCTTCACCTTCTCGCGACCGCTCGTAGTACTCCAAAGCGACGACTGGGGACGTGTCGGCGTACGCGACCGCGCAGGCTATGAGCAGATACGTTCAGCCGGCCTCAGGTTGGGAGAGCACCCCTACGATCTCTATACATTGGAAACCGCTGACGGCGTGAACGCAGTCACAGCGTTGCTGATGCGCCATCACGATTCCGCTGGGAGGCCACCCTGCCTGGTGATGAATGTTTGTACCGCCAATCTCGATTTCAATCGCATGCGCGCCGAAGGATATCAAGCGACGAGATTCCTCTCGCTGAGCAAAGGCTTGCCTGGTAGCTGGTCACGGCCGGGATTGTTCGACGCGTATCGCAATGGGATCGAGCAACAGGCCTTCTACCCGGCGTTACACGGAATGAGCCACTCCTGTCCGGTAGCGCTTGAGAATGCGCTTGCGCGCGGTGGTGAACGGGCACGGCTGCTGCGATTGCTTTGGGAGGCCGAGACGCCCTACATCTACTGGCGCATGCCCTGGGTCGGTTATGAGTACTGGAACCCAGAAAAGCCCCGCGCCGGCTTTCTCGCTGCTAATCATCAAAGAGGGTTGATTGAACAGGCTGTCCAGAACTTTTCCGATCTCTTCAGCATGCGCCCCGCTTCGGCCTGCGCGCCAGGCTATTGCGCAAATCGCGACACTTATCAGGCGTGGGCGCAAGCAGGCATTCACGTAGCAGAAAGTGGCACGGGTAGCGGCTTGCGCGCGCCGCACATGGATGATCTCGGAATCCTGCATCTCTATCGGACGATTGACTTCGAGCCCAGCCAGCGTGAACTGGATATGGACAAATACATGGAAGTCGCTCGGGTCTGCTTTTCGCGAGGACTTCCACTGATCCTTTCCGTTCATTCCATCAATTTTCATTCAACACTGAAGGACTTTTGCACGCCAACCATTGCGGCCCTCGACAAGCTCTTGCAGGCGTTGGAGTCGCAATACCCTGAACTGTTGTATGTGCACGATGAAGACCTCTATGAAATCGTGACCCACGGAGTATTTCGCAGCCGCACAACAAAGATTCCGATCACCGTCCGACGCCAGGAGTGGAGCACGCGGCTTGCGGCCCAAGGAGCACTATGAGCAGGGCGCCGCGTTCCGTGGTGCTCGTCACCGTCGATTGTTTGCGTGCCGACCATGTAGGACATTTGGGGTACGCGCGTCCGACCACGCCTTTTCTGGACTGTCTCGCAAAGGAAAGCTGGGTGTTCCGCAACGCGATTGCCGCCGGAGCACCTACTTACTACTCGCTGCCTGCTCTCTTGGCCTCGCGCTATCCCCTGGCTTTAGGGCGCGACTTGATCGGACTCGCGCCTGGTGAAAGTACAGTTGCTTCTGTGCTTCAGGAATACGGATTTGCAACCGCAGCGTTCACTGCGGGCAATCCTTACATCAGCGCGCAGTTCGGCTACGATCAGAGCTTTGATGTGTTCGGCGACTTTCTTCGCGGGTACGGGCTCGACCCCTGGGAGGATATTCAGCAGGGTTCCGGCTTTCACAGCCGCGCAAACTACTTGATTTCGAAGATGTGCCATTCGGTTCCTGTGCTCGGGTCGGCCTACGACGAGTTCTATTTTCGCTATTGTCAGTTGCAATCAAATGGGAAGGATGGCTCTCTCGACAGCCTTCGGCGATTCCCCTCGGCGGATGTCATCGTGGACCGGGCGATCACCTGGCTGAGCGAGAACTCCGGTAAACCTTTTTTCCTGTGGCTGCATTTCATGGACCCTCATGCGCCATACTTCCCCAAGCCAGAGGCGCTGCAAGTAATGGGGGATGGCCAGATCACAGCAAGGGACGCCCGGTATCTGAATTCATACTGGGCCCGAAGCGGGATCGGTCAACAACGTCTCTACAGAAAACGGGACGACATAATCAAGCTTTATGATGCGGGCGTCAGGTGGGCAGATGAACAAATCCGAAGGTTGACGGAAAAGCTGATTGACTTGAACGTTTGGGACAAATGCCTGCTGGCGGTGACTGCTGATCATGGGGAAGAATTCCTGGATCACGGAGGGCGTTTTCACCCTCCCGTAAAACTGACAGATGAGTTGATTCATGTTCCGCTGTTACTGCGAGTGCCAGGCTCGCCTCACGTTGAAGTCGAAGAACCAATGAGTCTCATCGACCTCGCGCCAACCTTGCTGGATATTGCGCAAATCCCCTCCCCTGCGGATTTTCGGGGCAAAAGTTGCTCGCCGGAAAAGGGAAGTCCTGGCAGAAAACGTCCCGTGATCGCTGAAGCCGTTTATGGCTGTTCGAACCCCTTCCATTCGCGAAACCGTGAGGGGCCGAGAATTCTGGCGGTGCAAAACGGCAACTACAAACTCGTGATTGATTTCTCATCCGGAGCTGACCAGCTCTTTGACCTGCAATGTGACCCAGGTGAGCGGCAACGGCTTCCTCCGCAAACGGCAAAATCGGCTCGGAAACAGCTTCTCGAGTGTGCCAGGCGGCATGTGGTGGAATCTCATAAGTCACGGGATTTCGACAAACGTACTGCCACAATGCTGCGTGACCTGCGGCTAGAATGGGCACATCCTGCAATCACTGCTAACTAGCTGCTGTAAGACGCCCAGTTTGTGTGCGGTGAGTTTGCGATGAAGCCGATTCGCATCCTCGTTGACAGCCTGGCTGACGCCGGCCTGCCCAATGCGCAGATGGGCAATGCCCGCGAGATTGTTTCCCGTCTGGATCCTGAGGATTTTCACGTCAGCATCTTCAAGATTGGCGAGCCTGATCGGCGTATTGCGAGTCGAAAGAACACTCGTTTCATACAACTTCCAAAACGCAAGCAGACAGTCAGAATCCTATCCGAATTTCTCTGCGGTTCGCACCGGATGCTGTTCTATATGAAGGCATCTCCGGCGAGCAAGTGGTATTCCAGCCTGCGCACGAAGTGGCGCGACCGCCGCACGACAATCGGAACAGTTGAGTCACAATCAAATTTGAAGGATGAGCCCACTATCAAGCCTGAGGCGCGCCGGCTATATGAGCAGACAATACTGCGTTGCGATTACCTGTTCAGCAACTCGTTTCCGGTGCAGCGCAGTTTGCAGCAAGAGTATGGACTGGATAGTCAGGTCATTCCAACTGGAGTAGACACTGATTTTTTTTCTCCGAATTGGGAACGCACGCCCGGCGTCCGACCCCGCGTTTTGTTTGCGGGATCGCTGCGTCCGTTCAAACAACCGCAATTTCTTCTTTCGGCCGCCGCGCGTTTTCCTCAAGCTGATTTCCGGATTGCTGGGGAAGGGCTGATGGGCTCACAACTCTCCGCGCGCATTGTTCGCGAGGAGCTTCGGAACGTCGTCTTGTTAGGTTTGTTGGATGCCCAGCGACTCCGTGAAGAGTACCGACGGGCAGCAGTTTTCCTATTTCCGTCTACCTGGGAGGGTTCGCCGAAAGTGCTCCTCGAGGCCGCGGCATGTGGGGTGCCCGTGATTGCGCGCAACAATTATGCGCCGGAAACTGTTGTGCATAATGTCACGGGCTACCAGGCAGCTTCGGAGGAGGAACTATATTCGCGTTTGCAAGTCCTGCTGGCCGATCGTGAACTGAGAACGAAACTCGGCCGCGCGGGACGGCTGCACAGTCTGAAGTTCGACTGGGGTGTAATTGCCGCGCAATGGGCGAACGTTTTTGCTCGGCTGGCGAATGGAGTCGAATTGAGGCAGGCCTCGTGAGTGCCGTTGCCACAGCTATTTCGACTGCAATCCTGGCACCCTCATCGATGGCTCGCCCGACTTTGCGAGTGCTCACGCTTACTCCTTTTTATCCGAACGTCGCCAATCCAGCCGAGGGCTGTTTCATTGCTGAGGTGTTGCCCTTCACTCAGCGGATGGGAATATCAAATGAGGTAATCGCAGTTCGGCCGTTTCACCGGGGCCAGGTTCTTACCGAAACTTCAATCATTGCGTGTGAGTGGAAGCGATTCCTCTGTGTGCCTGGAAATCTGGGGTTGCCGGTTGCGGGCGACTTTCTGGCACGCAGGCTGCTTGAGAGCGTAACCAAGTCGTACCATGCCGGACACTTCGACCTCATTCACGCGCACGGGGCTCTGCCATGCGGATACGCCGCGGCAATTCTCCGCGAAAAACTTGGCATCCCGTTCGTTGTTTCGGTGCACGGGCTCGATGTGTTCTCAGAGCGTCAAGCCGGAAAGCTGCTTGGAAGTTGGTGCCGACGCGTCTCTGAACGCGTATATGGCTCCGCGCGATCCATAGTCTGCATCAGCGAAAAGGTGCGAGACACGCTCGCAGATGCATCTGTGAAAACCACGGTGATTCACAACGGGGTCGATGCCTTGATGTTTTCACCCGGGGAGGAGCAGAAATCGCCACTGGTAATTCTGAGTGTCGGCAATCTGATTGCCACCAAAGGTCACGCGTCTTTGTTGAGGTCTCTTGCTCAGGTGCTGCCGGATGCGCCCGACTGCGAGCTTCAAATCATTGGCGACGGCCCGGAGCGATCGTCTCTGTCGCGACTCGCCGAACGCTTGGGAATTAGCAAGCGAGTTCTTTTTTTAGGGCAACGGCGGCGTGAAGCAGTAGCGAGAGCGATGAAGGGTTGCGCAGTCTTTGCCCTTCCCAGCAGCTATGAAGGGTTAGGCTGCGTCTATTTAGAGGCCATGGCTTCGGCAAAGCCCGCGATTGCATGCCAGGGACAAGGTATCGACGAGATCATCGAGCACGGTGTTAACGGCCTGCTGGTGCGGCCACACGATGGGGAGCAGTTGAGCAATGCCCTAAGAATGCTCCTGCGAAATCAGGACCTCCGCGACCGCATTGGAAGCGCGGCACGCAGTACGGTGCTCCATGGGTACACTTTGGAACATCAGGCCGCGCAGCTGGACCGTCTTTATCGCGGGTGTGTGGCATGAGCCGGCGCGTGGTGATTCTCACCGAAATTATTGCGCCTTATCGGATTCCAGTGTTCAACGTACTCGCTACCAGAAGTGAAATCGATGTTCATGTCATTTTCCTCTCGAGGACCGACCGCTCCATGCGTGACTGGCGAGTCTATGAGGATGAAATACGGTTCTCTTATGAAGTACTTCCCTGCTGGAGAAGAAGAGTTGGAAAATACAACCTCCTGCTGAACTCCAGCGTGACCAGCGCATTGCGGAGGGCCAATCCGGATGTTCTCGTCTGTGGAGGATACAACTATCTGGCGGCGTGGCAGGCGATGAACTGGGCAAAGCGCAACCAAATTGAGTTTCTTCTGTGGTCCGAAAGCACCGCACAGGACCGTCGTGGCCGACATTCGCTGGTTGAATGGCTGAAAAGGAAGTTCTTGCACAATTGCGATGGATTCGTCGTGCCCGGACACTCGGCACTGGAATACTTGAAGCAATTTGCCTCGCCACAGCAGAAAATTTTCCTTGCCCGCAATGCAGTAGACATCGATCTCTTTGCCGCTACGGAACAGAAAATTCGGTCAACCGCAGACCGGCTGCGTGGCGAGCTCGCGCTCCCCGCGAGATACTTCCTCTTTGTCGGCCGCTTGGTCCGTTCAAAAGGCGTCGTGGACCTGGTTGAGGCTTACAGCGAATTGAACCCAGAGTTACGCTCGCAGATCAGCTTAGTGTTCGCCGGCGATGGTCCGTTGCGCGCCGAACTTGAGGCGCTCGCGCGGGACATCTATCCCGGTTCAGTGCATTTTGCCGGTTTTGTTCAACGCGATGAATTGGCCAACTATTATGCGCTGGCAGAATGTCTGGTGATGCCGACCCATACTGACCCCTGGGGCCTGGTTGTAAACGAGGCCATGGCGTGCAGCCTACCGGTGATCTGCACTAACGTAGCCGGTTGTGCCGAAGACCTGATACGTGCAAATGGAATTCGCGTGGCTCCGGGTGATGTTCGCCAACTGTCAGAAGCAATGCGCACTATGGCTACCGATGCCGATCTTCGACGCTATATGTCGCGAGAGAGCCTCAGGCTGATTCAGAATTATTCGCCCGAAGCTTGTGCCGCGGGGATCGCAGAAGCGGCGGTTACCTCAGGAGCGCATCTCCATGCGTGATATGCGATCAAAAGAACTGATCATCATGCTCGTAGGAGTTCTGACTGTAGGCTTGTTGCTGCTCGCAGGGCCCGGATATCTGGCTAACTACTCTGTATTAGGCGCCATGATTCTCGCCCAGATAATGTTCCTGGCGCTTTCGCGCTATCGGAAAGCGTTTTTTCCGTTGCTGGTCCTAATGTTCCTGTGCGCCAGTATTTCCACTCCATATCAAATGGCTTTCCTCTATGCACGGTGGTTAATACTCGGTCTCGGTGCCGTCGCCGGTGTGGCAGTCTACATGAAGGATCGCAACCACTACTTTGGCACCTTTCACCTCGTGGCATTTTTCTGCGTCGTCTCAGCAATTGTTTCTGCGTTAGTGTCCGCTTATCCAGAGGAAGCGATCCTGAAAGCGCTGAGCCTGGCCCTTTTGTTCGTCTATGCAGGGTTCGGAGGCCGCGCAGCTGGAGCAATGTCGCAGCCAGAGCTGTTTTTCCGCAGGCTGCTGGTGGGTTGCGAGATTCTTACGGTCTTTACTGCAATTTCCTACTTCGCATTTCGGTGGGAGTTTTTTGGAAATCCGAACTCGCTGGGTGCAGTCATGGCGGTAGCTGTCATTCCCCTCATGCTTTGGGGACTTATTTCTGCTGAAACTGTTGGAGCGCGCCGACGCTTGGGTGCAGAGCTCGCACTTGCCGTGCTGCTGTTGATGAGCAGCTTTGCCAGAGCTGCGATCGGCGCGGCACTAGTGTCTTGCGTCCTTCTGTGTCTTGGAGCTCGGCAGTACCGGCTGCTGGCCAAAGGCATCGCCGCCAGCCTGCTGCTGGCTGTTGCTGCCGCAACCCTCGTTCCGCAACCGGCGGATGCTCCCCAGTGGACTGGCTCAGAGGCGATTGGATCAATGTTCTTGTACAAAGGACACGAGGACAGCGGGATTTTGGAATCGCGGCGGGGAGTGTGGGGCCAGACCTGGGACGTTATAAAAGAGAATCCGTGGTTCGGCAGCGGCTACGGCACCAGCGTTACGACCAGCGACATGACCAAAATGGCTTTCGCCAAGAACCACATAGATTCGTGGGTAATCCGCGAGCACGGTAACAGTTATCTCGCCATCACCGAATGGGTAGGCCTGTTAGGCGTGGTTCCTTTTCTCTGCCTGGTGCTCCTGGCGATACGCAACTTGGCCGCCGTTCTTTTCTGGATGCGCCGTTCCGGCGACTACTTCTCTCCGGCTGTTCCAGCGGCAGCGGTGGTCATAGCCGGCCTTGTTCATGCGACTTTTGAGGACTGGATGTTTGCGGTTGGGTATCACGTTTGTGTCTTCTTCTGGAGCATTGCATTCATTCTGGTCGATCTCGCGCCGCGTCCGGCCGCAGTTTATGCTGCCGATGCGCCGTTCAGCATCGCCGATCAGCAGTTCCAAACCGCGCCCGCCGCCTCGGTTCCGTAATGCACATCTTCTTGAATTGCCTCGGCGCCAGTACAGCCAGCGGATTGACGTATCTGCGTAATGTGCTGCCCCACTTGGAACAACGCGCCGATACCCGGACTACCGTTGCTGCCAACCCGTTTGTACAAGGAGAGTTCAAGTACTTACGCAACGTAGCCTTTTTAGAGATACTCGGATTGCACGGCACGGCACGGCGGTTCTGGTTTGAGCAGATGCGGCTGCCGGCGCTGGTACGGCAGGTCGAAGCGGAAGTGCTGATCTCCACCGGCAATTTTGCGGTGCGCAACTCGCCGGTCCCGCAAATCCTGCTCAGCGGCAATTCCCTTTACACCTCGGATGATTTCTATCGTGACCTGCTTTCCCGGCGTGAATATGGAATGTGGCTCGACACCCGAATAAGAGCGTTCGTCGCCAGGAAGTCTATTTCCTGGGCCGATTGCACGGTGGCGCCTACGCAGGCATTCGCGCACGAATTGCTGCGCTGGACAGGTCAAAAGGTCTCCAGCATTCACCACGGCTTTGACCGGGATATTTTCTTTTCTGATAAAACGAAATTGCCTTCGGAAACTCGAGCCAAGCTAAATGCAGCGAAAGATGACCTCAAACTGTTGTATGTGAGTCATTACAACTACTTCCGTAATTTTGAAACGCTGTTTCGGGCGTTGCCGCTAATTCGCGAAAAGCTGGGTGGACGGAATGTGCGTCTGTTCTTGACCTGCAAGCTGCAGGATGGGGAAAATCCCGGCTCCTACAACACAAAGGCAGCGCGGAACCTGGTAAGGCAGCTGGGAATTGAGAAAGAGGTTGTCGAACTCGGCGCTATTCCCTACCGGCAATTGCACCAGGTGTATCGCGCCTGCGACGTTTACGTTACTTCCTCGTATGCGGAAACATTTGCTCACCCGGTGGTTGAGGCGCAAGCGAGCGGACTGCGCATCGTAGCGTCTGACCTGCCAGTGCATCGGGAGGTTGCGGGCGATTCGGCACTTTATTTTTCGCGTTTTTCGCCGCAGGAAATTGCCCTCTGCGTACTGCAAGCGGCTAATGCCTGCAGCTTCAAGCAACTTTCCAGGTCAGCTTCACCTGTGAAATTTTCCTGGGGCAGCCATGTGGACCAACTGATTGCACTCGCCGGCCAGCTCTCTCCAAGACGGCTTGCTGCTTGATCGGAAGATTGCCGGTGAAGGACGCGGGCCTCAGGCAGAGCTTACGTACAGGCTGTCAGCCGCGTATAGCAAAGGCGGGAAGTTGCGGCTTAGTTGTCGCAGCGCATATGACGTTCTCACCAGCGCGCGATATCTTTTTGGCAGAAAGCGGAGGTCGCTTTTTTGCGCGTTGAGGGAAAAGTAGCCGTCCACCGATAAGCGCGCGGACCCCATGATCGCCTTAAAAACAGATCTCAACTCGCTTGGGCGCCAGTAGCGCACGTCAAAATCTCGCCCCTCCCGAAAACCTCGCCGTGCCTGGTGATAAAGGCAGCGTAGGCCAAAGGCGTTGGGCATCTGCACGCGATATTCTCCGCCAGCACTTAGCACCCGGCGAATTTCACCCAGTGTGAGGCGTACGTTGTCACGCGAAAGGTGTTGCAGAACGCTGTAGGAATAAACGTGCTGAAAAGTTCCGTCAGGAAACGGTAAGAACCGGCCGTCGGCTACGACAAAATCCGCATGCACACCCAACTGGGAAGCAACACGCCGCGCAGCGCGGATACTCTTGAGTGATGGATCAATGCCGATGGGGCGATATCCGAGACGCGCCGCGGCCAGGCACCACCTGCCCCAGTTACAGCCAATCTCCAGGAAAAGCTCCTGATTGCTGCGCGGCAGTTGCAGTTCAGGGATTGGATACTCCTTGAGATGTCCCACCAGGTGCTGGTACAGCGAACCATTAGTCGCGCCGATCGCCCGGTTAACGAATGGATCGATCTCCCCGGGCAGAACGTTGAATTGAGGCAGAGACGCTTCGTCCCTGGTCTCCGCGACCCGGAGTGAGCGCTCCCCTTCAACGTGAGTCTGATCAGCCTCGCTCAGCAGAAGAATCGGGATTCCCTCCACGATTGCATACTCGTGACCATTTGCGCAGAGCAAGCGCTCGCAGTCGCACCGCAGGGGAAGCTTGTCTCTGGGGCAAACCAGGAGCGTCAGTATGTCTCCAGTAAGAGTTGCAGGAGACTTTGTCATGGCTGAGAGCTGATGAAGGCGGGCATCTGCTTCCTCTCGTACGGTCCTACAGGCGCGAGAATAGACCATCGCAAAGACTCTTCCGAGTACAAAGTTGTGCACTCCCACCGCGTTTTCCGCAAGGCACTTTTCATTAAGATGACCAGAGATGCCGGATCTCGTCCAAGCATTTGAGTCGCCGCAGGTGATCTCCGAAGTAGCCGAAGCGCGTGAACATGATCTTGGATAGTGATCCGGGCCTGATTTATCGCGGATTGCAAGCAGCGCAGATGTTTCACACCAAAGCAAGAGCTTACGAGAAGAAAGTAGCTGCCTAATTATGTGCGGCATCAGCGGGCTCGCGAATTGGGGTAATCGCGAAATATTGGCGCGCATGACTGCGGTGCAGGCGCACCGTGGGCCGAATGACAGCGGCCTCTGGGACCACCGCTCGCCGGACGGCTCTTACATCGGTCTCGGCAGCCGCCGCCTTTCCATTCTCGACCTCTCCGCCGACGGCCACATGCCGATGTCGAACGAGGACGGCACCATCTGGATCACCTACAACGGAGAAATCTACAACTTTGCCGACTTGCGCCGCGATTTGGAAAGCAAAGGCCACCGCTTCTCATCGCATACCGACACTGAGGTCATCGTTCATCTTTACGAAGAAGTGGGCCAGGATTGCGTCTCACGGCTGAATGGCATGTTCGCGTTCACGATTTGTGATTTGCGGGGCAGCACGCCGTTGCTGTTCATGGCGCGCGATCATTTCGGCGTAAAGCCTTTTTATTACACCTGCCGCAACGGCCGGTTTGCCTTTGCCTCTGAGGCCAAGGCGTTGTTGGAAATTCCAGAGGTCGAAGCGCGAATCGATTTGCAGGCCCTTGACCAATATCTATCGTTCTTGTGGGTGCCCGATCCCAAAACGTTGTTTGAGGGTATCTGCAAACTTCCGGCAGGGCATACGGCGACATTTCGCGATGGACAGCTCGAGATTTCGCAATACTGGGATTTAAGTTTTCCACCAAGCGGATACGAGTTCCCCTTCTCGGAAGAAACTTTGGCGTATGAAATACGCGAGCGTTTCCGTCATTCGGTTGAGCGACAACTGGTCAGCGACGTGCCGCTGGGGACGTTCCTGAGCGCGGGTCTGGATTCCTCCAGCATCGTGGCCATGATGAATCGAGGTGCAAAGAAGCCACTTCGCACTTACACGATTACCTTCCCGCAAGAATACCGAAAAGGGGAGAACACGCTCGACGATCCCCGCGTGGCAGCGCGGCTGGCCCGCCAGCTGGGATGCGAACACCAGCAGATCATGGTCGAGCCAGACATCGCCGCCCTTCTACCAAAGCTCTGCTGGCACATGGACGAGCCGACGGCGGATCCAGCCATCATTACTGCGTACTTAGTTTCCCGCGAGGCGAGCCGTGACGTAAGCGTACTGCTTTCCGGCGTTGGTGGCGATGAGCTTTTTGCCGGCTACCGCAAGTATGCGGCCCATTCCTGGGCTAATATGTACGCGAGAATTCCAGCTCTTTTCCGTCATCCTGCGGAAGCTATCGTTTCCAGGTTGCCCAGCCTGCGTGGGACGAGCGCCAAAGGCCATCTCCGGCTGATCAAGAAGATGATGCGCAGCGCAGCTCTTCCGCCGCAGAAACGCTTCATCCGAAACTGCACATACCTGGATCCTGCGCAGCGCGCGAACATCTACACGCGTGCCTTGCGAAGTGAGATCAGATGTGCCGACGCAGACCGCGTGCACCGAGGTGCTTTCGAGAATGTCGGCCATGCCGATTTCTTAAACCAGATGCTCTATCTGGATACGAAGATTTTCATGACCAGCCTGAACCTGACTTACAACGACAAAATGAGCATGGCCTGTTCGGTCGAGGTCCGGGTGCCATTCTTGGACCGGGAACTGGCGGAATTTGTTGCCTGGAACGTGCCCCCGGAGTTGAAGTTGAAGGGCGTCCTGCAGCCGACGACGAAGCACATTTTTCGAAAAGCCATGGAAGATGTCCTTCCCGAAGAAGTTCTTCGCCAGCCAAAAGCTGGATTTGCAGCGCCCATTGATTACTGGCTCGCTAACGACTTGAGTGAAATGACGGATGATCTTTTGTCGGAGACGCGAGTCCGGGATCGAGGGCTGTTCCGCCCTGAGGCGGTGCGAAAGCTGGTCAAAGAACATCGCGACGGCCGGCAAGACTGGTCGATGCAGATTTGGCAATTTCTCACGCTGGAGCTGTGGATGCAAAACTTCATCGACGGCTCATCAAGCCGCATTGCACTCGAAGATACGCAGGCGGCGATTGCATGAAGCAACTTCTGCAAAGCGCTCGCACTGGCGAGATCAGCATCGCTGAAGTGCCGTCTCCCCGGGTCCAGCCCGGTTGCGTGCTGGTCTTCAACGACGACTCATTGGGATCTGTTCCCTACATTTGCAATCGCGATAGCTGGTGCGCCGCAGAGCTTTGCCGCCACACTCGTCTCATGACATCCCCGAGGACACTCACGCCATGTTGATCCTGGGCTTAAACATGTTTCACGCGGACGCATCGGCAGCGATTATTCAGGACGGGAAAGTTCTGTTCGCGATTGCCGAAGAGCGGCTCAACCGCGTGAAACATTACGCTGGCTTTCCTGCGCTGGCGATTCAAGCTTGCTTGAACGCGGCGGGCGCCTCCGTCAGTGACATTGATCACGTCGCGGTTGGCCAGGACAGCGATGCGAATCTTGCTGAGAAAGTCCGCTACGCAATCGCCAACCCCGCCAAACTGCTGAACTTCATCCGGCTGCGACGACGCAAGCAGGAAATGCGTGATGTGCGGCAGCTCGTTGCCAGAGCGCTCGACTGCGAT
>Ga0075426_10000418_pt1 | contig 29455 bp, 28 predicted proteins | sample SoiMethybrSBSTD5_FD_75304 | JGI IMG/M metagenome (GOLD analysis project Ga0075426, IMG submission 75304) | Bulk soil microbial communities from a Populus tree surrounding site in Tennessee, USA - Soil MetaG P. TD hybrid SBSTD5 | ecosystem: Environmental > Terrestrial > Soil > Tree plantation...
CGCATCCGGCTCGTCGCCATCGGCCATCGAATCCTCGCCGCGGTGCCGGGGTGCGCCATCGCCGCGGACCAGCCTTATCGCGAGACGGACCTTGCGATCGATTACTGCGAAGACGTGCCGCCGTTGCCGCTCGAGACGGCGCAGCGCATTGCTGCGCTCATGCGGGAGGCGGGATTGCAGGCCAGGGTTAGCTCCATCCACGTCAATGGCTGGTTCGGCGATTACGACAAGCTGGCGATGGCGCGCGAGCTGTTGCGCCAAGACCTGGGTATCGATCTGGACGGCGAGCGCGACCGCGTCGTGTACGTCGGCGATTCGCCAAACGACGCGCCCATGTTCGAGTTCTTTTCGCAATCGGTTGGAGTTGCGAATCTGCGTCGCTTCGCGGCCGTGCTCGACAAGCCGCCGAAATACATCACGACCGCGAGCGCCGGCGCCGGCTTCGTCGAGCTCGCCGAGCATCTGTTGGCAGCATGACGCAGTGGCTCGCTTATCTCGGCATCGGCGCCTTGGTCGGCTTTGCGGCCGGGCTGCTCGGCATCGGGGGCGGCGTGGTAATGGTGCCGCTGCTCGTGCTGGCGTTCACGTCGCAGGGTTTGCCGGAGGAGCACGTCGTGCACCTCGCGCTCGGCACGGCGATCGCAGCCATCGCGTTCACCTCCGTAGCGAGCATGCGCGCCCATCACGCGCATGGGGCGGTCGACTGGCCGATCGCTCGCGCCATGGCGCCCGGCATTCTCGCCGGGTCGTTTGCTGCGGCGCTCGTGGCCGGCTTCATTCCAACGCGGCCGCTTGCGCTCGTCTTCACGGCGCTCGTCTTTTTCGCTGCCACGCAGATCCTGCTCGACCTGAAGCCTTCGACGACTCGCGAGCTTCCCGGGCCTCTCGCCCTTTTCACCGCGGGCAGCATCATCGGTGCGCTATCTAGCCTGCTCGCCGCGGGCGGCGCATTCCTTACCATCCCGCTCCTCGCCTGGTGCAAGGTGCCGCTGCGGCGCGCCATCGGCACGGCCTCCGCTAATGGTCTGCCGATCGCCATCGCGGGCACGGGCGGCTACGTGCTGCATGGCCTGCGCGTGGCGGGACTGCCGCCGGCAAGCTTCGGCTATGTCTATCTGCCGGCGCTCGGGCTCGTGGTGATCACGAGCATGCTCGCGGCGCCGCTCGGCGCGCGCCTGACGCACCGCCTGCCCGTGCAGCAATTGCGCCGGATCTTCGCCCTCCTGCTCTACGCCTTCGCGCTGCGGATGCTGATCGGCGTGTGGTGATTCAGGCCTCGTAGTCCGCGATCCAGTGCTCGGCAACGAGCGAATCGATCACCGTGCGCGTCTCGAGATGCGCCGGATGGCCGTGGTACGCGGCGAGCGCCTCGCGCGTCTCGAACTCGCAGACGAGGGCGAAGTCGACCGCGCGGCGTCCACCGTTGAACGCGCGCCCGATTTCCACCTTCGTGAGCCCCGGGATGCGGCCAAGCTGCGCACGCAGCGCCTGCTCGATGGCGGCGAAATCCACCGACGCAGGCGATTTCAGCCGCCACAGCACGATATGCCGGATCATCGGCGCTAAACTCCGCCCTTTGCACCCGCAAGGCAAGTGGCCGGTCCCCTTTCCCACATCCGCGTCCTCGATCTGTCGCGCGTGCTCGCCGGCCCATGGGCGAGCCAGAACATGGCCGATCTCGGGGCCGAAGTGATCAAGATCGAGCGACCGGCAAGCGGCGACGACTCGCGCAGCTTCGGTCCGCCGTGGATTCGCGATGGTAAAGGCGGCGAGACCAAGGATTCGGCGTACTTCAGCTCGGCGAACCGCGGCAAGAAATCGGTGACACTCAACATCGCCGTGCCGGAGGGTCAGGCGATTGCGCGCGAGCTCGCCGGGAGCTGTGACGTACTGATCGAGAACTACAAGTACGGCGATCTCGGGCGCTACGGCCTCGCCTACGAGCAGCTGCGGGCCCTGAACCCGCGGCTCGTGTACTGCTCGGTCACCGGTTTCGGCCATACCGGTCCGTATCGCGAGCGGCCGGGGTACGACTTCATGATCCAAGGCATGGGCGGCATGATGAGCGTCACCGGCGAGCCGGACGGCGCGCCGGGCGGCGGGCCGCAGCGCGCGGGCGTGCCGATCGCGGACATCATCACCGGGATGTACGCATGCATCGCGATCTGCGCGGCGCTTGCCCATCGCGAGCGATCCGGCAAGGGCCAGCATCTCGACCTTGCGCTGCTCGACTCGCAGATCGCGCTCCTTGCCTATCAGAACACGAACTACTTCGCGACTGGCGTGCCGCCGAAGCGCATCGGCAACCTGCATCCGAACATCGTGCCGTACCAGCCGTTTCGCGCCGCCGACGGCGATGTGATCCTCGCGTGCGGCAACGACAATCTTTATCGCAAGTTCTGTGACGCCGCCGGCTGCGCCGAGCTCGCGCGCGATGCGCGCTTCGCCACGAACGCCAAGCGCGTCGAGAACCGCGCCGAGCTTACCCGCCTGCTCGCCGCGGTCTTCCGAAAGCGCACGAAGCGCGAATGGCTCGAGCTCCTCGAGGCCGCGGGCGTACCGAACGGGCCGATCAACGACGTCGCCCAGGTTTTCGAGGAGCCGCAGGTGAAGGCGCGCGGTGTGCGCATCGAGCTCGAGCACGGCGCCGGCGCAAAGCTGCCGCTCGTGGCGAGCCCCATGCGCTTTTCCGACACGCCGATCGAATACCGGCTCGCGCCGCCGCTGCTCGGTGCGCACACCGAAGAGGTGTTGCGCGGGCTGCTCGGCAAGGGCGAGGCCGACATCGCCCGGCTGCGCGCAGCGAAGGTGATATAGCTTAGGATACGCGGCAAATTTCACGAGGAGGAGGTTTATGACCCGCATTAAGCAGCTGCTCGTTGCGAGCGCGCTCTGCGCCGCATTCGGCACGACGGCGTTCGGTGCTACGACGCTGCGCGCCTCGCACCAGTTCCCGGGCGGCCGGGGCGACGTACGCGACGAGATGGTGCAGATCATTGCGCGCGACGCAAAGGCAGCGAACGTCGACCTGGAGATCCAGGTCTATCCGGGCGCGTCGCTCTTCAAGCCGAACGAGCAGTGGAACGCCCTCGTCAACGGCCAGCTCGACATCTCGTCCTTTCCGCTCGACTACGCGAGCGGCAAGCAGCGCGCCTTCGGCGCCACGCTCATGCCGGGGCTCGTCAAAAGCCACGATCGAGCACAGCGGCTGAACAACTCGCAGTTCATGAAGGACATCAAGGCGCAGATCGACAAGGCGGGCGTGATCGTGCTCGCCGACGCCTGGCTCGCGGGCGCCATGGCGTCGAAGAAGAGTTGCATTCGCAAGCCCGAGGACGTGAAGGGCCTCAAGTTCCGCTCGGCGGGCCCGACCTTCGCGGCCATGTGGCAATCGGCCGGAGCGACGATCGTGTCGGTACCGAGCAACGAGGTGTACAACGCGCTGCAAACCGGCGTGGCCGAGGCCACCGACACGAGCTCGGGCAGCTTCGTTTCGTTCCGCATCTACGAGCAGGTGAAATGCCTGACCGCGCCGGGCGACAACGCGCTGTGGTTCATGTACGAGCCGGTGCTGATGTCGAAGAAGAGCTTCACCCGGCTGAACAAGAAACAGCAGGACGTGCTGCTTCAGGCGGGCAAGAAATCCGCGCAATTCTTCGCCGAAAAAGCGAAGGGCCTTGACGATGAAATGGTGAAGGTGTTCAAGGATCACAAGGTCGAGGTGATCACGCTGACGCCGCAGGAATACGAGCAGTGGATCAAGGTCGCGGAGAAAAGCTCTTACGCGGAATTCGACAAGGAAGTGCCGAATGGCAAGAAGCTCATCGATGAAGCGCTGAGCGTCAAGTAGCTTTCTGGACGCGTACATCCGCGTCGTCAGGGCGCTGTCACAGCTCTGCGGCATCGTCGCCGCCGGGCTGATCGGCCTCGGCGTGCTGATCGTCTGCGAGATGGTGTTCCTGCGCTATGTGCTGAACCAGAACACCATCTGGCAGACGGACTTCGTGACCTGGAGCCTCGTCGCGGCGACGTTCGTCGGCAGTCCCTACCTGCTGTTATCGCGCGGCCACGTCAATGTGGATGTGCTGCCGCTGCACCTGGGGCCGCGCGCACGCTGGTGGCTCGCGCTCGCATCCATCGTCATGTCGCTCGCCTTCTGTATCGTGCTCGCGGTGCTGACATCGCGCTTCTGGCTCGAGGCGTGGGAGCAGCGTTGGGTCTCGGACACGATGTGGCGTGCGCGGCTGTGGATTCCCTATAGCTCGATGCCGATCGGCCTTGGCATCCTCGTTCTGCAGTACATCGCCGATCTCTACAACCTGCTCGCCGGCCGCGAGCCCCCCTTCGGGATCCGCACGTGAGCCCGACCACGCAGGGGGCGATCGTCCTGGTCGCCACCCTCGTCGTGCTGCTTTCCGGCGCGCCGGTCGCCTTCGGCCTGGGCGCGCTATCGATCGTTTTCCTGCTCATCTTCCAGGGTTTCGACGCGATGCAGGTCGTCGCGGAGACGTTCTACGCCGGGCTCAACGATTTCACCCTCGTGTCGATTCCCATGTTCGTCATGATGGGGGCGGCGATCGGCTCGTCGCCGGCGGGCAAGGACCTCTACGAGGCGCTCGACCGCTGGCTCTATCGCCTGCCCGGCGGCCTCGCGCTCTCCAACATCGGCGCCTGCGCAATCTTCGCTGCGCTGACCGGATCCTCGCCTGCTTGCTGCGCGGCGATCGGCAAGATGGGCATTCCCGAGATGCGCAAGCGCGGCTATCCGGACGAGATCGCCACCGGCTCGATCTGCGCGGGCGGCACGCTCGGCATCCTTATCCCGCCTTCGATCACCTTCATCCTGTACGGCATCGCCACTGAAACGTCGATCGGCCGGCTGTTCCTCGCGGGCGTGCTACCCGGGCTGCTGCTGACCGGTCTTTTCATGCTGTGGACCATGTTTGCCTTGTGGCGGCGTGGCTTCCGTTCGCATGCCGTCGATTTCCGCTACACGTGGCGGCAGAAATGGCAATCGGTGCCGAAAGTGGCGCCCTTCGTCGCCATCATCGTCGGCGTCATGTACGTGCTCTACGGCGGCGTGGCGACGCCCTCGGAGGCCGCCGGCGTCGGAGCGGCATTGTGCGTGGTGCTCGCCATCCTGATCTATCGCATGTGGCAGCCGCGGGACTGGTGGCAGATCCTGCGCGACACGACGCGCGAGTCTGTGATGATCCTCATGATCATCGCCGCGGCGGTGCTATTCGGCTACATGCTGACTTCGCTTTATCTCACCCAGACACTCGCCCAGGCGATCGCCGACATGCACGTCAACCGCTGGGTGCTGATGGCGCTCATCAATGTCTTCCTGCTGGTGTGCGGCTTCTTCATCCCGCCCGCGGCGATCATCCTGATGACGAGCCCGATCCTGCTGCCCATCATCCGCTCGGCGGGATTCGATCCCGTGTGGTTCGGCGTCATCCTGACGATCAACATGGAGATCGGCCTGATCCATCCGCCGGTCGGGCTGAACATCTACATCGTCAACTCCATCGCCCCGGACGTGCCGCTCATGAAGGTGATCTGGGGGACGGTCCCCTATGTGCTTTGCATGTTCCTGGCGATCGTGATCTTGTGCATTTTTCCGGAGATCGCCACCTGGTTGCCCGATCACATGATGGGCATCATCCGTACGAAGTAATCAGCCGTAAAAGAGGCGCACCAAGCCCATGCCCGTGACCGGCACGTAGGTCACCAGCAGCAACACGGCGAGCAGCACGCCGATGAACCAAATGTTCACGCGCGTCACTTCCCAGACGCTCGACTTCGAGATCGAGCAGGCGACCATCAGCACACTCGCCACAGGGGGCGTTTGCTGACCGATGCCGAGGTTCACCGTGACGATGAGACCGAAGTGCACCGGGTCGATGCCAACGGCACGCACGAGCGGCATGACCACCGGCACCACCAGGATGATGGCCGCTGCGGAATGCAGGAACATGCCGAGGATGAGGAACAGCACGTTGAGCAGCGCGAGCACCAGCCATTTGTTGGTCGTGAGGTCCGCCACCGCCTGTGCCAGCTTCTGCGGCGCCTGCACCTCGCTCAGATAGGTGCCGAGTAGTGCCGACGTGGCGACGAGCAGCATGACCACGGCGGTCTGTACGCCGCCGTCGATCATCGCTTTCTTCAGCTCCCGCATGTCGAGCTCGCGGTAGATCACAAGGCCGATGAACAGCGCAGCGACGACCGCCATGGCCGCGCCCTCGGTCGCCGTGACGACGCCGCCGAAAATCGCGCCGAGGATGATCATCGGCAGCGTGAAGGCCCAGAACGCCTCGCGGAACGTCTGCCGCACGCGCGCCCACTGCAGCTTCTCCTCGACCGGTAGGTTGTAGCGAAGCGCGAACCAGTAGGCCATGCCCATGAGCCCGAGCCCGCCGATGACGCCCGGAACGACGCCGGCGACGAAGAGCTTGACGACGGAGGTCTCCGCCATGACGGCATACAGGATCATGGGGATGGACGGCGGGATGATGACGGCGAGCGTCGCCGCCGAGGACATGATCGCGGCGGCGAGCGGGCTCGGGTAGCCCTTGCTCTTCATCGCCGGGATGAGGATCGAGCCGAGCGCCGAGACGTCGGCGACCGCGGAGCCCGAGATCTCGGCGAAGAAGAGCGACGTGCCGATCGAGACCATGGCCAGTCCGCCCCGAATAAAGCCGAGCAGCGCCGTGGCGAAGGCGATGAGGCGCTGTGAAATCCCCGAGGCGTTCATGATCGCGCCGGCGAGGATGAAGAGCGGAATGGCGATCAGCGGGAAATTCAGCGCGCCGTTGTAGAGCACGACCGGCAGGTTGGGCAGCGAGTCCGTCCCCTGCGTGACCAGCATCGCCGCAACGGCCACGATACCGAGTGCCACGGCGATCGGCACGTCGATGATGATGAGCGCAAGGACGCACGCAAAGATGACGAAGATGGCCATGTTTACTGCGTGGCCTCGCCCGTCTGCGCGGCATGGCCGGCTCGCGCCTGGCGCAAGGCGAGCGGCAGCGAAAGCAGCTCACCCGCAATGATCAGCACCGCGCTGATCGGGATCACCGATTGCACCCACGCCACGGGAACTTCCGGAAGGCTGACAAGGTGGTCGGTCTCGAGGATGCCGAGGATCTCGTAGCCGATCCAGCCGAGCAGGCCGAAGAAGGCGATGACGAGCAGCGAGGCGACGATGCGCGAGGCTACGCGCGCCGTCGGGCCGAGGAGCGCAATCACCTCCGGGCAGCCGATGTGCGCTCGTTTTACGGCGGCGAGCGCCGAGCCGTAGAAGGTGAGCCACGCGAGGAGAATCGACGCCACCTCGTCGTACCAGGTGAGCGAGGCGCCGATCGTCCGGTACACGACGCCCAAGCTCACTTCGATGAAGAGGATCGCCATCAGCGCGATGACGATCCACTCGAGCAGGCGCTCGTAGCGCCGGCGCAGCTCCTCTGCCATCAGCGCCTACTGTTTGCCCAAGGCGATGGCGCGCTCGATGATTTGCTTGGCGCCCGGCACTTCTTTTTCGAATTCCTCGTACACCGGCTTGGACGCGGCGATGAAAGCATCCTTGTTCGCCTGATTCACCTGGATCGAGCCGCTCGCCTTCATTTTCTCCAGCAGCACTTCATCGTCTTTTGCGGCCTTCTCGTAAACCCAGGCCTGCACGTCCCTGGCGGTCGCCTCCAAAGTCTTGCGCACATCGGCAGGCAGCCGGTCCCACTTCTTCATCCCCACAGCCAAGTAGGCCGGCGAATAGACGTGGCCCGTGAGCGAGAGGTATTTCTGCACTTCGTAGAACTTGGCGCTATAGATCTGCGCGAACGGATTCTCTTCGCCGTCCATCACGCCCGTCTGCAGCGCGGTGAACACCTCCGAGAACTTCATCGGCGACGGATTGGCGCCGTAGGCCTGGAACATCTTCACGCGCCACTTGCCCTCGGGTACGCGCAGCTTGATGCCTTGCAGGTCGGCGGGCGTGACGATCGGCCGCTTGTTGTTGGTGATGTGGCGAAAGCCGTTCTCCCACACGGCGAGGAGCTTGAGGCCTTTCTTTTCCGCGGCCGGTTCGATCTTCGACCAGAAGAGCTCCTTCTCGATGCGCTTCATGTGCTCGCGGTCCTTCACGAGATAGGGCATCTCGAAGACGCCGAAGATGTCCGCTTCAGAGGACATCACGGTCGAGGGCTCGGCGAAATCCACGGTACCGAGCTTCAACTTCTGCAGCAGTTCCTTGTCGCCGCCGAGCTGGCTCGAGCCGTACGTGATGATCTTGTATTTTCCGCCGAGCTTCGTGTTCGCGCGCTTGGCGAACTCGTCGGCGGCCGCGCCGATGAGCGAGCCGGGCTCGCCGACGTGGCCGAGCTTCAGCTCGGTCTGCGCATGCGCGCAATTGAAAATGAGCGCGGCGAATGCCGCGACGATGCCGAGTCGCACAGTCATGAGATCCTCCTCCTCGTCGTTATATCAAGCGGCGGCGCGCGCCGGCTTGCTGTGGCATTCCGCGAGATAAGCCATCGCGGCCATGACACCTTCCTTTTTCACCGGAACCCCGGCGAGCGCAAGTCCCATTTCGACGCCGGCGAGCGTGCCCATCAGCATGAGATCGTTGAAATCGCCGAGATGGCCGATGCGGAACATCTTGCCGCCAAGCTTGGTAAGCCCGGTGCCGAGCGAGAGGTCGAAGGCATCGAGAATCACCTTGCGCACGCGGTCGGCGTCGTGTCCGGCCGGCATGAGCACGCCGGTGAGAGAAGCAGAGTACTCGCGCGGGTCGAGCGCGTAGACCTCGAGGCCCCAGGCGCGCACCGCACGCCGCGTCGCTTCCGCATGTCGCTGATGGCGGGCGAACACCGCCTCGAGCCCTTCCTCGTCGAGCAGCATCTTCAGCGCTTCGGCGAGCCCGTAGAGCATGTTGGTCGCCGGCGTGTACGGAAAATAGCCGGTCTTGCCGTTCGCGATCATCTCGTCCCACGCCCAGTAGCTGCGCGGCAGGCGCGCCGACTTGCCGGCGGCGAGCGCCTTCGGCGAGATGCAGTTGAAGGACAGACCGGGCGGCAGCATCAGGCCCTTCTGCGAGCCCGCCACCGTGACATCGACGCCCCACTCGTCATGCCGATAGTCGATCGAGGCGAGCGACGAGATGGTATCGACCATGAAGAGCGCTGGATGACCGGCCGCGTCGATCGCGCGGCGCACCTCGGCGATGCGTGAGGTGACGCCGGTCGAGGTTTCGTTATGCACGACGCACACGGCCTTGATGCGCTTTTCGGCGTCGCCGCGCAGGCGCCTCTCGATCGCTTCCGGATCGGCGCCGCGGCGCCAATCCGCGGCGATGAAATCGACGTCGAGGCCGAGTTTCGCGGCCATCTTTTGCCAGAGCGTCGCAAAGTGTCCCGTCTCGTACATCAGGACGCGGTCGCCGGGTGACAGCGTATTGACGAGCGCTGCTTCCCACGCACCGGTTCCCGATGCCGGATAGATCACCACCTCGCCGCGCGTGCTTTTGAATACGCGCTTCAGGTCGGCGAGCACCTTTTTGCCGAGCGCGCCGAATTCCGGCCCGCGATGATCGATGGTCGGAAAATCGATCGCGCGCAGTACGCGATCGGGCACGTTCGTAGGTCCCGGAATCTGCAGGAAATGGCGGCCGGCGCGTCGGGGCATGCGATATTCTACTTCGCCCGATGAACGCGCCTTCCGCACCTATTCGCCTCGTCCGCTCGGCAGGCAGCGCGCTCGCCGATCGCCTGCGGCGCGAGTGCGACGCCGAAGTGCTTTTCGATCGCGCGAGCCGCGGTCGCTACTCCACCGACGCTTCCATCTACCAGGTCGAGCCGATCGGCATCGTCGTGCCGCGCACGGAAGACGCGGCGCGGGCGGCGATCGCCATTGCAGCCGAGGACGGCGTGCCGATCCTGCCGCGCGGTGCCGGCAGCTCGCAGTGCGGCCAGGCCGTGGGCGCCGCGCTCGTCATCGACCATACGAAGTACCTGCGTCGCATCCTGGTCGTCGACGAAGAGCGCGCGATCGTGCAGCCCGGCGTGGTGCTTGATGCGCTCAACGCGGCGCTGCGTCCGAAGGGACTCTGGTTCCCCGTCGACGTTTCCACCAGCGCTCAGGCGACGCTCGGCGGCATGGCGGGCAACAACTCGTGCGGCTCGCGCTCGATCGCCTACGGCAACATGGTGCACAACGTGCTCGCCATCGAAGCGTTCACGGTTGGCGGTGAGCGCTGGCGTTTCGGCCCGATGAACGAAGCGAGCGGCCCGCGCGGCTACCAGGATTTCGTCGCGCGTCTCGGTGCGCTCTACCAACGCGAAAAAGAGGAGATCGAAGCGCGCTTCCCCAAGCTGCTGCGCAAGGTGGCTGGCTACAACCTCGATCACCTCGGCCCGCCGCAGGCCAACGCGGCGCACATCCTCGTCGGCTCGGAAGGCACGCTCGCCTGGTCCGAGCGGCTGCATCTCAAGCTCTCGCGCGTGCCGCCGCATCGCGCGCTCGGCGTGTGCCATTTCCCCAAGTTCTATACGGCGATGGATCTCACGCGGCATATCGTCAAGCTGGGTCCCAGCGCGGTCGAGCTCGTCGATCGCACGATGATCGGGCTCGCGCGCGATATTGGCGCCTTTCGCGCGACCGTCGACGCGTTCATCCGCGGCGAGCCCGACGCGATCCTGCTGGTCGAGTTCTCGGGCGAAGAAAACCAGGCGCGGCGGCTGAAGGAGCTCGTGCAGCTCATGGCCGATCTCGGCCTGCCGGGCAGCGTGGTGCAGGTGACGGACCCGCGCGCGCAGCGCGACATCTGGGAAGTGCGCAAGGCCGGCCTCAACATCATGATGTCGATGAAAGGCGACGGCAAGCCGGTCTCCTTCATCGAGGACTGCGCCGTGCCGCTCGAGCACCTCGCGCAATACACTGATCGACTGACGCGCGTATTCGAGAAGCACGGCACGCGCGGCACCTGGTATGCGCACGCGTCGGTCGGCACGCTGCATGTGCGCCCGATCCTCGACATGCGTCGCGACGGGGCGGCGAAGATGCGTGCCATTGCCGAAGAAGCCTGTGCGATGGTGAAGGAATACAAGGGTGCTTACTCCGGGGAGCATGGCGACGGTCTTGTGCGCTCGGAGTGGATTGCGCCCTTCTTCGGACCGCGGCTCACGGCCGCGCTTGCCGAGATCAAGTCGTGGCTCGATCCGCGCGGGCTGATGAATCCCGGCAAGATCGTCGAGCCGCCGCGCATGGACGATGCCTCGCTCTTTCGCTACAAGCCCGGCTACCGTACTGACGTGCCCAAAACGGTGCTCGACTGGAGCGAATGGGGCGGTTACGACAAGGCCGTCGAGATGTGCAACAACAACGGCCACTGCCGCAAGTTCGACGCCGGAACGATGTGTCCGTCTTATCGCGCGACGCGCGACGAGATCCACCTCACGCGCGGGCGCGCCAATACGCTGCGCCTTGCGCTGTCCGGCCAGCTCGGCCTCGAAGGCGAGCAGGCCGTCAAGGCGGCGCTCGATCTCTGCGTCTCGTGCAAGGGCTGCAAGCGCGAATGTCCCACCGGCGTCGACATGGCGCGCATGAAGATCGAATTCCTCGCCAACTACAAAGCCCGGCATGGCGCCAGCGCCCGAGATCGCGCCATCGGCTATTTGCCGCGCTATGCGCGCGCGGCGGCGCGGCTCGCGCCGCTCGCCAATTTCGCCTCGGACATCGTCAAACGATCGATCGGCTTCGCCCGGCGGCCGCTCCCGCGCTGGCGCCGCGATTTTTTTCGCGACCCCGGCACGGCGCCGGGCGACGTCATTCTCTTTGTGGACACGTTCAATCGATACTTCGAGCCCGAGAACGCCCGCGCGGCGAAGAATGTGCTCGAGGCGGCGGGCTATCGGGTCGAGATCCCGGACTCAGTGTGCTGCGGGCGCACGTTCCTCTCGGTCGGGATGGTGGATGAGGCGAAGCGCGAAGCCGAGCGGCTGCGCAATGCGCTCGCGCCGGCGCTCGAGCGCGGTGCACCCGTACTCGGGCTCGAACCGTCTTGCCTTTATGCGCTACGCGATGAGCTGCCGGTGCTGATCGAAGGCGCCGGGGACCTTGCGCGAAACTCGTTCATGCTGGAGGAATTCCTCGCGCGGCAGCCGGGGCGGCTGCAGTTTCAACAGACGCCACTGGAGGTGCTGCTACACGGGCATTGCCATCAAAAGGCGTTCGACGGCATGCCGGCGGTACAAAAGGTGCTCGGCATGGTGCCCGGCCTGAAAGTGAGCACCATCGAGACGAGTTGCTGCGGCATGGCGGGCAGTTTCGGCTATGAAGCGGAGCACGCCGAGATTTCCATGCGCATGGCGGAAATGACGCTGCTGCCGGCGATCCGCGATGTGCCGCAAGCGGCGCTCGTCGCCGACGGCACGAGCTGCAGGCACCAGATCCTGGATGGAACCGGCCGGCGGCCGCTCCATGTCGCGCGCGTCCTCGAAGCTGCGCTCGAGCGGCGCTAGCGACGACTCCAGGCCCACAGCGCGATACCGCCCGCGATCATCGGCAGGCAAAGCCACTGTCCCATGGTGAGGCCGAGCGCGAGATAGCCCAGAAAAGCGTCCGGCTCGCGCGCGAACTCGGCGATGAAGCGCAGCACGCCGTAGCCGATGAGGAAGAGCGCCGAGACCTGACCGCGCGGTCGCGGTCGAGACGAGAACCACCAGAGGATCACGAAGAGCGTCACGCCTTCGAGGGCAACCTCGTAGAGCTCCGAGGGATGGCGCGGCTGCGCGCCCGCATTGGGGAAGACCATGCCCCAGGGCAGGTCGGTGACCCGTCCCCAAAGCTCGCCGTTGATGAAGTTGCCCAGGCGCCCCGCTGCGAGGCCGAGCGGCGCAAGCGGCGCGACGAAATCCATGAGCTGGAGGTAGTGGATGCGATGGCGCCAGGCGGCGAAGCCCATGGCGATCATCACGCCGAGCAGCCCGCCATGGAAGGACATCCCACCCTGCCACACGGCAAAGATTTCGCCCGGATGCGCGAAATAATGCTCCGGCTTGTAGAAGAGCACGTAGCCGAGCCGCCCGCCGAGAATCACGCCGAGCACCGCGCTGAAGAGCAGATCATCGAACTGTGCGCGCGTCACCGGCGCGCGGCCCTTATCGATACGCCGCGTGCCGAGCCACCAGCCGGCGCCAAAGCCGGCGAGGTACATGAGGCCGTACCAGCGCACGGCGAGCGGGCCGATGGAGAAGGCGATGGGATCGATGTTCGGGTGAACGAGCATTGGTTAACGCACGAGCTCGCGCGCGTACGCGATGAACTCGCGAGCGGCGCGCTCGAGCGGGCCGCGGCGCCAAGCGAGCCAAAGATCGAGGCGTGGATGTCGGTCCGCGACCGGCCGATACACCACGCCACGGCGCCCGAGATTCGCGACGGAAGCCGGCACGATTGCGGCCCCGAGTCCGCTCGACACGAGGCTCACGACCGTCTGCATCTGAATCGCCTCCTGCGTGACATTGAGGGAGATCCCGGCCCGCGCGGCCAGTTGCGCGACGATATCGTAAAGGCGCGGCGCAATCTCGCGTGGAATGGTGACGAAGGGCTCGTCCGCGAGCTCGAGAAGCGAGATCTTGCCGCGTCCTCGGGCCAAGCGGTGCTTCGCGGGAAGCGCGGCGACGAAGCTTTCACGCTGTATCACGAGATGCTCGAGCGTCTCGGCACCCGTGACGGGGGGAAGCAGCAGGCCGAAGTCGAGTTCGCCGGCGCCAAGCGCCACCGCTTGCTGCGGCGAAAGCATCTCGCGCAGGGCGAGCGTGACTTTCGGCTGGGCGCCCTTGTACGCTTTGAGCAGGCCGGGCAGGACTCCGTAGTCTGCGAGCGAGACGAAGCCGATGCGCAGGCGCGCGTGCTCGGCGGATCCCATGGCGCGTAGCTCGTGCACCGTGCGCTCGAGCTGCCCGGTGACGCGAAGCGCTTCCTCAAACAGGCGCGCGCCCTGTGGCGTGAGCTCGACGTGCCGGCGCGTGCGCGCGAAAAGCGCGACGCCAAGCTCGTCTTCGAGCGCGCGAATCGCTCGCGAGAGCGGCGGCTGCGAGATGTGCAGCGCCTCGGCGGCGCGGCCGAAGTGCAGCCGCTCCGCCACGGTTATGAAATACCGCAGGCGGCGTGAATCGAGCGCGTTCATACCCGTAGGGTATTACACGGCTTCCGCAATGGCATTGGCCTGCCGCCGCCCGTCGAGCGCACAATGGCGCGCTCCAGGAGGCACCCATGGCGACCTATAACCGGCGCTCGAGAATCATTACCGCGGGCGTGGCCCGCTCGCCCAACCGCGCCATGCTGCGCGCGGTCGGCTTCGGCGACGGCGATTTCGACAAGCCGATCGTCGGCGTGGCGAACGGCCACTCGACGATGAACCCTTGCAACGCCGGCATCCAGGTGCTCGTCGATCGCGCGATGGCGGCGCTCGAAGAGGCGGGAGCGAAGCCGCAGGTGTTCGGCTTTCCCACGGTGACCGACGGCATTGGCATGGGCACGGAGGGCATGAAGTACTCGCTCATCTCGCGCGAGGTGATCGCCGATTCGATCGAGACGGCAGTGAACGGCCAGTGCATGGATGGCGTGCTGTGCGTCGGCGGCTGCGACAAGAACATGCCGGGCAGCATGATGGCCATGGCGCGCATCAACGTGCCGGGCATCTTCGTTTACGCCGGGACGATCAAGCCGGGCTTCTGGAAGGGCCAGAAGCTGACCATCGTCAGCCCGTTCGAGGCGGTCGGCGCCTTCAGCGCCGGCAACATGTCGCGCGAGGACTTCGACGGCATCGAGAAGAATGCCTGCCCGTCGGTCGGCGCCTGTGGCGGTCAGTACACGGCGAACACGATGAGCTCTTCGTTCGAGGCGCTCGGCATGAGCCTGCTCGCCTCGTCGCAGCTCGCCGCACCCGATCCGGCGAAGGCCGACTCGGCCGCGCAATCGGCGCGCGTGCTGGTCGGGGCGGTGCAGAAGGATCTCAAGCCGCGCGACATCATCACGCGCAAATCGATCGAGAATGCAATCGCGCTCGTCATGGCGACCGGCGGATCGACCAACGCCGTGCTGCACTACCTCGCCATCGCCTCCGCCGCCGGCGTGAAGTGGGCGATCGACGACTTCGAGCGCGTGCGCCGCAAGGTGCCGCTCGTGTGCAACCTGAAGCCGTTCGGTCCGTATGTCGCGACCGATTTCCATGCCGCCGGCGGTGTGCCGCAGGTGCTGAAGATGCTGCTCGACGCCGGAATCGTGCACGGCGAATGCATGACGATCACGGGTAGAACGCTCGCCGCGGAATTGAAGGACGTGCCGGCGAAGCCGCGCGCCGACCAGGACGTCATCCGGCCGCTCGACAGGCCGCTGCATGCGCAGGGCCACCTCGCCATCCTGAAAGGCAATCTCGCGCCCGAGGGCTGCGTGGCCAAGATCGTCGGTCTCAAGAGCACGTCGATCACGGGACCGGCGCGCGTCTTCGATTCCGAGAACGACTGCATGAAGGCGATCCTCGCCAAGCGCATCAAGGCGGGCGACGTGATCGTCATCCGCTACGAGGGTCCGAAGGGCGGGCCCGGCATGCAGGAGATGCTCGCGCCGACCTCCGCCCTCATCGGTCAGGGATTGGGCGAGTCGGTCGGCCTGCTCACCGACGGCCGCTTCTCCGGCGGCACCTGGGGCATGGTGGTCGGCCATGTCGCGCCGGAAGCCTACGTGGGCGGGAACATCGCCCTTGTCAGAGAAGGCGATTCCGTCACCATCGACGCGAAAAAGCGCCTCGTGCAGCTCAACATCCCGGCACGCGAGCTCGCGCAGCGCCGCAAGAAATGGAAACCGCCCAAGCCGCGCTACACGCGCGGGGTCATGGCGAAGTACATGAAGCTGGTCTCCACGGCCTCGCGGGGCGCCATCACCGATTCAGAAGCTTGAGCCGGGCTGTTTGAGGAACTCGAGTTCCTCCGGCGTGCTCGCGCGTCCGAGGATGGCGTTGCGATGGGGAAAGCGCCCGAAGCGGCGAACGATGTCGCGATGCGCTTGCGCGTAGCGCGGCACGTCGGCCGTCTCGGCGAAGGCGCCGAGCGGCTCGCAGAGCGCGCAGGCACGCTCCTGGTCCGCCACCGACTCGCTGTGCTGGAACGGTAAATAGACGAACAGGCGCTCGACCGGCAAGAGCTGCGCGTCATAACCCGCATGCACGGCGCGCCGCGCCGCCTCGAGCGCCAGCGAGTCGGCCTCGAAGGCGCGCGGCGTTGCGCGGAACATGTTGCGCGGGAACTGGTCGAGCGCCACGATGCGCGCAAGGCAGGGCCGCGCACCCTCGAGCCAATCTTGCGTTTGCCTCAGCTCTTCATAGAGGGCGAGGAAACGCCGCTTTACTTCGGCGTCGAATGCCGCATCTTTTTCGAACCAGCGCTTGTGCCGCTGGCCGTAATCGCCGCCTTCGCCAAACCAGAAGCGCAAGACATCCTCCGGGAGGTGGTTTGTCATTCTTACAAATGCTAAGGTCTTTTCCTTGCTCGAGCGGCTTGCCCATGCCGAACCGGCTCGCCCAGGAAACGTCGCCCTACCTTCAGCAGCACGCGCGAAACCCGGTCGACTGGTATCCGTGGGGCGCCGAAGCGCTCGAGCGCGCAGCGCGCGAGGACAGGCCGATCCTCCTCTCGATCGGCTATTCCGCCTGCCACTGGTGCCACGTCATGGCGCACGAGAGCTTCGAGGATCCCGCGGTTGCCGCGGTGATGAACCGCCTCTTCGTCAACATCAAGGTCGATCGCGAAGAGCGCCCCGACCTCGATCAGATCTACCAGACGGCGCACCAGATGCTGGCGCAGCGCGCGGGCGGCTGGCCGCTCACCATGTTTCTCACGCCGCAGGGCGCGCCGTTCTTCGGCGGGACCTATTTCCCCAAGCAGGCGCGCTATGGCATGCCGGCGTTTCCCGACCTCTGCGAGCGTATCGCGGCGATCTGGCACGACAAGCGCGCCGAGATCGCGCAGCAAAACGAGCAGGTGCTGCAGGCGTTCGCGCGCACGTTGCCCGTCGAGGCCGTGGCCGCGACGGAGATGTCGCGCGAAGTCATCCGCGCCATGCTCGACAATCTGCGCACCAACTTCGATGGCGCGCTCGGCGGGTTCGGCGCGGCACCGAAGTTCCCGCATCCCACGGACCTCGAGCTCTGCCTGCGCGAGGGTGAAAACGACATGGCGCTCGTCACGCTCGAGCGCATGTGCGAGGGCGGCATCTATGACCAGCTCGGCGGCGGCTTCTCGCGCTACAGCGTCGATGCGCAGTGGACGATTCCGCACTTCGAGAAGATGCTCTACGACAACGGACCGCTTCTCGCACTGCTCGCCGATGCGTGGGCCGTGAGCGGCGCCGCGCTCTATGCGCGCTGCGCGCAAGAGACCGCCGGCTGGATGCTGCGCGAGATGCAGTCGCCGGAGGGCGGCTACTACTCCTCGCTCGATGCCGACAGCGAGCACGAGGAAGGCAAGTTCTACGTCTGGCAGCGCGCAGAGGTGCAGCGGCTGCTCTCCGCGGAGGAATACGCTGCCTTTGCGCCCCGCTATGGCCTCGATCGCGCAGCGAATTTCGAGGGCGAGGACTGGCATTTGCGCATCGCCGGGGCGCTCGCGCCGGGCGACGAGCCGCTCATCGAGTCGGCGCGGCGCAAGCTCTTCGCCGCGCGCGAGAAACGCATACGGCCGGGCCGCGACGACAAGGTGCTCGTTTCCTGGAACGCCCTCGCCATCCGCGGCATGGCGCATGCCGGGCGCGTTCTCGCGCGCCCCGAGTGGATCGAGTCGGCGCGCCGCGCCGTGCGGTTCATTCGCAGCCGGATGTGGCGCGATGGCCGCCTGCTCGCCACGTACAAGGACGGTCGCGCGCACCTCGACGCCTACCTGGACGATTACGCTTTTCTCATTGCCGCGCTGCTCGAGCTCATGCAAGCACAGTTTTCGCTCGCCGACCTGCAGTTCGCGCAGCAGCTCGCCGACGTCCTGCTCGGCGAGTTCGAGGACCGGGAGCATGGCGGCTTCTTTTTCACCGGCGCGAGGCACGAGCGCCTGTTCCATCGGCCAAAGCCCGGACAAGATCACGCCATGCCTTCGGGCAATGCCATCGCCGCCTGGTCGCTTGCGCGCCTCGCCGCCATGACCGGCGATAACCGCTATGCCAGCGCGGCGGAGGGTGCGGTTGCGCTCTTCTACCCGCAGATGCGCGAGTACGCCGGCGGCTTCGCCGCGATGGCGATCGCGCTTTCCGAACAGCTCACGCCTGTGAAGCTGCTCGTGCTGCGCGGGCACGGTGAAGCGCTCGGCCGCTGGCGCGACGAGCTGGCGCGCGAGTATTTGCCCGACGCCCTCGTGCTCGCGCTGCCCGACGGCGTGGCCGGCCTGCCCGCCGCACTCGACAAGCCGAAGCGCGCGCAGCCGGTCAACGGATGGCTGTGCCGCGGCGTTATGTGTCTCGAGCCAATCAGCGATCTCGTACAATTGAAAGCCGCTTGCAAGGAGAACTCATGAAACGAGCTGCACTGTTCCTCGTGCTCGGCGCGGCCGCCGCACTGCCCGCGTACGCGCAGGAGGACCTGGCGAAGAAATACAACTGCTTTGCCTGCCACGCCGTCGACAAGAAGCTGGTCGGACCCGCGTACAAGGACGTGGCGGCGAAATACCGCAGCGATCCGGGCGCAGAGGCGAAGCTCTTCGAGAAGGTGAAGAAGGGCGGCCAGGGCGTCTGGGGACAGGTGCCCATGCCGCCGAATACGCAGGTCCCCGACGGCGACATCCACAAGCTCGTGAAGTGGATCCTGTCGCAGAAGTAGCGATTTCCGAGGAGCGGCGGAGGTAAGATATCCGCCCTCAAAAGCACTACATCTCGGAGAACCCAATGAAGAACACCAGGCTCGCAGCGACGCTGCTCGCGGCCGCGGTCGCACTGATCGGTTGCAGCAAGGAAAGCCCCTCGGTCAAGATCGGCCACGTCGGGCCGCTCACCGGCGGCATCGCGCATCTCGGCAAGGACAACGAGAACGGCGCGCGCCTCGCCGTGGAGGAGGCGAACAATGCCGGCATCAAGATCAACGGCAAGGACGTGAAGTTCACCCTCGTCGCCGAAGACGACCAGGCCGATCCGAAGGTCGGCACGACCGTCGCGCAGAAGCTGGTTGATGCCAAAGTGGTCGGCGTGGTCGGCCACCTCAACTCCGGCACCTCTATCCCCGCCTCACCGATCTACAACCAGGCCGGAATCCCCGTCATTTCCGGCTCGGCGACCAACCCCAAGCTCACCGAGCAGGGCTACAAGAATCAGTTCCGCGTCGTCGGTCGCGACGACCAGCAGGGACCGGCGATCGCGAGCTACCTCGCCACCGAACGCAAGCCCAAGGTCGTCGCGGTCATTGACGATGCCACCGCGTACGGCGAGGGCATCGCCAACGAAGTGGAGAAGACGCTCAAGGCGGCGAACATCAAGGTATTGCCGCGCGAGAAAGGCACGGACAAGACGACCGACTGGAAGGCGGTGTTGACCAAGCTGCGCGGCGACAACCCGGACGCCGTCTTCTACGGCGGCATGGACGCGACCGGCGGGCCGCTCCTCAAGCAGGGACGCGAGCTCGGCATGAAAGCGGTGTTTTCCTTCGGCGACGGCGCGTGCACCGAGAAGATGAAGGAGCTCGCCGGCGAGGCGGCCGAAGGGCTGCTCTGCTCGCAGGCGGGCATCCCGGTGCAGGCGGCATCGAAGAAGTTTCTCGATGCCTACAAGAAGCGCTTCAACCAGGATCCCATCCTGTATTCGCCGTTCACCTACGATGCGGCGAATCTCCTCATCGAGGCAATGAAGAAGGCCGATTCCACCGACCCGAAGGTCTACCTGCCGGCGCTGCAGAAAATCAGCTACGACGGCGCCACGGGGCACATCCAGTTCGACGACAAAGGCGACCGCAAGGACGCCGAGATGACCATCTTCACCATGAAAGGCGGCAAGATCGACCCGATCGCCGTCATCAAGAGCGGCAAGACGCTGCCTTATGAAGAATTCCTGAAGACCGCCAAGTAGCGCAGGCGAGCGCAAGCGAAAACGGCACCGCGAGGTGCCGTTTTTCTTTTTGGTTTAGGCTTGCCGGCCGTGGACACGTTCCTGCAGCAGATCATCAACGGGCTCACGGCAGGCAGCGTCTACGCGGTGGTCGCGCTGGGCTACACCATGGTGTACGGCATCATCCAGCTGATCAACTTCGCGCACGGCGAAGTGGTGATGATCGGCGCGATGGTCGCCTTCACCGTCATCAATGCGCTCGTGCCCCACGGGCTGCCGCCGCTCACCGTGGTGCTCATCGGCACGGCTTGCGCGATACCGGTGTGCATGCTGGTTGGCTACGCGATGGAGCGCCTCGCCTACCGTCCCCTCCGGCACGCGCCGCGCCTTGCGCCGCTCATCACCGCGATCGGCGTGTCGATCATCCTGCAGCATCTCGCGCTCCTCGTCTGGAGCCGCAACATCCTCGCATTTCCGCAGATCATCCCGTCGCGCTCCTACCTGATCGGCGGTGCGGCAATCACGACGGTTCAGATCGCGATCCTCGCCATCTGCTTCGGCATGATGGTGGCGCTCGCCATCGTGGTCTATCGCACGCCGCTCGGCACGGCGATGCGCGCCACTGCGCAGAACCCGCAGGTCGCGGGTCTCATGGGCATCGACATCAATCGCGTCATCGCCGCCACCTTTCTCATCGGTGCGGCGCTCGGCGCGGTCGCCGGTGTCCTCTACGGCACCTATTACGGCATCGCGCAGTACACGATGGGCTCGATCCTCGGGCTCAAGGCCTTCTCGGCCGCGGTGCTCGGCGGCATCGGCAACATTCCCGGCGCGATGCTGGGCGGCGTGCTGCTTGGCATCGTCGAAGCGCTCGGCGCGGGGTATATCGGCGATCTCACCAACCTGTGCTCTTACGAGGCGCTCGCGAGCCGGATCGCCGACTGCCAGGGCGGCGGCAATTTCGTGCTGTTCGGCTCGAATTACCAGGACGTCTTCGCCTTCATCGTGCTCATCCTCGTGCTCGTCCTTCGGCCCTCGGGGCTGCTCGGCGAGCGGGTGGGCGAGCGCGCATGAGCCGCTGGCGCGCTCTGCGCGGCGTGCGCTGGGCGGGTGTCGCGCTCGTGGCCATCGCACTCGCTGCGTTGCCGTTTGCGCTCGCCCAAGTCGGCACGAGCTGGGTGCGGATCACGAATTACGCCATCCTCTACGTGCTGCTCGCGCTCGGGCTCAACATCGTCGTCGGCTTCGCGGGTCTGCTCGATCTCGGCTACATTGCCTTCTACGCCGTCGGTGCATACACCTATGCCCTGCTCGCGAGCCCGCACTTCGGGCTGCATCTGCCCTTCTGGGTGATCCTGCCGATCGGCGCGGCGATCGCCGCGTTGTTCGGCCTCGTGCTGGGCGCGCCGACGCTCAAGCTGCGCGGCGATTACCTCGCCATCGTGACCCTGGGCTTCGGCGAGATCGTGCGCATCTTTCTGAACAATCTGTCGCGGCCGGTGAACATCACGAGCGGCCCGCAAGGCATCGCGCGCATCGATCCCTTCGCCGTCGGCAGCTTCAGCTTCGCCCGTCCGCAGACCATCGCCGGCCTCGATTTCAGCGGACCCATCAAGTACTACTACCTGCTCGTCGCCGTAATGCTTGCCGTGATCGCTGTCAACCTTCGGCTGCAGAACTCGCGCATCGGGCGCGCCTGGGAGGCGATCCGCGAGGACGAGATCGCAGCGCGCGCCATGGGAATCAATACGCGCAACATGAAGCTTCTTGCCTTCGCCATGGGCGCGAGCTTCGGCGGCGTCGCGGGCGGCATCTTCTCGGCCATCCAGGCGTTCATATCGCCGGAGAGCTTCGTGCTCGTCGAATCCATCATGGTCGTGTCCATGGTCGTGCTCGGCGGCATGGGCAATGTCTGGGGCGTCATCCTCGGGGCCCTGCTTCTTTCCTTCGTGCCGGAGGTGCTGCGCTGGACGGTCGAGCCGGTGCAGTTCGCGCTTTTCGGCCGCTCGCTCATCGATCCGGAAGTTATCCGGATGCTGCTCTTCGGCCTGGCGATGGTGCTCATCATGCTCTTCCGGCCCGCGGGTCTTTTGCCTTCCGCGGTGAGAAAGCGCGAGCTCACCGGACACACCGCGTGAGCGCATTGCTCGAGGTCGAGGGCCTCGCCAAGCGCTTCGGCGGCCTGCAAGCGCTCGAGGCCGTGTCCTTTGCCATTGCCGCGGGCGAGATCTATGGGTTGATCGGGCCGAACGGCGCCGGCAAGACGACACTCTTCAACCTCCTCACGCGCGTCTATGCCGCCGACAGCGGCACCTTCCGCTTCGGGGGCCTGCGCCTCGAGCGGCTCGCGGCACACGACATCGCCGCCGCGGGAATCGCGCGCACCTTCCAGAACATCCGCCTCTTCGCCAATCTTTCGGCGCTGGAGAACGTCATGATCGGCCGGCACGTGCGCACGCACGCGGGCGTTATCGGCGCCGTGCTGCGCAACCGTAAGACACTCGCCGAGGAACGCGACATCGTCGCGCGCGCGCTCGCGCTGCTCGACGAGGTCGGCATCCGCGCGCGCGCGAACGACCGTGCCGGCAGCCTCCCCTACGGCGACCAGCGCCGCCTCGAGATCGCGCGCGCACTTGCGACGGAGCCGCGCCTGCTCGCCCTCGATGAGCCCGCCGCCGGCATGAATCCCGCGGAGCGCCGCGCGCTCGGCGAGCTGATCCGCGGCATCCGCGACAAGGGCGTCACCGTGCTGCTGATCGAGCACGACGTGCGGCTCGTCATGAACATCTGTAACCGCGTCATGGTGCTCGACTACGGGCAGAAGATCGCCGAAGGGCCCCCGGCCGACGTGCAGCGCGATCCACGAGTGATCGAAGCGTACCTCGGCGCACCGCGTGCTGCTTGAGGTCCGGCAGCTGCAGGTCCATTACGGCGGCATCCGCGCCGTCGCGGGCGTGGATCTGGCAGTCGCCGAAGGCGAGCTCGTCTGCCTGATCGGCGCCAATGGCGCCGGCAAGAGCTCGACGCTGAAGGCGATCTGCGGCCTCGTGCCCGGAAAGCGCGGACACATCCGCTATCGCGGCGAAGTCATCAGCGATTCGCCGGTGCACGAGCTGCCGCGCAAGGGACTCGTCATGGTGCCCGAGGGCCGGGGCATCTTCGCGCAGCTCACCGTGGAAGAGAACCTGGCGATGGGTGCCTATGCGCACGGCGGCGGCGATCCGCGCGCGCAATACGAGCGCTTTCCGCGGCTCGCCGAGCGCCGCCGGCAAATCGCCGGCACGCTCTCCGGAGGCGAGCAGCAGATGCTTGCACTCGCGCGCGCGTTGATGGCGCGGCCAAAGCTGCTGCTGCTCGATGAGCCGTCGATGGGGCTCGCACCGATGATGGTGTCGCGCGTCTTCGAGCTGGTGCGAGACATCGCCGCCGAGGGCGTCACCATCGTGCTCGTCGAGCAGAATGCGCGGCGAGCGCTCGAGATCTCGCAGCGCGGCTACGTGATGGAGTCGGGCGCAATCTCGCTCGCCGGGCCGTCGGCCGAGCTCCTCGACAATCCGCGCGTCCGCGAGGCCTATCTCGGCGAATAAAATACCGCCATGCAAGTGCTCCTCATAGCCGGGTTCGGCGACATCGCGCGCCGCGCCGCACCGCTGCTCGAGCGCCGTTTCGCGATCACTCGCCTTGCGCGAAGCGCGGGCTTTGATCTCGATGCGCGCCCCGTACTCGAACCCCTGGAGGTGCAGGCGCTCCTGCACTGCGTGCCGCCTGCGGCGATCGGCGAGCGCGATGTGCGCACCGCCAACCTGCTTGCCGCACTCGACGCTTCGGGCGCGGTTCCGCGCCGCGTGGTCTACCTCAGTACGAGCGGCGTCTATGGCGATTGTCACGGCGAGCGCGTCGCGGAGGATCGGCCAGCTAAACCAATGACGTCGCGCGCACGGCGGCGGCTCGAGGCGGAGCGCCAGCTCGAAGAGTGGTGCAGCCGTCGGGCTGCGGCGCTCGTCATCCTGCGCGTGCCGGGAATCTACGCCGCCGAGCGGTTGCCGCTAGAGCGGCTGCGCGCCCGGCTGCCCGCTTTGCGGCCCGAAGATGATGTCTATAGCAGCCATATTCACGCCGACGATCTCGCTGCGATCGTCGCGCGGTCACTCGAAGACGAGGCGCCCGCGGGCATCTACAACGCGGCCGACGATACCGAGATGCGCATGGGCGATTGGCTCGACCTGGTGGCCGACCATGCCGGGCTGCCGCGGCCGCCGCGCGTGGAGCGCGCGCTCATCGGCGAAATGCTGCCGGCCGAGATGCTGAGCTTCATGCAGGAATCGCGGCGGCTGGACAATCGCCGCCTCAAGGCCGTGCTCGGCGTGCGGCTGCGCTATGCGACCGTGAAGGAAGGACTGCGCCATGAGCACGCTCTTGGTATTGACTAATCTGCCCGACCGCGCTGCGGCCGAGCAGCTCGCCGAGCGCCTGGTCGAGGATAAGCTCGCCGCGTGCGTCAACATCCTCGCGCCGTGCCGCTCGGTCTATCGCTGGAAAGGCGCCGTACAGCACGACGAGGAGCATCCCATGCTCATCAAGACGACGCACGAGCGCTACGCGGCGCTCGAAAGCGCGCTGCGCGCCGGGCACCCGTACGAACTTCCCGAGATCATCGCGGTCCCAATCGAGCGCGGCTTCGCCCCGTATCTCGAATGGGTTGTCGCAGAAACCAAAACTTGAGAGCCCTTTTCTTCCTGCTCGCACTCGCGCTGGCCCAGGCGGCGAGCGGTGCGGGCGATCTCCTCGACCCGGAGAGCGCATTCCGTTTTTCCGCGCGCCAGGTCGACGGTGCGGTCGAGGTGCGCTTCGCGATCGCGCAAGGCTACTACCTGTACCGCGATCGCATGCGGTTCAGCGCGCAAGGCCCGGTCCGGCTCGGCGAGCCGCAGTTCCCGCCTGCCCTGCCGCACAAGGATGAGTTCTTCGGCGACATGCCGATCTATCGCGGCCAGGTGACGATCGTCGTGCCGCTGCAGGGAGAGGGGCGCTACGACCTGAAGGTCATATCGCAGGGCTGCGCCGATGCCGGCGTCTGCTACGTGCCGATGGAGTCGCGCGCGACGTTGCAGGCCGCCGCGGCCGGCGTCAAGCCGCCGAGTCTGTCCCTTTACGCGAGCGACGCCGACATTGCGAGCCTACTGCAGGGCAACTTCGCGCTCGTGCTGGGCGGCTTCGTCGTGCTCGGCCTGCTGCTCGCCTTCACGCCGTGCATGCTGCCGATGATCCCGATCCTCTCCGGCATCATCGCCGGCGAAGGCGAGAGGCTCACGAAGGGGCGCGCGCTCGCGCTGTCGCTCATCTACGTTTTCAGCATGGCGCTCACCTATGCCCTCGCCGGCATTGCCGCCGCCTATGCCGGTTCGCTGATCGCCGCTTATCTGCAGAACGTCTGGGTGCTCGGCGCATTCGCGCTGATCTTCGTGCTGCTTGCACTTTCCATGTTCGGGTTTTATGAGTTGCGCATGCCGCAGTTTCTACAGAATCGCCTGCACGAAAGCCAAGGACGGCTGCGCGGCGGGCGCATCGCCTCCGTGGCAGCGATGGGCGTCTTCTCGGCCGTGATCGTGAGCCCCTGCGTATCCGCGCCGCTCGCCGGCACGCTTCTCCAGATCTCGCGCTCGGGGGACGTGGTGCTCGGCGGTGCTGCGCTTTTTGCGCTCGCCATCGGCATGGGGCTGCCGCTCATCGCGGTCGGCGTGTCCGAGGGCGCGCTGCTACCGAAGGCCGGAGCATGGATGGTGGCGGTGCGCAAGTTCTTCGGCGTCCTGCTGCTTGCCGTCGCACTCTGGATCCTGAGCCCCGTGCTGCCGGCGGCCGGGGAAATGCTCGCCTGGGCCGCACTTCTGATTGGCTCGGCGATGTTCCTGCGCGCGCTCGATTCGCTGCCGCCCGGCGCCTCGGCCTGGTGGCGCCTGTGGAAGGGCATCGGCATCGTCGCTCTAGTGATCGGTATCGCGCTCATCGTCGGCGTGCTGACCGGCAGCCGCGACCCGCTGCGTCCGCTTGCCGGCCTCACCGGAGATGCGGCGCCCGCGAGTGCTACCCCCTGGGTGCGCATCGCGTCGGCCGCGCAGCTCGATGACCAGCTGCAGGCTGCGAGCCGCCCGGTGATGCTCGACTTCTATGCCGACTGGTGCGTCTCGTGCAAGGAGATGGAGAAGTTCACGCTCTCCGATCCGCGCGTGCGCGCTGCGCTCGCGCCGATGCTGCTGCTGCAGGCGGATGTCACGGCCGCGAGCGAAGCCGACCGCGCGCTCCTCAAGCGCTTCTCGCTCTTCGGCCCGCCCGGCATGATTTTCTTCGACGCGCAAGGACGCGAGATTCCGGGGCTGCGCGTCATCGGCTACCAGCCCGCCGACCGTTTCCTCAAGACGCTTGCCGCTGCCGCTGGGCATTGACCACGCGGTCATCGTGGTGCGCGACCTCGACGCGGCCGCTGCGGACTTTAGCGGGCTCGGCTTCACGCTCACGCCGCGTGGCGTCCACAGCATCGGCTCGCAGAACCATTGCATCATGCTCAGCTCCACTTACCTCGAGCTCCTCGCCGCGCCGGTCGAGCACCCATGGCTCGAGTATTACCGGCGTTTCTTGCGCGAGCGTGGCGATGGTCTTGCGGCGATTGCGCTCGCGAGCGAGGACGCCGATGCGACTTATGCCGAACTGCGTGCGCACGGCGTCGCGGCGCGGGCACCGATGGATCTCTCGCGGCCCGTGGAGGGCGGCATGGCGCGCTTTCGACTCGTGCAGATCGACGGCAGGCCGGCCGTGTTCGCTTGCCAGCATCTCACGCGCGAGCTCGTCTGGCGGCGCGAATGGCAGGCACACGACAACGGTGCTGCCGAGCTCGTCGGCGTCTCACTGCCGGCGGCGGGGCCGTTCGCGGGACTGCCTGCTTCCATCCGCCGGTCCGGCGGCCCGGCGCTTCGCATCCGCGGCCTCGCGCGTGCGTTCGATGCGCATGGCGTGCACTTCGCTGCCTGCTAGCGCTTGCGCAATTCCTTGGCCGCGTCCATGGCGAAGTAGGTCAGAACGCCGTCCGCGCCGGCGCGCTTGAAGGCGAGGAGCGCTTCCATGACGCACGACTCGGGCAGCCAGCCGTTGGCAATGGCGGCGCGCAGCATGGCGTACTCGCCGGACACCTGGTAGACGAAGGTCGGTGCGCGGAACTCGTCCTTCACGCGCCGCACGATGTCGAGGTACGGCAGCCCCGGCTTGACCATCACCATATCGGCCCCCTCGGCGAGGTCGAGTCCCACTTCCCACAACGCTTCGTCGGAGTTCGACGGGTCCATCTGGTAGGTCTTCTTGTTGCTCTTGCCGAGGAATTTCGCCGAGCCGACCGCGTCGCGGAACGGCCCGTAGAAGCCGGAAGCGTACTTCGCCGAGTAGGCCATGATGCGCGTGTGGATGTGACCGGCCTTCTCGAGCGCCGCGCGGATGCGGCCGATGCGCCCGTCCATCATGTCCGAAGGCGCGACGATGTCGACGCCAGCGCTCGCCTGCGCGAGCGCCTGCCTCACCAGGATGTCGAGCGTCGTGTCGTTGACGATGTAGCCCGATTCATCGATGACGCCGTCCTGCCCGTGCGAGGTGTAGGGATCGAGCGCGACGTCGGTCATCACCCCGAGCTCCGGAAACCTCTTTTTGAGTGCGGCTATCACGCGCGGGATGAGGCCCTTCGGATTGAACGCCTCGCGGCCGTCGGGCGTCTTCAATCGCGGCTCGATCGCGGGGAACAACGCAAGCGCCGGGATGTCGAGCTTTACGCATTGCTCGGCCACCGGCAGGAGGCGATCGAGAGTGACGCGCTCGACGCCGGGCATGGAATCCACTTTCTCGGTGCGGCCTTTGCCGTCGATGACGAAGACCGGGTAGATGAGGTCGTCGGTCCTGAGCACGCTCTCGCGCATCAGGCGTCGCGAAAATTCCGCGCGCCGCATGCGTCGCATGCGCACGCCCGGGAAGCTGCCGTAGACCTTCATTGCGTGTGGGTTTTGTACTTGTTGTGGGGCCGGAACTTTTGCCCTGACGGCTCATCTTACCTGCAGACGAGTTGATCGTCTCCCGCTTCTCCTCCCTGAGCGGGTGCCTTAATCCAAAAGTTAAGGCGTTTTCGCCCCCGGTTTACATCCCCTTTACCGGGGGCTTTTTATTTTCGCGGCCTGCTTGCAGCCACTCACCGAGCAGGTCGCGGCACTCATCGACGCCTTGTCGCGTAACGCTCGAAAACAGCGTCACTTGCTCGCGACCGAGACGTCGCTGCACGTCCGGCACGAGCCTCGCCTGCGCGCTACGCGAAAGCTTGTCGGCCTTGGTGAGCAATACGAGGAGGGGCAGTGCACTGATCCACTCGATGAGCTGCACATCGAGGGGGGTGAGCGGGTGTCGCGCGTCGACGAGGAGCACGATACCGACGAGCGGGCGCGCCGAGCGAAGATAGCCGGTGACGAGCTCGCGCCAGTGCACGCGCAACGCCTGCGGTACGCGGGCGTAGCCGTAACCGGGCAGATCAACCAGGCGCGCGCGCGTCCCGAGGTCGTAGAAGTTGATGGTTTGCGTGCGTCCCGGCGTCTTGCTCGTGCGCGCGAGCGCTTTGCGACCAACGAGCGCGTTGATGGCGCTCGACTTGCCGACGTTCGAGCGGCCCGCAAACGCGATCTCCGGCGGCCCGGGCGGCGGCAAATCGACGATGCGCCCGGCCGCACGCAGGAACGCCGCATCAGCGAAGGCGGACATGGCGAAGCGCGCGAATTCTAATAGAATCGCGCCTTTCCAAATCCGGAGTCCAGGGGATGAACCGCGCAGTGGCGCTCGCGCTCGCGCTGGCGGCGAGCAGCGCAGCCACCGCCCAGGACAAGGCGCAGGGCATCGCGGCGCAGGTCTGTGCCGCGTGCCACGCGCCCGACGGCAACAGCGTCGCGGCGTCCAATCCGAAGCTCGCGGGCCAGTTTCCCGACTACCTGCAAAAGCAGCTGCACGACTTCAAGGCGCAGGACGGCAAGAAGCCGCTGCGCGAGAGCGCCATCATGAACGGCATGGTGGCGAATCTCTCCGACGATGACATCAAAGGCCTCGCCGCGTTCTATGCCGGACAGGCGCAAAAGCCGGCAGCGGCGAGCGACAAGCAGCTTGCCGCCGTCGGACAGAAGCTCTGGCGCGGTGGCGATGCGGCGCACGCCATCCCGGCGTGCGAGGGCTGCCATGGCCCCGCCGGCGCCGGCATCCCGGCGCAATTTCCCAGGCTCTCCGGACAGTTCGCTGACTATGTCGCCGCCCAGCTCACGGCTTTCCGCGAAGGCAAGCGCAGCAACGATCGCAACGGCGTCATGCGCGGCGTCGCCGCGCA
>Ga0075426_10000419_pt1 | contig 29407 bp, 26 predicted proteins | sample SoiMethybrSBSTD5_FD_75304 | JGI IMG/M metagenome (GOLD analysis project Ga0075426, IMG submission 75304) | Bulk soil microbial communities from a Populus tree surrounding site in Tennessee, USA - Soil MetaG P. TD hybrid SBSTD5 | ecosystem: Environmental > Terrestrial > Soil > Tree plantation...
CAGCGTCGACTTGCCCGACCCCGACGGTCCGATGATGCAGAGCGCCTCCCCTTGCGCGACGTCGAGGTCGATCCCCCGCAGCACCTCCGTCGCGCCGAACGACTTGCGGAGGCCCCGGATGCTGAGGACGGTCATGCCGACGCCACCTCGAGCCCGGGGACCTTGAACACGTTCTCGAGGGCTCGGACCGTGCCGTTCAGGACCGAGGTGACGATCAGGTAGAGGATCCCGATCTCGGTCCACACCATCAGCGGACCGAACACCGAGACGCGCAGCGCGGGGAGGACCTGGAAGAGACCGATCCCGCTGAGCTCGAGCCAGCCGATGACGTTCAGGAGCGAGGTGTCCTTGATCACCGACGAGAACTCGTTGCCGAGCGGCGGCAACGCGACCCGGAACGCCTGGGGGAGCACGATTAGGAACATCGTCCGGATCTTCGAGAGCCCGATCGCGTCGGCCGCCTCGGTCTGGCCGGCCGGGACCGAAAGGATCCCGGCCCGCACGATCTCCGCCTGGTACGCCCCCGAGTGGAGGCCGAGGACGACGACCCCGAGCCACAGGGCGATGCTCTGGACGGCGTACGGGTTGCGGATGAACGAGGCGAACGACGTCAGCGAGATCAGGAACGCGAAGGCGATGAGGACGAGCGGGGGCATGCTCCGGAAGAAGTCCACGTAGAGGCCGCCGATGCCCCGCACGATAGGGTGCCGCGAGGTCCGCGACCACCCGATGGTGAACCCGACGAGGAAGCCGAGCGAGACGACGACCGCGATCAGTTCCAACGTGACGACGAACGCCTGGAGGAGGATCGGGGTGATGCTGGCGAGATAGTGGATGTTGTAGTACCCGCGAACCCCGAGCCAGACGACGAGATCGCTCGCCGCGAGCAGGGCGGCGACGTACCCGATGAGGCGCGCCCATCCGACGGAGGCCAACCAACGGCCGAGGCGCCGTCCCCAGGAGGTCGAGCGCGGTCGAGCCGGGGATGGCTGGGCGCTGGGCGGGTCGACCAACGGACCTTACCCGGCCGCCCGTCGTGGCGGCCCCGGACGGTTCGGACCTAGGGCCCCCGTACTAGAAAAGACGGTAGGCCCGGGGCCCGGGGTCGATGCGGTCCCTACCCGAACCACTTCGTGACCAGCTTCTGGTACGTCCCGTCCTGCATCGCGGTCGCGAGGACGCTGTTGATGATCGGCAGGAGGTGCTCGGGGTCGCCATGGCCTACGGCGAACCCGTAGAGCTCGTTCGTGATGATTGTTCCGGCCACCTTGATCGCCCCGCTCGAGCCGGCGGCGAGGGCCGTCGCCGGCGCGGAGTCGATGATCACCGCGTCGATGCTACCGGCCTCGAGGGCGGCGATCTCCGTGTCGACGGTCGTGAACTGCTGGATCGTCGTCGACGAGTTGAGATTGTCCGCCGCCCAACCCTCGCTCGTGGTCCCGGTCTGAAGGCCGACGGTGAGGCCCACCAGGGTCGCGTTCGTGCAGACGTTCGACGGGCACGTGAGAGTGCTCGAGCTCTTGACCAGCAGCGCCTGGTTGGCGTTATAGTACGGATCGGAGAACGACATCGTCTGGTTGCGGTCCGCCCCGACGGTGCCCGAGAGCGTGATCGCCGAGGCGGCCATGTCGACCCCGCCCGTGCCGACCGTAGAGAGCAGGATCGTGAAGTCCGCGAAGTTGCGGATGATCAGCGTGTCGTGGGCGGCCGTCGCGACCATCTGCGCGAGGTCGATGTCGAACCCGAAGTAGCTGTTCGACGTCGCGTTGTAGTCCTCGAACGGCGGGAACGGGACGTTCGTCCCGACGACCAGGAAGCTCGTGGCCGAGGAACTGGAGCTTCCGTAGACCGATTTGCCGACGAGCACGCCCCCCGCGAGGGCGAGGATCGCCACGACCACGACGACCCCGGCGACCATGCCTCGGCTCATCCCCTTGCGCATCGCCTCGGGAGGAGGCGACGCACCGCTCGGCTGCGCCATCGCCGCGGCATCGGAGTCTCCGTATTTTAACGTCGCACACGCGAGAGTTCTCGCCGACCGGACCCGGCTCGGTCGATGGGTCCGTTCCGCGAGCCCTTATGGCGTCGATGGGATGCTGACCGCGCGAGGCGTCGAGGATGGGTTCCCGGTCGGTCCTTCTGGTGCACGGGATGTTCATGACCTACCGCTGCTGGGACGCCTGGGTCGCACGATACCGTGCGCGGGGGCTCGATGTCGTCGCACTGCCCTGGCCTCGCCGCGACCGAACGGTCGAGGAACTCAACCGCGCTGACCCGGACCCCCAGCTCGCGAAGCTAGGGTTCGAGGAAGTGGTCTCGCACCACGTCGAGGCGATCCGGGGCCTGACCCGACCGCCGATCCTCATCGGCCATTCGATGGGCGGCCTAGTCGTGCAATCGTTGCTCCAGCGAGGATTCGGCCACGTCGGCGTGGCGATCGACTCCGCGCCTCCACCGGGGGTGTTCACGCCGAGCGTCTCGCTCCTGCGCGCGAACTGGCCCGTCGTCAACCCGTTCCTACCCTCGTCCCGTCCGTATCGGATGTCCTTCCCGCGATTCCAGTATGCCTTCGTCAACGGCATGCCGCCAGAGGTCCAGCGGTCCGTCTACGACGCGCAGGTCGTACCGGAGTCGCTGCGCGTCCCTCGAGAGTCGCGGTCGAAGGCCCATCGCATCGACTTCACCCGCCCTCACGCGCCCCTCCTCCTCACCGCGGGCTCGACCGACCACATCATCCCCGCGGGGCTGAACCGGAAGAACTACGACCTCTACCGTCGCGGCTCGTCCTCGAACGTCGAGTTCCGGGAGTTTGAGGGGCGGAACCACTACGGCGTCCTCGGCGGACCCCAGTGGGAGGAGATCGCGGACTTTGCGATCGACTGGGCCGAGCGTCAAGCGTCCGACGGGCCGGTCGGACCCAGCTAGGCGCGGGCCGAGAGCAGCGTCTCGAGGACCCCGATGGGGGGGCAACCGAACCCGAGCAGCCGGTCGTGGAACGCGCGCAGCGATCCACCGAACTGCGACGCGAGGAGCTTCGAGCGCGCGTCCAGGATCGCGAGCTTCCCGAGCGTGTAGCAGAAGTACTCGGGGTTGAACGTGCCGCGGATCGCCTCGCGCTCGGCGGGCAGCGTCTCGAAGTGCGCCTCGCGCTGGAACAGCTCCGTCGCCTGCTTGAGCGTCCAGCCGCCGGTGTGCAGGCCCACGGACGCGATCAATCGGCAATCCCGGAGCAGGGCGTCGTGGATCTGGGCGAGCTCGGCGTCCGGCGAACCCGCGCCGAGGCCCGCCTCGATCGCGAGCTGCTCGCAGTAGTGGGCCCAGCCCTCGGAGAACGACGCCGAGAGATACACTCGGCGGGCGAGGGTCGACCCCTTCGCGCGGAAGTGGAGAAACTGGAGGTAGTGGCCCGGGTAGACCTCGTGGACCGTGATGTTCCGCAGCATCGCGTCGTTCAGCGACCTCAGCCACTCCTCCTGCCGCTCGGCGGTCCAGCTCGCGTCGACGGGCGTCACGTAGTAGATCCCGTCGGTCTCCCCGACGTCGAACGGCCCCGGCGGGTTCATGCTCGCCGTCGAGAGCGCGCGTCCGTAGACGGGGGTCTCCTCGACCCGGCAGACCGCGGGCTCGGGGATCGAGACGAGGTCCTTCGCGACCACGAACCGCTTGGTCTCCTCGACGTACTCCTGCGCCTTCGGAACGAGCCCCGCGGCGGTCGCGTGGCGCGGGTAGATCGACGCGAACGCCGCGTCGATCGCGCCGACCGTCGGCATCGTCGGATGGAGGCCCGACGCGATCGCGCCCAGCCGTTGCTGGTTGCGCTCGAGGTCGAGCTGGCCCGCGCGGAGCACCTCGAGGAACGGGGTGCGGATCCCCTCGCGCACCCAGAGCAGCTTCTGGTAGCGCTCGGCGCCGAGCGCGAAGTCGTTCGTCGCCTTCGGGAGGTAGTCGTTCTTGAGCCGCTCGAGGAACTCGTCGACGGCCTTCTCGGCGACCGGGCGCGCCCCCTTGATCTCGTCGCCGAGCGAGGGGCCGGCGCGCCGGGCGAACTCCTCCGCCTCGCCGAAGTGGGACTTGAGGCCCCCCGCCATCGAGATCGCCAGCCGGACGAACGGGTCGGGGACCTGGGCGAGGAGACGGCGTCGGCCGGTCTCGAGGAGCCATGGGACGGCTTCTAGGATCCGGCGCATCGCGGCGACGCGGGCGGCCACCGGCGCGTAGTCCCGGACCATGTACGAGGTGAGGGAGATCGAGCCGACGTACGACATCGGGTTCCGGTCGAGGTCGAGCCCGAGGCGCAGGTCGAACAGCGGGCTCTCGAGCAGGAGCTCGAGGAGGGTCCGGTCGTACTGCCGCTCGGCCGAGAGCTTCGACGCCCCGATCGACCGGAGGTCGCGCAGCAGCCCATCGGCCCGCGCCGCCCACGCCTCCGTCGCGGGGCGGGAGAGGTCGGGGAGCCGCCCGTCGTAGCCGTGGATCCCGAGGAACACGGCGTACCCCGGTTGGAGCTCGAACAGGTGCGCGATCAGCGCGGATTCCGTCGTCGTGAGGTCGTCCTCGACGCCGCTCGAGGGGAGCGACGGGAGCGTGCTGGCGGGCATCGCCGCCCGACCGTCCCCCCTCGTATAAAGCGGGCGTCGGCGGGTCGCCCGCGCGGCGTTGCGCGGAGACGTCAGTCGAGCCGCGGGGTGTCGGAGAGCTCCGGTCGCACCGTCGGCGCGGCGGTCGGCGCCCACCCGGGGACGGGGCGCCGGTCGGGGGAGAGGACCGCGAACGCCCGGGTGGGGGCGAGCCCGACCGCGATGCCCCAGCCCGCGAGGACGATGTGCTGGAAGATCCAGTGGAAGAGGAGCTCGCCGCCCAGCGGTGAGTCCGGCGGGATCGCCCCCCACGCGGCGGGCGCCCCGACATAGCCGAGCGCCTCGTTGACGGTCCCACCGATCCCCCAGTCGGTCGCGAACCCCGGTACGCCGATCCCCCAGGTGATCCCGGCCAGCAGGACGACGACGCGGATCCCCCACCCTACCCCGGCGTGGCGACCGAACCACGACCAGGCCCCCAAGGGCCCGAGCGCGGAGACGAGGGCGATCAGGCCGAGGGCCCAGTGCTCGAAGAGCCAGTGGTAGAGGAGCCCCGAGGTGATCGGCTGGTCGCCCGCGCTCCACTCGATGACGAACGAGAACAACCACGTGATCGCCCCGAGCAGGAGGGCGATCCGGAGGACCACGCCGACGGCGCGCCGCCGCTGGGAGGCGGGCACCGGGATCGACGGAGCGCCCGCGCCCTCGAGCTCCCGCTCCATGTAGAGCAGGCTCGCCCCGAGCACGAGGAGCTGGAAGAGGCCGAGGGGCCAGGAGCTCGCGATGAGCACCGGCGCGCTCGTTCCGGACGCCGCACCCAGGAGCCCGATCGTCGCCGCCTGGGCCGCGCACGACGTGCAGCAGCAGGCGCCCAAGAGCGCCGCCCCGGTGACCACCGGCGCCGCCCCGCCGGCGGCGATGTCGATGCGGCGCCGACGTTGGGCGACGAACAGGGCGACGGAGCTCGCAACGGCGAGCCCGATCCCGACCCCCAAGAGGACCATCACGAGCGCGGGCCAGAACGCGAACGAGAGCACGAGGTGCGGCGCGGTCACGATGACCGCCGGGACGAGGTACGGGTTCGAGACCTGCCCCGGGCTCGTGACGGTGTAGACCTGGATCGGCTCGTGGTTGAGGGGCGAATCCTGGAGGAAGATCAGGACCATCTGGCCGACGAACATCGAGATGACGACGAACGCGACCGCGGCGAGGGCCCACAGGCGGCGGTACGGACCGCGGCGCACCGTCGCGCGCAGGCTCGGCAGCGTGAGCCGGAGGCTCCATCGGATCCACGCCGGATCGGGCAACGAAGGGACCTCGGGCCCGACGGGCCGCGGCCGCTTATCTGGGTTCCGTTCCGGGCCGTTCAGTCGCTCCACGCCATCCGGCACGTAGGACACCACGGGCCGTCGAGGTCGCTCCCGCAGAGGAAGCACTTCGACTGGGGGCGACGTCGCGCGATCGAGCTGCGCGCGGCCTCCCGGTCGGCCTCGGGGAGCGGGGGCGGCGGACCGACCGGGCCCTCGGGCGGAGCCGGGACCGCCGGCTCGGCCGGCTCCGGGAGCACCACCGGCTCCGCGGGGACCTCCTCGCTTGAGGGTCCCTCGGGCGCCGGCGCGGGCTCGGGCGCCTCGTCCTCGACGGGCGCCACCTCGGGTTCGGGTTCGGGCTCGGCCTCCTTCGGCCGACGCAGGCGCCGGAGGAGCCCCGCCATCGGGGTTCACTAGGCGGCCTTCGGCTTAACGGTTCGTCGGGAGCGGACGAGCGACCCCGCGCCCGGCACCGTTTTCCCGCGGGCCGTCTTTCGCGGCCCATGGGAACCTCGCCGAGCGAGCGGCTGCGCGAGCTCGGGATCGTCCTACCTCCGCCCGCTCGTCCGGCCGGCTCGTACGCCCCGGTCGTCGTCGAGTCGGGGATCGCCTGGGTCTCCGGACAGATCGTCGCCCGCGACGGTGCGATCGTGTCGCCCGGCCGGGTCGAACGCGACGTGAGCGTGGCGGCCGCGAAGGACCTCGCGCGCGCGGCCGCGCTCCAGGCGCTGAGCGCGCTCGCCGTCGAGCTGGGCTCGGTGGACCGGATCCGGCGCGTGCTGCGCGTGGTCGTCTACGTCGCCTCGTCCGACGGGTTCGTGCGTCAGCACGAGGTCGCGAACGGCGCGACGGAGCTGTTCATCGAGATCTTCGGCGAAGCGGGTCGCCCCGCCCGCGCCTCGGTCGGCGTAACGGCCCTCCCGCTCAACGCGCCGGTCGAGGTCGAGGTCCTGGTGGCCACGGACTAGGGGCCGCATGGACACGACGAACTGGGACGGGGTCGGGCGCTCCGGCCGCGACCTCTTCACACGAAACCTCGTCCCCGGTCACCGCGTCTACGGGGAGGAGCTCCGCCGCGACGGGGACGTCGAGTGGCGGCAATGGGACCCGTTCCGCTCGAAGCTGGCCGCGTACCTCCTGAAGGGCGCCCCGCGCGCGCCGTGGACCGGGGCGATGTCCGTCCTCTACCTCGGCGGATCGCACGGCACGACCGTGAGCCACCTCTCCGACCTCCTGCCGAAAGCGACGCTCTTCGTCGTCGAGAAAAGCCCGGTCTCGTTCGCCCCCTTGCTCCGATTAGCGCGCCAGCGACCGAACATCCTGCCGATCCTCGCCGACGCCCAGCTGCCCGAGCGGTACTCGGCCGATGTCGGGCCGGTCGACCTGCTCTACCAGGACGTGGCGCAGCGGGCGCAGGCGCGCATCTTCGTCGAGAACGCCGACGCCGTGCTCGCCCCCGGTGGGGTCGGTCTCCTGATGCTCAAGGTCCGATCGGTGACCCAGTCGCGTCCGGTCCGGGCGGTCGTGGAGGAGGCCCGGAAGGAACTCACGGCCCACGCGTACCCGACCACCGACACCGCCGACCTCGGACCGTTCGCGCGCGACCACGTCGCGCTCGCGGTCCGGGCCCCCGCACCTCCCAGCGTTCAGCGGTAGCCGTCCGGCGAAATACCCCGGATCGGGTCGGGCCGTCCGGTGGTTCGGGTGCGGGCAACGGTCGATACGGCGGTCGGTCTCGGTCGGCTGGGAATCGGGTGCGCGCTCGCCCTGTCGGTGCTCTCGATCGTGGGCGCGGGACGTACGCTCGGCCCCACGGCCCCGGGCGCGCCGCCCTCGGTCGCCCCCGTTCTCGCCCGGGCCGATCTCTCCCTCGGGACCGGACCGGGATCGCGGTCCCCCGTCCTTCTCGCGACGCCATGGATCGACGCGCCCGGACTCGAGGGAGACGGGTCCGCTCGGCCGGAAACGAACGTCCTCGTGGTCGCCGTCGACGCCGACCCGTCGGTGACCGACCCGGGGATCCCCATCCGGTTGAACGCGAACGTCGGCGGGGGTGTCCCACCGTACGACGTCACGTGGTCAAGCTCCGCCGGAGGGTTCGGGGTCGGGTCGAGCTGGTCGTTCGCGTCGTCGGACGCCGGGAACTACTCGGTGACCGTCTCCGTCCTCGACGCGGGCGGCGCGCTTGCGTACGAGACGCGCGTGCTCCGCGTGAATCCGCCGCCCGCGGCGGAGCTGGCCGCCCCTTGGGCGGCCCTCGATGTCGGAACCCCGCTTACCGTGGAGGTCCGCGTGGCCGACGGCGTCGCCCCGTATGTCGCGACGCTCGACGTGAACCCCGGCGGCCCGACGGTTCCGCTCGCGTTCCCCGCGTCGGGGTCCTACTCCACGATCATCGCCGTCGACCGGGCCGGGCCGTCGTGGGGCGATCTGACCCTGACCGATTCCGTCGGGGACGTCGTGACGGTGACGGCGGCGTTCGGGACGGTGTACCCGCTGCCGACCGTGAGCGTGGTCCCGGCGAACGACCGCGGGGAGGAGGGGGCGCCGTTCCACCTGACCGCGACGGTCACCGGCGGAGCCCCACCGATCCGATGGACCGCGTTCGCCTCGGTCCCGATCGCGAACGCCTCCGGATGGAACGGCACGTTCCCGGACTCCGGGACCGTCGGTTGGGTGGGCGAGTTCGGACAGCCGGGTAACGCTACACTCTTCTTCGAAGTCGACGACGCGGCGGGCAACTCGGATCGGACGTCGCTGGCGATCGGCGTCGCCGCTCCCCTGACCTCGAGCCTCACGGTGCTCACCACCCTCCCGGTGGTCGGCGGCGACCTGGCCCTCAACGCCTCGGTCCGTGGCGGCGTGCCCCCGTACGAGTACCTCTGGGCCCTTTCCGATGGAGAGGGTTCGGCGGGCAATCGCTCCGGCCCCGGGGCCTGGACATGGGCGGCGGTCCCGATATCGAACGGCTCGGTCACGGTCGAGCTCACCGTCACCGACGGGCTCGACCGCTCGGTGACGGTCGCGACGACGGTCCTGGTCGCGTCGGTCAGCGCGACCGACCCGCGGGCGCCACCGGGAAACGTCTCGGTGTCGATCGACACGGGAGGCTGGATCACCGGTGGCGCGGTTGGCCTCTCCGTGGTCGGGGCGCTCGTGGGTGCCTGGGTGCTCCGATGGCGACGACGCACCCGCACGCCGGGCGACACCGGCGAGGCGTCGCGCGAGCTCGGCGAGATCCGAGAGCTCCTTCAGGGATCCGACGGCCTCGAACGAGAGACGCTCGTGATGCTGGCCGAGGAGGCGGGCCTGTCGCGCGGGTCCACCGACCAGGCGGTCGACCGCTGGATACGGGCCGGTCGGATCGAGGTGCGACCGGATCCGGCCGGGGGCGAGCGACTCCATTGGACCGAGGCCGAACGCGGGTCGACGGAACCCGCGGAGGACCTGTGACCGCGCACCCCGCCCGATCCGCGGCGATGACGGTCGTCGCCCTCGGGCTGCTCCTCCTGCCGTCGCTCGGAGCGGCGACGGCGAGCCCGATGGCGTTCGCCTCGGCGCCCCACGAACTCCCCGGCGCGTCGGCGTCGCCGGTGAGCAATTTCACCGCCGCGGTCCAGCGCGTCGTGACGTTGCTCGGGCTCTCGGGTGGCGGGCTCCTCGCGATCGTCTGGGCGCGCGTCGCCCTCAGCTGGTTCTCGACCGACGTCACGAAGAAGATCCAGGCGAAGGACCGGGCGAAGGACGCCCTGATCGGGAGCGTAATCTTCGTCGCGGCCCTCTCGGGGCTCGTCTGGGGGCTCGCCCACTGGGTCGTCACCGGCACCTGACCGGAGCCCGGCCATGGTCGACCTCGGCGGCCTCACCATCCAGGCGATCCTCTTCGCCCTGTTCGCCGGGCTCACCGCGGTCCTCGGGGTGATCATCGCCCCCACGTACGACAACCTGCTCGTCCCCGAGCTCGCTCCGTCGTCGCTCTACCCCGCCCTTCCACCGGCCCCGACACCCGCCGGGTCGTTCCTCGCCGGCGGGGCGTCGTTCAGCGCCTACCTCGTCGCGAACGTCGTGGACCCGCTGGTCGGGATCGTCGGGATCGGCGTGGCGCTCGCGTATCTCGGCCGTTCGTTCCTCGGACGCTGGGCCGGGCGGAGCGAGCCGTTGCTCGCGCGGTTGGTCCTTTCGGTCCTCCTTGCGAACTTCTCCCTCCCGATCGCCGGCGCGATCCTCGACGTCGCGGGATCGATGTACCCGATCATCGCGGAGTTCGACGGAGGACAGTGGCAGCACTGGCAGAACCTGGCCGGGCCGGGCGAGCTCGCGTTCTCGTGGGACAACGGCGCCCTCGCGTTCGTCCTCACGTTCGCGCTGTTCACCGTCGTCCTCCTCCTCGCGACGGCCGTCGCGCTCCGCAACGCGCTCCTCGCGGTCCTGTTGGTCCTCCTCCCGCTCTTCACGCTGGTCTGGCCGATCCCGACGCTAGCGCCCTTGGCCCGCCGCGCGTGGCTCTGGTTCGGCGAGCTCGCGTTCCTGCCGTGCGTCCTCGTGATCCCCCTCGAGCTCGCCGTCGGAGCGCCGAGCATCCTGCTCCTCCTCGGGTTCCTCACGGTCGGGCTCGCCTCGCCGGCGTTCCTCTCAGTCGCGGGGTCGAACCTCCAGTCGATCGGCTTTCCCTCGGCGGGAGCGACGATCGGCGGCGGCGTCCAGCGCGGGCTCCTCGTCGCGTCGCGCGCCGCGCAGGGGGTGGTCGCCCCGATCGGACGCGTCGCGACGCTGGCCCCGCCGCTCCAGCGCGCGGTGGGCATCGCCGGCCGCTCGCTCGGGTCGGCGGGGTTCCCGGGGTCGATCCCGGTGCTCGCCGGCGACTTCCTCGGCCACGGCACCGCCCGCCTGGTCCGCCACATGACCGGCGGGTCGTCCCCCGGCGCCGCGGACCGGTTCCCTTCGCCGCGCGCGGGATCGATGGGGCGTGGCCGGCGTGACTGACGATCCGACCCGGGCGGACGGACCGGTCCTCGTGACCCTTCCCGAGAGCCTCGCTCGGCGGATGCGCTTCGGACCGTTCCCGAGCGTCCGCCACGCCCTCAAGTTCGCGGCGTACGCCGCCGTCGGTGCACTCGCCGCGACGGTCGCGGGGCCGATCTGGTGGCTCCCGTTCCTCGGTGGCGGCTTCCTGCTCTCGGTCCATCGGTCCGACGGAAAGGGGTTCGACGAACGCGTCGGCGACTACGTCGCGTACCGACTGCGGGCGGGCGCCCGCCCCTCGGGGCCGGCCGCCGCCCCGCGACGCGGGCGGCCCCACGCGACCTCGGTCGAGACCGGCTCCGGTCAACTGCTCGCGGTGCTCGCCGCCGGTGGCGTCCCCGTCGCGTTCCTCCCGCCGGCCGACGCCCGTCGGCTGTTCGAGGGATTCCGCGGGGTGCTCGACCGGTCCGACGGCCGGATGTACCTCGTCGCCGGCCTCGAACCGCTGCGCGACGGGCCGTTCCTGCCCAAGTCCGAGCCGGTGCCGGGCGCCGCGCCCGATTCCCTCGCCCGTCGGGGATACCGGGAGATGATCGAGGCGCTGTGCCGTCGCCGGGCCCGTCGCCGGGTGTGGGTCGTGCTCTGGACGGCCGGGCGCACCGAGCCGGATGCGAACCGACTCGACCGGATCGCGCGCGGCGTCGGCGAGGGGCTGGAGGGTCTCGGGATCCGGGTCGAGCGCTTGCGGGACCGCGAGCTCGCGATGGCGGCCGGGGGGCTCGGCTGGATCCGGAGCTTCGGCTCGTGAAGCCCGCTCGCCGGGGGCCACTGCCGATCGCCATGGACCCGCTCGATGCCTCGGGCGGGTTCGGCGCCCTCTCCGGAGCCCTCTCGGTCGGCCTGCCGTACTTCTCGGGCCTGACGATGGCGCTCGCCGCGCTCGTGGTCGGGATCGCGCTGCTGCGTGGGGCCCAGCGCGGGCGCGCCGGCGGGGTTCGACCGGCGACGATTCCACCGTTCCTCGTCGCCCTCGTCGTTGCCCTCGCCGGTTGGGTCGCGTTCTTTGCGGCCCCACCCTGGCTCGCCTCGATCCGGGGCCTCGCGCTTGGCGTCTCGGTTCTTCCCCTCTGGTGGCTCGAACGACGACCGCCGGCGTTCGGCGAGGCGTAGCGTGCCGACCGCGAGGCGCTCCCATCGCTCGCCCGTGGAGGGGCCGAGCTGGTTCCACACCGGTCGGCGCGTCGATGCCCCCGTGATCCTTCCGGAGCTCCCGTCCGAGGTCCCGTTCGGGTTCATCGGGCGCCTGCTTCCGACGCAGGCCGGCGGCGAGCTGCGACTGCAGCTGCACCGGATCCCTTCGGAGAAGGCGCTCGACCTGCTCGAGAGAGCGCGGGCCGTCGCGACCGCCGAGCTCGCGAGCGGCCCGGACGGAACGAACGCGCGCGCCGCGCAATTGGAGCGGGAAACGGAGAGCGCCGAAAGCGTCGGGCGACGCGTCGCGGCCCGCGACCAGGACCTCTGGAGGGCGGGTCTGTCGGTCCACGCGCTCGCGCTCGGGACCGCCGCGGCCGAGCGCGGCCGCTCGGGGCTATTGCAGCGGTTCCGGGCCGCCGGGTTCCGGCCCCGGATCCCCATGTTCGAGGCGCGCGCCGCCACCGGACCGCCGGACCTCCTGGGCACCGAGCCGCGTCCCTCGGGGTACTGGCACACGCTCCACACCGATGGGGCCGCGGCGTTCTTCCCGTTCGTCGACGAGACCGTCGCCGAGCCCGGCGGGATCCTGGTGGGCCTATTGCTCGACGACGCGAGCCCAGTCGTCCTCGACCGTTGGGCCCACGCGAGCTACTCGTGGGGCGTGTTCGGGTCGACGGGCTCGGGCAAGACGTTCTTCACCTCGCTCACCGTGCTCCGGTCGCTGTGGATGCGCCCCGACCTCGAGGTCGTGGTCCTCGACCCGTTGGGCGAGTTCGCCGGCCTCGCGCGCGCGCTCGGCGGGAGCGTCGTGGGCGTCACCGACCGCGTGGGCGGTCGTTGGAACCCGTTGGACCCGGCGACCACGGGTGGGGACCGGTCCGAGAAAGCCGGTCGCGTCGGGGCGATCCTCCGGGCGCTGTTCCCGAGCCTGCGCGACGAGGAGTCGGCGGCGCTCGACGCGGCCCTCCGACGGCTCTACGCCGCCGGGCCGGGGGTCCCGGAGTTCTCCGACCTCATCGCAGCCATCGACGCCGCTCCGGGCGAACTCGGTCGACTGCGCTCCCTTCTCGAGGTGTTCCGCTCCGGCTCGCTCTCGTACCTGAACGGCCCGACGACCGGCGCCTGGGGCACGCCGATGACGGTCGTGGACCTCACCGGCGTTCCCGAAGGCCACCTGCCGTTCCATCTCGCGTACCTCCTCGACGCGGTCTACGGCCGATGTCGGGACCGGCCCGGGCCCAAGCTCGTCGTGTTGGACGAGGCCCACCTGATCGCGCGGGATCCGGCGACCGGGGCGTACCTCGACCGGTTGGTGCGCCACCTCCGGCACTACGACACCGGCGTGATCCTGGCGACCCAGAACCCGGACGACCTTCTCGCGACCGAGAGCGGGCGGTCGCTCTTGCGCAACCTGCGCGCGACGTTCCTCCTGCGGCTCGCCGAGGTCTCGGACGCCGCGCGGTCGTTCTTCGCCCTCACCGAGGCGGAAGTGGCGTGGTTACCGCGGGCCCGCCTGCCGCGCGAGAACGGCTACGCCGAGGCGCTCCTTCGCTTCGGGTCGGCCCACCTGCCGGTCGCGCTCATCGCTTCGACGCCCGAGTACGAGTTCCTCGCGCGGGCCCTCGCGGGGCGGCGGAGCGATGGCGAACCGACCGCCTAGACTTCCCTTCGAACCTCAGGTTTATCCGTGTCGGAGCGGAGCGGCGACGGTGGACGACGACCTCGGGACGGTGGAGGGACCGGCGCGTCGTCGCGACAGCTGGAGCCTCAAGAACCTGGTCGAGGATATCGCCGGTCGGCCGATCGGCGACCTCCAGGACCCCGACCGACCCACCCACCCGTACCTGAAGGTCAAGTCCGCCGCTCCCTCGACGGCGCGGACGAGCTACACATCCTCCTGGTCGCACCTCCCCTCGCGCGTGTCCGAGCCGGAGCCCGAGCCCGTCCGATCGGACCGGCCGCCGGACCCCGTCGACCGCGTGTACCCACCGCTCGTCGGGGCGATGGCCCGCCAATTGCACGGCCCCGCGGCCGAGCACCACGCCGAGACCCTCGGCTCGGTCGCGCACCGCACGGACCCCCCGACGCCGGGGCGAGGCCCGCACGCGCCGGGTCCCTCCCAACGGCCGGAGCGGATCTACCTCCACTATCTCCTCCTCCACATGGACCGGCTGACCGAGCCGGCCCTGCGCTACCTCAAGCACGCGGTCGACGAGGAGATCCGCCAGCGCGAGGCGCCGCCACCGCCCCCGAGTTGACCTCGTTCGCCCGGGCGCGCAGTCGCTCGGCGACCGTCGGATCGATCTCGACGCCGACCGCGTCCCGGCCCCATCGGGCCGCAGCCCACAGGGTCGTGCCGGTCCCAGCGAACGGGTCGAGGACGGTCTCGCCGACGCAGGAGAACATCCGAACGAGCCGCTCGGGGATCTCCGGTGGGAACGCCCCGGTGCGGGCGTCCGGACCCGACTGACGCGTCCCTCGGACGTCCGACCAGATCTGCGAGAACCAGCGGTCCCGGTCGGCGCGCGAGTACCGGCTCCGCTCGCGGGCCGCGTCGCGCACGGGGAGGCGGCGCAACGGTCCCTTCCGGAAGAGCAGGACGAACTCGCAGTCCATCGTGACGTAGGCGTTCGGGGGCAGGAAGCCGGAGCCAAGGAAGGCGTTCGGCTTGTTCGTCGGTTTCTTCCAGAGGACGTATGGCAAGGGCGTGAACCCGAGCGAACGGCACGCGTGGGTCACGTCGACGTGGTTGGGCCAGAGACGGAACTCCCCGTCCTGCGAACGCACGGCGTCGCCGACGTTGACCGCGAGGATCCCGCCCGGAACGAGGACATCGAAGCACCGCGCCCAGGCGCGCGCGAGCTCCCGGTGCATCGCATCGTAGTCCGCCGCCCCGAGCTGTTCGAACAGTCGGTCCCACTGGGCGATCCGCGGGTACGGCGGCGACGTCACGACGAGATGGACCGAACCGGGCCCGATCCCGGGGAGGAGTCGCGCATCGCCTTCGATGATCCGGACCGTCACCGCGTCCCGACTCCCTCGCGCGCCGGCCGACATCGGGGAGGGTTAATACGCGCCCCTCCGATGGCACGCGCATGCGGCTCGACCGGCCCGTTCTCCAGGTCGCCCTCGACTTCGAGAACCTCTCGCGGGCCCTTCAGGCGGCCCGCGAGGCCGTCGAGGGCGGCGCCGATTGGATCGAGGCCGGCACGCCGCTCATCAAGAGCGAGGGGCTCGACGCGGTCCGTGAGCTCAAGAAGGCGTTCAAGGACCACCGGATCGTCGCGGACATGAAGGTGATGGACACCGGTGCGTTCGAGGTCGAGATCGCCGCGAAGGCCGGCGCCGACCTCGTCACGGTCTTGGGAACGGCCGACGACGACACGATCGCCGACGCGGTGCGGGGCGGCGAGAAGTACGGGGCCGAGGTCGTCGTCGACCTGCTCAACGTCGCCGACCCGATCGCGCGCACCCGCCGGGTCGCCGAGCTCGGCGCCGCGGCGGTCTGCTGGCACGTCGGGATCGACATGCAGATGGCGGGAAAGACGCCGTTCGAGGTCCTCGGCGACCTCGTGACAGCGGCCCCGATCCCGGTCGCCGTCGCGGGCGGGCTCAACTCCGAGAGCGTCGCGACGGCGGCGCGCGCCGGCGCCCGCATCCTGATCGTCGGCGGGGCCATCACGAAGAGCCCGGACATCCGCGACGCCACGCGACGGATCCGGCAGGCGATCGACACGCAGTCCGAGGTCGCGTCGGAGCACTTCAAACGGTTCGGCGAGGCCGACGTGCGCTCGGCGTTCCTCAAGGTATCGACCCCCAACATCAGCGACGCGCTCCAGCGCCACGGCGCGTTGCACGGGCTCCACGCCCACCTCCCCACCCCGACCTCGAAGATCGCCGGGCCGGCCGTCACCGTCGTGACCCGGGACGGCGACTGGGCGAAACCGGTCGAGGCGATCGACCGCGCCGCTGCCGGCGACGTGGTCGTGGTCGACGCCGGGGGCGGTACGACGGCGATCTGGGGCGAGCTCGCGAGCTGGAGCGCGCACGGGAAGGGCGTGCAGGGCGTGGTCATCGACGGCGCGGTGCGCGACCTCGACGCGATCCTCGAGCTCGGCTTCCCCGTGTTCAGCCGCCACGTCTCGCCGAACGCCGGCGAGCCGAAGGGCCACGGTGAGATCGGGGTCGAGGTCGTGGTCGGCGGCCAGCGGGTCCGACCGGGGGATTGGATCGTCGGCGACGCGAGCGGGCTCGTAGTGATCGCGCGCGAGCGCGTCGCCGAGGTGGCGAACCGGTCGCTCGACGTGCTCGAGCACGAGAACCGCGTGCGCGAGGAGATCCGGCGCGGGTCGACCCTCGGCAAGGTCCAGAAGCTCGAACGCTGGGAACGCGTCGGCTGAGCGCCGCGGCGGCTCCGGCGCGTTTCCGACGCTTCACCGCCGTGCGAAACCTTACAAGCCTCCCGCCGTCCGCGGTCTCGGATGTCGCCCCCAGCGAGCGGGCCCGAGGGGCCGGGCCAGCCACCCACCGGCCCGCCGGCCGACCAGGGATGGGGCGCCGCGGCGCCAATCCTTTCGCGCCGTCAGGCGGCGATGATCCTGGGCGGGATCTTCCTCGGGATCCTGATGGGGGCGCTCGACAACCTCGTCGTCGTCACGACGCTACCGCAGATCGTCACCGACCTCCACAACACGAGCGCGCTGTCGTTCGTGGTGAGCGCCTACCTGATCGCGTCGACGGTCGCGACGCCGATCTTCGGCAAGCTCTCCGACCACTACAGCCGCCGCGACTTCTTCATCCTCGGCCTCGCGATCTTCATCGTCGGCTCGCTCCTTGCCGGCGTCGCCCAGACCCTCCCCGAGCTGATCGCCTTCCGCGCCATCCAGGGGTTCGGGAGCGGCGCGTTCTTCCCCATCGGGCTCGCGATCATCGCCGTCCAGTTCTCTCCGGAGACCCGCGCGAGGCTCACCGGCGCGTTCTCGAGCATCTTCGGAATCGCGACGATCGTCGGGCCGTTCCTGGGGAGCTACATCGTCGACCACACGACGTGGCGCTGGGTGTTCTACGTCAACCTCCCAATCGGCGTCGCGGCGGCCTTCATCGTCCGGGCCGCGATGGGACCGCTCCGCCCGACCCACCCGAAGCGGTTCGACACGGTGGGCGCGCTGCTGTTGAGCGGCTGGGTGGCCGCGTTCATGCTGGCCCTCGTGCTCAACTCGGACCAGGGATGGGCGTGGACCGATGCTCGGATCCTCGGCCTCCTCGCCGCGACCGTCGTGCTGTTCGTCGGGTTCGTGGTCTGGGAGCTTCGGTCCGACGAGCCGGTCGTCCCGCTCCGCTTCTTCGCCCAGCGGGTCGTGGCGGCGAGCTCTGCGGTCGCGTTCCTCCGCGGCGGTCTATTGTTCTCGTTCTCGACGTTCATCTCGATCTTCGTCGCGTTCATCCTCTTCGGGAACGCGGACACGGTGCGCGACGTGCTCTGGTGGCTCGTCATCCCGATGATCCTCGGCTCCGCCATCGGCGGGACCCTGATGACGCGGCTGCCGTACCGGGTCCTCCTCGCCACCGGCACCGCGCTCGCGTCGGTCGGCGCGTTCCTCCTGAGCGGCGTCGGCACGACGACCCCGCTCTGGACGTTCACCGACGGCTACCTCCTCACGGGAGGGATCGCGCTGTTCGTGATCCCCCTCGGGTTCGGGATCGGGATGACGTTCGCGCCGACGGCCGTCGCGGTCCAGTACGCCGTGCCGCCCAAGGACATCGGGGCGGCCTCCTCGCTCGTCCAGTTCTTGAGCAGCCTCGGCGGGGCGGTCGGCGTGTCGCTCCTCTCCTCCTACGAGCAGACGCGGCTCCGGGCCCTCGACCCGGTGCCGGCCGGGCTAACGTGCCCCGTCCCGCCGTCGTTCCCGTTCCCGTCGGGGTGCGGCGGGTTCTACTCCGCGTTGCTCGGCTCGTCGGCGACGGCGTACGCGGAGACGTTCTTCCTGCTGTTCGGGATCGCCGTCGCCGCGTTCGTGGCGGCCCTCTTCGTCACGGGCCGGCTGCCGCGGACGAGAACCACCCGACCCGCCGCCCCGACGCCGGCCGAGTGACGAACGAGCCCGGCGAACCCACGCCCCGGGGAAACCCTTTAGGGGGCTCCACCCCACCACGTCGCGCGCTCCCGTAGTCTAGTCCGGTCAAGGATATCGGGCCTTCGACCCGACAACGTGGGTTCAAATCCCGCCGGGAGCATTTCGGCCAGATCACCCGAACCTCGCGGCCGCCTAGAAGCCCGGACCCCACGACGAAACGTGGGATCCACCCTGACGATCCGGCCGAACAGCCGATCGCCGGCCGGCACCAAACCCGGCCGAGCCGCATTGGGCGGTACGGTCGTTTAGGGAGGAACCCGTCGGTTCGGCGCTCGTCGTCGTCGGAGGATTACCACGAGGGCGATGGCCGCGACGGCAGCGAGCGCGAGTAGGAGCCCGGGAATAATGTACGGAGACATAGCTCCCGGGACCGTCGCTGGAACGAGCGTGAGCGATACGTTGGTCGCCCGCCCGGCGCTCACTGTGACGTTTCGGTCCGCCGTGATGTAGGCGTCGAGCGCCGCACGAACCAGATGGGACCCGGGCTGGGCGGAGACGTTGAATCCCCCGACGGCCGAGAGGCTCACCGGCCGTCCGTCGATCTCGAGTCCCGCCTCGGCGGGTGCCACCGACCCGGTGATCCAGCCGTTCGAAACGTTGAGGGCCAGTACGACGTGCGTCGTCTGGTTCGGGCGAATGTCGACGGAGAGGTTCAGCGGGTCGAACCCCGACGCGCTCGCCGCCAGGTCGTACCGCGCGGGAGCGAGGTCGAGCGCAAATCCTACAGCGGAGGTCGCCACGGGCGCCCCGTCCAGCGTCACACCCGCGCCGGACGGGACGACGACACCGTCGAGCGTTCCGAGGATCTGGACGAGCGCGAGATCGACGGTGATCGTGCCCAAGGGACCCAACGCGAGCGGACCCGAGCTCGCCGGGAGGTACCCCGAAGCGGTCGCGTTGATCCAGTACTGTCCGGGCGAGACGTGCACCGAGTACGCCCCCGTGGCCGGGTCCACCGCGACCGGTTGGTCGTTGAGCGTCACGACGGTGATGGCGGCCGGCGTCACTGTGCCGTTGATCCATCCGGGAAGGCCGACGAGAACGATCCCCAGGTAGGTCGTGTTCGACGAGGTCACCACGACCGAAGGGTTGGTGAAGGGGTAGTAGTCGTGCGCCGAGGCGACGACCGGGTAGGTCCCGGGCGGGAGCGACTCCGCGAACGACCCGTCGGGAAACACCGAGAGCGGTGTTCCGTTGACGGTCAGGAGGGCCGTCGCCGGGTCGACGACCCCAGCGATCGTCCCTAGGATCCCAAAGAGGGAGAGGTTCGCCCAGGTCGTGTTCCCCGGTGTCACTGCGTAGGATCGGTTGACCGGGCGGTACCCGGGCGCTGACGCGTTCACCGAGTGGTTCCCCGGCCACTCGGCCAGCCGAGCGCCCCCCTGGGTGACGGTCTGGACGACACCGTCGACGACCAGCTGCGCGACCGCTGGTACCACGGAGACGTTGAGGAAGCCCGGCGCTCCCGGGGTCCGGCAGCTCCCGCCCCGTTGGGGCGAGTAGCAGGCCACGAGGTGGACGCCCCCCGTGACGGAGCCGGTGACGAGCGAGGAGTTCGAATAGAGCAATCGCCCGCTCTCGGACCCGAACCAGTAGTCGAAGTAGTAGGTGGACCCGTTCCAGGTCGTCGTCGACGGCGCCGTGAGGTTGTAGGTCGCCCCTACGAGCCATAGGGTCGTCGAGGGGGCGGGCGTCAATCCGACGGTGCCGGTACCTCCGACGGTCCCGTTCAAGGAGACGTTGACGGGGATCGACGCGGCGAGGGAGTCGTTGACGAGGAGCGCCGTGTAGAGGCTCATGTTGTAGAGCGCAAGGGGAGCGAACACGCCCGTGCCGTTCCAGCCCTCGGTGGACCGGGTGTCCGTCCAGAGCGGCCTAGCGCCGGTCGCGTCGCCGACGATGTCCGTGTAGTCCCCGATCCAGATGTCCGGTCCCGCCGAGGTCGAGGGGTTCGAGTCGACGTCGCTCACGCTGATCTCGGGCGCGAACGTCTGCCCGCCATCGGTCGAGAGCGCGGCCTCGAGGCGATAGTTCCCCGTGATCGGGTCCTCGCCGTACCAATCGACGTAGACCGCGCCGTCCGACCCGACCGCCACGGACGGCTGGAAGTCCTTGTCGGTGGTCTTCGAGCTCACGTGGATCGGGGCGGACCACGTCGAGCCGTTGTCGGTCGAACGGCTCAACAGGACGGTCGGGTCGCCGGCGGCGGACCCCGCCCCGTTCTGCCAGACGGAGAAGAGCGTGCCGGTGAAGGCGTTGCCCGCGTACCCGTCGACCCCGAACCCCGGTAGGACGCCCGCCACGAACCCGTCGGGCGAAGAAGACGAGTAGGTGGTCGCGGGCGTGCCGACGTTCACGGGTCGGGAGAAGGTGGCGCCGTGGTCGACCGAACGGACGAACTTGATCTTGAGGGCGCCCTGGTGGTCGTTGATCCAGGTGACGTCGACCCCGCCCCACGGGTCCACGACGAGCTCTGCGCCCTGGGCCGCGTCGTGCACCGTGGAGAGCTCGATCCGGTTCGACCAGGTCGCCCCGTCGTCGGTCGAGTTCTGGATCCAGATGCTGGACCCGTTCATGAAGTCGGTGAAGTCCGAATAGGCGACGTACGCCTCACCGGTCGTCGGGTCGACCGCGATCCACGGCTTGTCGATGCTCGCTCCCGATGCGTTGCCCTGGATCAGGACCGGCGTGCCCCACGTCGCTCCACCGTCGTGCGAGACGGTCGCGTACGCCGCGACCCCCGCCAACGGATTCGGACACGAAACCGACTCGACGGACGGCCCGACGAGGTCGACGTAGTAGACGACGCCGCCCGGGCCGAACCCGATCGCCGAGTCGGCCCCGTGGTTGTGCCCGCACAACGTCGAGTTCGGGTCCCACCAGGCCGGGTTCGACGGCAGGTACCCATTCGTCCAGTTGCGACCGCCGTCGCGGGAGGTGAAGGCGCCAATGATCCCGGACTGATTGTACGTCGCCGAGTCGTTGGCGGCGGCCGCGGCATAGGTGCGGGCGCCGGAGACCAGGCTCATGGGATCGTTCGGATCCTCCCGGATCATCCCTTCCCCGGACCAGTTAGCGATGTACCAGTTCGTAGGCGTGCTCCCGAGGGTCCGGGGCGCCGGCGCCGAGGCGCTGCGGAGGGCGACCGAGCCACAGTGTTGGAGGGAGCACGTGGCGGCGGTCGGAGTTCCCGCGACCGAAGAGTGGGCCAGCTCGTCGATGGCCGGGCCGGCGCCGGAGGGGGGCGCGCTGGGCGAACGGACCGACGTCGTCGCCCCGATTCCACTCAACACCGTGACGACGACCACGACCGTGGTCCAGCATGCGTGGTGCCGGCCCGCCCGCGCTCGACCGGAAGTTGACCCGTTGCCGGATCTTGGCACGCTCGCTCCCAACTCCCGCGGTTTCTGGCGAGGTACGCCCGAACCGGGAGCGACTCGGTCTTCGCACCACTCGGATATATGGTCCTCAGCGCGGCGGCCCCCACAGGCGCCGCGGTCCGGACCGACGCTGCCGACTCGAACGCCGGGATGGGCAGCCGTGGGGGATCCTCGTCGGCCGGGAGAGGGGACCCGGGACCACGGACGGTCGCGACCCGATGGCGGACCGAGAGAGTCCGCGAACCACCGGCCTTCGGGTGGGTCCCGGGGGAGCGGAAGGGGTTGGAGGCGGCCCGAGGTCGGGACCTACTCGGCCGCCGAGGTCAAGAACGGGTCCGCCTGGTAGGTCCCGAGCTCCGGCGCGTAGTCGGCGGTCGATAGGCTCCAGATCGTCCCGTCGTTCGCGACCGACTGGAAATAGTCGCCGAACTGGGGGACGATGAACGAGCCGCCGAACCCGCTGGCCGTGAAGTAGTCGAAGTACGCGGGGTCCGAATCCGGCTCGTCCGAGACGGTCGTCACGCGCACCGAGTGGAACGCCGTGCCACCGCCGCCTCCGACCGTCGCCAGAACGTCCAGCCGGTGCTGGAACGGGTCGAAGGCGCTCGTGTAGAACGTGACCACGACCCAGCCGTTCGATGGGTCGACGGTCACCCACGGCTGGTCGTTCACCCAGCCCGTCGAGGGCGAGACGACCTTGGGCGAGCTCCACGTCGCGCCGCCGTTCGCGGACTTCGACAGGTAGACCGCGCTCTGACCGCACAGCCCCGGCTCGGTCGGCTGGGAGAACCCGTAGTAGGTGTGGGGCGACGTGCACAGCGCGATCACGAAGTACACCGAACCGGCCGACGTGTTCAAGCTGGTGTCAACGGCGATGACGGGGATGTTGCTCGTCCGGTACTGTTCGGTCGCCCAGCCGACGATGACCGTCGCGTTCTGGAGCGCGGGAGAGTTCCAGCCCGGTCCGACGCCGACGTAGGTCAGTACGGGGACCGGCGCGCCGAACGACGTCCCGCCCGCGCCCGATCGCGCGACCGAGCACGTGACGGGGCCGAGCGTCGTGAACGTACCGTAGTTGCAGAACGAGACGTAGACGCTCCCGTCCGGCCCGACGGCCGGCATCGTCCACGCGACGAACGAGTTCAACCCCGAGAGCGGAGCGACGCCGCCGCCCGAGATCATCGTGCAGACGAGGGCGGGCGTGCACCGCGCCCCGTAGCTCGCGCTCGTCCCGTTCGCGTTGAAGTGGTCCCACGTCACGTAGACGTCCCCGAAGTAGGGGCTCGACGCGTCGTGGTCGACCGCGATCAGTTCCTTGTCCTCGAACGTCGCCGGCGACCGGAACACCTTGCCGTTCTTGTCGGCGTAGCCCGTGAGGCTGCCGTAGACGAGCGTCGCGTCCCAGCAGGGGTTCGACCACGGGGTCGATTGGGTCGTGACGCACGCCGTGGCGTTCGAGATCAGCATCGAGTTGGATACGGCGAGCTCGATCCCGTTGTTCCCCGTCACGGGGTCGATCGCGAGGCTCGCGTAGAAGATCTGTCCCTCGGTGCCCGTCGCGGTCGCCGGGTCGCCCCACGACGCCAGGAACCCGGGAAAGCTCGGGTGGCCCGTCGAGCTGTAGAGGAGGCCGGGCAGGTCGTCGGACGCGAGGACCTGGACGCTCGTCGCGCCCCCGTTCCCAGCGACGCGGGCGACGGTGAAACCGGAGAGCGAGTACGTCCAGCTCGACGGGCAGTCCGACGACGGCAGCCCGGAGCAGAAGAAGAATCGCGCGTCGTTGTATCCGCCGACGGCGTAGGTGCTCCCATCGACGACGGTCGTCGTGAGCGTCGTCTCGCTCTGGGGCATGTAGCTCTGGTCGGCGATGAACCGCACCGAGTTCGGGTTCGGGCCGCTCACCTGGGGCGCCACAAGCGCCGAGATCCCCGGCGCGGGTAGGAACCCGCCGTCGTCGCCCGGCTTGGCCCCGGTCACCCCGACGAGCCCGATCGACGAGAGGGGCGCCTGGAACCGATCCGCCGGCGCGGGATTGTACGAAACGGTGACGTGCGATGAGGGCGAGGGAGCCGCGGGACCGAACAACGCCGGGACGAATCCCCCGACCGCCACCACCGCCGCGACCGCCCCTACGATGACGAACCATGCCGACTTCTTCCTCTGCATCGCCCTGTCCTGCCGTCCGCCCGGTCGGGCCGAACCGGCGAGCCCTCGATGGCGCTCCGGGTTATACGTCTTCTGCGAACGCGCGCCGCGGAGCCTAGGGGACCTCGCGCTCGGTGCCCATCCATCGGTTCGCCCGGCGGATCGGGACCCTTCGCGCGCACAGCTCGTCGCGATCCGACGCCGCCGCCACGGCTCCCTGGCCCGCCCTCGATGCGGCCCTCATTCGGAGGAGGCCGGGGCGATGGGCTGGGACCGGAGGGCCAGGTAGTAGATGAGGGCGCAGACCACCAGCACGACGACCGACAGCGCGAGCGGTCCGGGCGGATCCGGCGGGCCGCCGATGGCGGACAGGTCGAAGAGCACGATCGCCACGGCCGCGGTCGCCGCACCGCCGGCCGTAGCGGCGACCGACCGTCGGCCATACCGAGCCAGGCCGATCCCCGCGAGAGAGAGGGCGAAGACGAGTATCGTCAGCACGAGGAAGATCGGGCCGGCCCAGGCAGCGTACTGGGCCGTCGTCCGGGTCTCAACGCCGAGCCCAGGGAGCGAGACGATGAACAGTACGACGAGGACGAAAAGCGCCCCGATCAACGCGCGCTCCCGCGAGGACGGCGCCATCGGACGCGCATCGGGTCGGCGGTACTTCAACGTTCGTCCGCGGCTCCCCCGATTTCTCCCCGACGTGGTCTACGGCGGGGCCGGCCTTCGGCCGTCAGGGCCGCGCGAGACCGAGAACCCTCGACGGGGGCGCGACGAGGGCGGGGTCGCGGCTAGTACTCGATCCGGACGGCCTTCGCCAGGAACCGGTTCAGGGGGTTGAGGGACTTCGACAGGGCGACGAACCGATCGGGGAAGTCGTTCCGCGTTACGTCCGCGTCCCTGATCGAGAGGCCGGCGGTGAACCCCTTGCGCTTGAGATCCTCGAGGAGGGGGTGATCGGGGTCGAACCCGGGCGGAGGGCGCTTCAAGGACTCCCCCTCGATCTCGGGCACGGCGGCGCGCACTTTTCGCCAATCGGCGGACCGGTCGACGATCGCCCGCCGGATCCGCTCGAGCGCCGCCGTTTCGGGCTGCCACATCCCCGCGTACACCCACGAGTCGCCGGGGGCGAGGTGAAGGAAGAAGCCGGGCAGGTGGGCCTCGGAGTCCTTGCCCCCCTCGTGCATGAAGTGGATCCCGACGTGGGTCTTGTACGGGCTCTTGTCTTTCGCGAACCGGACGTCGCGGTAGATCCGCATCACCGAACCGCCGACCGGTCGCGCGTCGGCAACGAGGTGCCGGCTGAGGGATCCCAACTTCGGCCCGACCGCGCGGACGAACGCGAGGGAGGGAGATTGCACGTGCTGGTCGTAGCGGCTCTTGTTGGCGACGAACCACGACCGGTCGTTGTGGCTCGCCAGCTCGCGGAGGAATCGGAAGAAGTCGGGACCGAACGATTCGTCGCCGGGGTTCGTTTCGGACATCGGAATGCTTCCGCGGGGAGCTGGGGACCGGGATGCCGCGTCCCCGTTAAAACGCTCGGGGCCGCCCCCGCCCGCCGCGCGCCCCTACTCCGCGGCCAGCGGCGCGAGGAATAGGCTGGTGAGCGCGCGGTTGCGCAGCGTCGCCTGTTCCGCGACCGTGAGCCGCGACGGCCGCAGGCCGAGCCACGTGACGGTCCCGACGCAGAGCATCCCGAGGCTCAGCAGCGGGGCGACGAGCCAGAGCCCCAACCAGCTCGGGACGACCCCGCCGGCCGTCAACCCCCACACGAGACCAGAGAGGAGCAACGTGCTCCCCTCCACCGAGAGGACGAGCAGGTACGCTCGACGCTTCTCCGGGAGGAAGCTCTGCTGCATCATGCTCTCCATCATCGCGCCGCCCCGCGAGAACCGCGCCGTCATCGCCGAGGACCACGCGGCAGCGAAGATCGCGACCCCGAAGACGACCCATCCGAGGGAAGTTTCGATCGAATCGAACATCGGTTTCCCCGGGTCGGTACCGGTGCCCTCGGACTTAGGCGTTGGGTTCGAGGTCCACCGACCCCGGCCGTCGGTCCGCGCGGAGCTCGCTCGAGCCGCGAGGCACGGCGACCCCCCGGCTTTCACGTGGAACTACATAGTCCGGTTGAGGTTCTATAGTCTAATGAATGAATCCTTAAACCTACGTATCGGCTGCGACGCACGTCGGTGTCGTCGTGGAAGGGCGCAAGCTCCAGCTGGCGGGCGGGTCCACGTTCGTCGTCTCGCTCCCCAAGCGCTGGGTGACGGGAGCCGGCCTGAAGGCCGGCGATACGCTGTTCCTCGAAACGGAGACGGACGGATCGGTCTCGGTGCGCCACCGGATGACCGACCGGCCCGCGGTCCGTCGGAAGGTCTTCGAGGAGAAGGGCGAGGAGGCGCGCGAGCACCTCCTGCGCAAGCTGATCGGGGCGTACATCGGCGGGTTCGGGGTCATCGAGGTCCGATTTACCGCGGAGAAGGGCCCGTTCGTGCGCCGCGTCGCGCGGGAGTTCTGCCGCCTCGTAATCGGGCCAGAGGTGATCGAGGAGAGCCGCAACGGGATCGTCATCCAGGACCTCTCGGACCCCTCGGAGCTCAGCTCGGAGAAGTGCCTGCGACGGATGCACCTGATCGTCCGCGCGATGCTCGACGACTCGATCGGTGCGCTCCGGACGTCGAACGCCTCGCTCGCCCACGACGTCGCCCAGCGCGACCAGGACGTCGACCGGCTCTACTGGATGGTCGCGAAACAGTACCATATCGCCCACACGACCCCCGGCGAGCCGTCGGACCGGGTCGTCAGCTCTGGCATCCACAGCCACCGCCTCGTCGCGAAGCTCCTCGAGCGCATCGGGGACCACGCCGAGCGGATCGCCGGAACCTACCCGACCATCGTCGACGGGCGCGGGCTCGACCCGAAGCTCGGAAAAGACCTCGAGGAGGCCAACGCGTCGGCGGTCCGGATCCTGGACCAGGCGTTCTCGGCGCTCGTGACCGGGAACATCGACCTCGCGAACGAGGCCATCGACGCGCGCGCCCAGCACCAGCGGCTGATCGACAGCCTCTCGCATCGGGTCGCCACGCGGAAGGGCGAGGAGCTCCTCGCCCTCGGCACCGTGGTCGATAGCCTCGGCCGGACCGCGAGCTACGCGGCCGACATCGCCGAGCAGGCGATCAACCTGGCCCTGATGACCGAAGAGAAACCCACCTAGCCCTGCGACCGGGCCTCGCGCGGTAGGGCGCCGACGCCCGACGTCGAGGCCTTGATCGGGACCGCCGTCGCGCCCGCCGCCGGCGGGCGCACGCCGGCGGGAGGTACGGCGACGATCGCCTGCGCCGTCGTCCGGGCGGCGAGAACCGTCTGGACGAGGTCGACATCGACCCGGTAGGCGCGGTGGGCGACGGCGTACTCGAGCACGTGGTCCGCGATCTCGAGCAGACGGCGCGGGTTACCCGCGACGGCCGCGTTGATCGCAGCGACCGCGTCGGGGTCGAACGGGTACAGCGGGTCCAGGTCCTCGACGAGGCGCTTCGCGAGGAGCTTCTTCGCGAGCAGCAGCCCGGCCTCCTCGGCCGATAGGGCGGGAAGGGCGAAGGTGCGGTTGATGCGCGAGGCGAACGACGGGTGCGCCTTCGACAGCGCCTGGAGGTAGTTCGGGTAGGCGCCGAACATCACGAGCACCCCGGGTCGGATCGAGTCGCCGATCTCCTCGAGGGTCTTCACGAAGGCATCGACCTCCGCCGTCTGCTGGAGGTTGTGGAGGTCGTTCAGGAGGAGGAATGCGGGCGCGTTCTCGTTCAGGGCGCGGGCGATCGCCTTTCCGGCCTTGTTCGCGTCGTACCGCTGGTCCTTGAGGTGCTGCAACGCCACGACGTCGCGGTACCACGCCGGCGACGCGAACGTCCGCGACAGCCCGCCCAGCACGGTGGACCTCGCGAACTCCTCGGCGAGCCCCCTCAGCACCCACGAGGTCTTCGCGGTGATGTCGAAGTAGACGGTGAACGCCTTCCGTTCCCTCGCCTCGGTCGCGGCCAGGAGGAGCCGCTGGGTCTTCCCCGATCCGAGGGGCCCGACGAGCGCCACGAGGGCCCGGTTCTCGCGCTCGGCGACCTCGTCCTTGATCGTCGCGAGGGCCCGGTCGACCTGGAGCGTGACGTGGTAGATCTCGATGTCCTCGAGGTTCTCGCTCGCGAGGTCGCGGAAGGGGTTGCTCGTCAATCCGTAGCGGTCGTAGGTGCCGGTCGTCATGCGGTCCCCACGGGCCTAGAGCACGCGGCTGCGCAGGTCTACGGCGATCCGCCGTCCGTCGAACTCGTAGTACACGTTCCGGTCCATGAATCGGCCGTCGGTCCACTTCGGGATCCTCAGGTAGCGGATCAGCCCCTCGGGCCCTTCCTTCGCGTGGAACTGGATCACCCCATCGGCCAGGTGGGAGGAGACCGCCTCGGCGCGCGGCTCGAACATCCCCCGGTCCGTCGCGAGGACCACGGTCGTCTTCCGGTCGTGGCAGAGGGCGCGGATCCCGCGGAGCATCGTCGCGACGCGCGACCCCCCGAGGTCGAGGGTCAGGAACGAGAACGAGTCGACGGCGAGCAGGCCCCCCGGTTGTCCGTACGGTTCGAGGTCGGGGACAGCGTCCTTCTCGAGGATCAGCGGGTTGGACTCGTCCCACGGCGCGAGAGCGCCCTCGGTGACCAGCTGGTCGCGGAGCTCGGTGCGGTCGCGCGAGGTGATCCACGTCACCGGCCGGCCGGCACGGAGCGCGGAGAGGCTGAGGGTGCGGACGAAGAAGCTCTTGGCCGGGTCCGCCCCGCTCTCGACGACGACCAGCCGCCCGTCGCCGAGTTCGGGGATGATCGTGTTGAGACCGGGTACCTCGATGGGGATACCCATGGCCTCGGGAGCGGGGCCCCCGCCTTAATGGTGCCATGGGTAGTGTCCGGGGACCTATAGGCACCCACGCAAACTACGGTGGTCACGCCTAAGAGACGACGCCGTCGTCCTCGACGCATGCGCCGGTGGTCTCGCGATCGTCGGGGGATCTCCGAGATCGTCGGGGCGCTCATGCTCGTCCTGATCGTGGTCGCGGCCGCGACCTCGCTCGCGATCTTCGTCGCGTCGTACCAGAAGCAGCTCCAGGCCGAGCAGGCGCTCGCGCACCAGCGCAGCCTCGAGTCGATCACGATCCTCCACGCCGTCCCGACCCTCGCCGCGGGCGGGGGCCAGTGGGACGCGCTCAACTTCACGATGGCGAGCCTCGACATCAACCCGACCACGGTCTCGGAGATCGCGTTGAACGACCGGCCCCTGAAGCAGTACTCGGTCTGGCAGCTCGACCTGGGCTCGGGGAACGTCTCGTCGATCACCGTCGGGGCGGGGGGTGTCCTCACCCTCGCGCCCCGCGAGCAGTTCAACGTCCTCGTCGACCTCAACACCTCCTCGCCGGGGTTCTCGTTCTACGACCCGTCGTACCTCCTGCGCACGACGGACTTCGTGAAGATCGACACGATCACGCTGCTCCAGAACGAGTTCGAGCGCGTTTACGTGCCGCCGTCGGCGATCGCCGTCGTGGCACCGCTGCAGACGTGGAACGGGTCCGCGTTCACCACGGTGCCCGTGCTCGACGGGTCCCACTCGTTCCAGTCCGGTAACTCGACGATCGAGGCGTGGAGCTGGTTCGTTGCGCCCGACAACGCCTCCGC
>Ga0075426_10000420_pt1 | contig 29377 bp, 19 predicted proteins | sample SoiMethybrSBSTD5_FD_75304 | JGI IMG/M metagenome (GOLD analysis project Ga0075426, IMG submission 75304) | Bulk soil microbial communities from a Populus tree surrounding site in Tennessee, USA - Soil MetaG P. TD hybrid SBSTD5 | ecosystem: Environmental > Terrestrial > Soil > Tree plantation...
CAGAAGGCCCCGCGCGCCCGGATCGAGGGGTTCGAGGTCGAGCGTATGGTCGGCGGTGGAAAGGAGGTGCTCGTCGGGGCCCAGCGCGACCCCGGGTTCGGACCGATCGTCGTCTTCGGTCTCGGCGGGATCTACGTCGAGGTCCTCCAGGACGTGACGTTCCGCCTCGCGCCGCTGCGCCCGCTCTCCGCCGAGCACATGGTGCGCTCGGTGCGCGGCTTCCCGCTCCTCACCGGGATCCGCGGCGAGCCCCCGAGCGACCTCGGGGCGCTCTACGAGGCGATCGAGCGGATCTCGCAGCTCGTCGTCGAGCAGCCGTCGGTCGTTGAGCTCGACGTGAACCCGCTCATCGTCCGCGGCGCGGGGCACGGGGTCGTCGCCGTGGACGCTCGGGTCGTACTCGGTCCGACTTCCAGATCGGTACGTCCCGCTTCAGCGTCTCGATCAGGTAGCGGCACGCGCTCAGGGCGGCCTCGCGGTGCGGCGCCGCGGCGCCGACGATGACGCTCGCCTCCCCGACCTCGAGATCGCCTAGGCGGTGCCACAGGACGACGGCCCCCAGTCCGAACCGCGCTCGCGCCTGCCGCTCGAGCCGCTCGAGCGCCCGTCGGGCCACGGGCAGGTGCGCCTCGTAGTACAGCGCGGTGACGCGGCCCGTTCGGACCCGATCCGGTCGCACCGTCCCGACGAACAGGGCGACGCCGCCGTGCTCCGGTGCGACCAGCGACCGGTACGCGCTCGCCACCGACAGGGCGTGGCGCACGAGGCGGATCGACACGCTCACCCTCCGCTGTACGGTGGGTGGATCGCGATCTCGTCGCCCGACCGGACCACGAGGTCGCGGCCCGCCACGTACTCGCCGTTCACGACGAACCGGCTCGCGCCCAGGACCTTGCGGAGCCGGGGAAATTCGAGCGACAGCGCGTCGAGGAACGTCCGAAGCGGGGTCCCACCGGGCGCGATGGGTCGGGCGAGGTCCGCTCGACCGACGGCCTCCCGCGCCGTGGAGAACAGCAGAACGCGGACGCGATCGGGCACGATCGGTGGCAGCGGTGGCGCGGGTAAGGGGTTTGCCGTGGGCGCGCGAGCTCCGCTCCGTGACGATCCGTTACCCGGCCGGGAAAACCCTCTAATACGCTCCTCCTCTCGAATCGCGGATGGCCGAGCTAGCGATCCGGGCCGGCGGCGCGGCGGGGGACGGGATCGCCTCGATCGGCGAGACGTTCTCGCGGGCCCTCTCCCGCATGGGCCAGCACGTCTTCGGTCTCAACGCCTACCAGTCGGTGATCCGCGGCGGGCACGTCTGGTTCCAGGCCCGCGCGTCGTCGGCGCCGGTGCATTCGCAGGGGGACGCGTTCGACCTCCTCTACGCCCTCGACCGGCAGACCGTGGACATCCACCTGCCCCTCCTCAGCCGGGGCGGCACGCTCGTCTTCGACCCGGAGAAGTTCGCCGTCGCCGAGTCGGACCTTCCGGCCGGCACGCGCTCGCTCGCGGTCCCGACGCTCGAAATCGCGCGGAAGTTCACGCCGCAGTCGATCCTCCAGAACGCCGCGGGGATGGGCGCGACGGCGTTCCTCGCGGGGATCCCGCTTGCGACGCTCCACCAGGTCCTCGCCGACTCGTTCGGGAAGAAGAAGGGCGAGATCGTCGACTGGAACCTCGGGGCCGCGGCCGAGGGGTACAAGTTCGCCCAGGACCACGCGCCCGCGAACGACCACGCCGTCGCGCCGTCGGGGCCGCCGAAGCTCCTGATGACCGGCAACCAGGCGATCGCCCTCGGGGCTGCCGCGGCCGGGCTCAAGTTCCTCGCCCAGTACCCGATGACGCCCGCGTCGGGCATCATGCACTGGATGGCGGCCCACGCGCACGAGCTCGGGATCGTCGTGAAGCAGGCGGAGGACGAGCTCGCGGCGATCCACATGGCGATCGGCGCGTCGTTCGGCGGGGTCCGGTCGATGACCGCGACGAGCGGCGGCGGGTTCGCGCTGATGGTCGAGGCCCTCGGGATGGCCGGGATGTCGGAGATCCCGCTCGTCGTCGTCGAGTCCCAGCGCAGCGGTCCCTCCACCGGCCTCCCGACGAAGACCGAGCAGGGCGACCTCAACATGATGCTCGGCGCCGGCCAGAGCGAGTTCCCCCGGGCGATCCTCGCGCCCGCGAACATCCTCGAGGCGTACCACGCGACGATCCGCGCCTTCCAGCTGGCGGAGGAGTGGCAGACGCCGATCCTCCTCGCGAGTGACCTCCACCTCTCGGAGAACTACATGACGGTCGACCGGGAGGCGATCTCGTTCGACACCCCGATCCCGTCGTTGTTCTCCGTCGAGCCGAACGGCGGCGAGTACAAGCGCTACGCCTACACGCCGACCGGCGTGTCGCCGCGGTCGATCCCCGGCCAGCCCGGCCTCCAGTACATCGTCGGGTCGGACGAGCACGACGAGAAGGGCCACCTGATCTCGGACGTCAAGTCGGGGATCCCGATCTGGGTCGCCGAGCGCACGAAGATGATGCAGAAGCGGATGGGGAAGCACGACGGGCTCCTCGCCGCGACGACCGACCCGCTGATCGAGGGGTCCGAGACCCCAGAGCTCACGTTCGTCGCGTGGGGGTCGACGGTCGGCGCGATCCGGGACGCGATGGGCCTCCTGACCGCCCAGGGCCGCCGGACGAAGCTCGTCGCCGTCGAGACCGTCTTCCCCGTCCACGGGGCCGCGCTCCACAAGCACCTCGGCCACGGGGAGAAGCGCCTCCTCGTCGAGAGCAACTACTCCGGCCAGCTCGGGCGGTTGATCCGCTCGGAGACGGGGCTCGACTTCCCCACCACGCTCCTCAAGTACGACGGCGAGCCCTTCTACCCGATGGAGATCGTCGGGCGCGCGCTGGAGGTCATGAACGATGGCGGGCACTAGCGCGCAGGCCGCGACGGTCGTCGGGACCCCGCTCCCGCTGATCGGCAAGTCCGACACGAAGCCGACATGGTGCCCCGGGTGCGGGGACTACGGGACGATCGCCGGGATCGAGATGGCCGTGAAGCGCCTCAAGATCCCGTCGCACAACGTCGTCATCGTCTCGGGGATCGGGTGCTCGTCGAACCTGCCGCACTTCCTCTCGAGCTACGGGTTCCACAGCGTCCACGGCCGCGCCCTTCCGGTCGCCGAGGGGGTCCGGTGGGCGAACCACGGGCTCACGGTGATCGCGACCGGCGGCGACGGCGACGGGTTCGGCATCGGCTGCGGCCACTTCGTCCACTCGATGCGGCGGAACGTGGACCTCACGTACGTCACGATGAACAACCAGATCTACGGGCTCACGACCGGGCAGGCCTCGCCGACGTCGATGATGGGCCAGAAGACGAAGTCGACGCCCACCGGCGTCATCGAGAACCCGATCGACCCGATCTCGCTAGCGCTCGCCAGCGGCGCGACGTACATCGCGCGCGGCTTCTCGGGGGATGTGAAGCAGCTCGCGGACCTTATCGCCGGCGGGATCCAGCACAAGGGGTTCGCGTTCGTCGACTGCCTCTCCCCGTGCGTCACCTACAACAAGGTCAACACGTTCGACTGGTTCCGCCAGCGGGTCTACAAGCTCGAGAGCGCGGGCCACGACCCGAGCAATATCGTCGCGGCGTGGGAGCGGTCCCTCGAGTGGGGGGAGAAGGTCCCGACGGGCCTGTTCTACCGCGTCGAGAAGCCGACGTACGAGGACCTCGAGGAGGTCCTGAGCGCGGGGCCCCTCGCGCTCCAGCCGTCCGGGCTCAAGGGGCGCGAAGCGCTCCTCGACGAGTTCGTCTGAGCGCGATCGGCCGGTCCCCCTCAGGGGGCGACGGCGAACAGGTACGCATCGTCCTCCTGGAAGACCGTCGGATAGCCGGCCGCGACGAGCGGCGCCGGGTCGAAAGGGCGGAACAGGAGGTTGTTGCCTTGGGTGACCGCGATGTACCCGGCACCGAGCGCGGCCAACGCCCGGCCGCCGGCCGCGTCCCACGTGCCGTTGGTGAGCTCGGCGACGACCAGCCAGTACGACGCGTTCACGGTGCGGTACCCGCTCGACATTGGGTAGAGGAGGTGGAGCCCGGGGTTGTACGCCGGAAGGAACTCGGCCGCGCTCCCGGGGGCGACCACGACGACCGACCCGGCGGGCAGGTTCGAGCCGGCCCACGCGAGAAGGTCGAAGTCCGAGGCCGTCACGTTCCCGTACCGGTCGTAGAGGTCTCCGAGCTGGGACGGTAGCTGGCCCACCGTCAACACACCTCCGGGCAATAGTAGCACGAGCGCGATCGCTCCCGCGACGAGCGACGCCCGGCCCGGGCTCCGACCCGCGGGCCGTCGGTGCTGGCTCGGTTCGGCCGCGATGCCGGGGGAGACGGACGGAGGGGATTCGAGCCAGCGGAACAGGGCGATGAGCGGCACCGCGGCGAGGGCGCTGTAGAGCATGAACAGAAGTATCGCCTCCTCGTTCGTGCTGAGTACGGACAGTACGGGGAGGAGCAACGCCGCTCCGCTCGCCGCCACGACGCCGATCCCGAGCAGCGCGACCAGGACCGACCCGCCGACGAGCAGCGCGCGCCCGAACGGCGCCAGATCCGTGCCCCGGTAGAGCCGCCGGACCAGGATCCACGCGCCCGCCACGATCATCAAGGCCAGCTCCGCGCGGAGAAGCGGGAACGGGGAGAGGAATTGGTCGTTCGGCCGGAAGAGGAACGGGTCCACCGAGCCGACCCACTGGGCGAGGGAGATGCCCGGCGACGACGCGCCGGTCGGCCCTCCCGCGCCGGCGAAGGCGAGCGCGTAGAGGCTCGGGAGGATCCATAGGACGGCCGCGCCGAGGGCGGCGAACCAGCGCACGATCCACGCTCGAGGACGCCCGCCGAGGCGAGGAACGCTTACGAGGGCGACCAACGGCAGGAGGAGGAACAACCACTCCGACCCGACCGGGTTCAACGCGGCGGCGTAGCCGGCCACCGAACCGAACGCGAGGGCGTCCACGATCGAGATGGGTGTCGCTCCGGTCCAAGCAGTGGCCCACCCGGCCAATAGGAAGACGAGGGGGACCGCGAACACGAAGTCGTTGCTCCCGACGACCAGACCGCGCGTCCACGTCGCGACGAGGGTGAACACGAGGGCCAAGGCGACGCCCACGGTCGCGTCGCCAGTCCAACGGCGACCGAACGCGTAGACGCCCAGCGGGAGCGCCGCGAAGAAGAGCGGGGTCACGAGGAGGCTGGTCCGGGCGGGAGGGAGGCCGAACACGAGCTGGGCCAGCCCGAGCCAAGCGGTCGTACCCTGAGGGTACGCGATCGTCTGGGCGACGACCGGAGCAAGGGAGATCGGCAGGGTGTGGTGGGCGAGGAGCAGTCCGGTGTAGAGCGAGAGCAGGCTCGCATCGTAGGTATTCCCGGTCGGAACCCCGTCGATCGCGGCGAGCTCGACGGCGAAGAGCAGGAGTGCGCAGCCGGCGACGATGAGGTGGGTCCTACGGATCGTGGGGAACGGGGAGCGCGCCACGGGCGGGGTCGGACCGCGCCGCCGGGACCATACGACCCCGACCCAACCGAGGCCACCGAGGACGTAGACCCCGAACACCACGGGGGCGTAGAACAGCCCTGGCGGCAGGACGGCCAGGACGTAGAACGCGGCGCCCCCGAGGTAGAAATCGAGCAGCGTGCGCTCGACGATCTCGAGGTCGCGGAAGAGCGCGACGCGACGGGCGACCCCGCGACGGACGAGCTCGCCCAGCCCGACCGACGCGAGCGCGAACGCGGCGAGCGCGACGCCCCAGAGCGGCCCGCCGGGACCGGGAATCGTCACCGTCGGCCCCAGTGGGCCGCGGGGTAAAGAGGCTCGTCCGGTTCGCGCGGCAGCCTTTTACCCTCGGACCCGCCCGATACGTTAGGATCGATCGTGGCCGACGCCTCCTCGGGAGCCCGCGACGGGCTCACCTCCGTGACCAAGGGGACGCTGGTCATGATGCTCGGCACGCTCGGGTTCGTCGCCGAGAGCTTCGTCTCGCGCGTCCTCCTCATCCGGACCCTCTCCGTCGACCAGTGGGGCCAGTTCTTCATTGGGCTCACCTTGGTCGGTCTCCTCTCCTCCGTCGGGACCCTCGGTCTCACGTCCGCGATCCCGCGGAGCCTGCCGTTCGAGACCGAGGCCCGCGAACAACGACGGATCGTCCGCACGTCGTTCGTGGTGCTCGTCCCGTCGGCGGTGACGCTCTCGGGCGCGCTCGCGCTCCTGAGCTGGCCGATCAGCACGACGTTCGCCTCGCCGGTCCTCGGCGAGACCCTATTGTTCTTCTCAGCGGCCGTCGGCCTTTCGATCATCGGGGCCCTGATCGCGTCGATCTTCCAGGGGTTCGAGGACGTCCTCCCGAACGCGATCTTCGTCCAGGTCGTCAACCCGACCCTCTTCATCGCTTTCCTCCTCGTCGCCGAGGGCCTCGGCCCGTTGCAGGCCGCCTACGCCTCCGCGCTCGCGGCGTACCTGATCAGCGGCGTCGCGACGATGGGGCTCCTGCTCCTCTACGCTCGCCGACGCCTCCCCCGGGTCCTGCCCCCGGGCCCTAGGGAACCCGGCCTCTCGACGCACCTCCTGCGGTTCGCCGTCCCTCTCTTCGTGGTCGGGGCGTTCGGGTTCGTCGCCGGCAACGGCGACGCCCTCCTCCTCGCGGCGTGGGACCGGACCTCGGTCGCGTACTACTCCGCCGACCTCTCGCTCGCCCGCCTGCTCCAGGTCGGCGTCGGCTCGCTCGCGTACATCATCCTCCCGGTCACCGCGCGGTTCGTCCGAAAGGGGGACACCGCCTCCCTCCGGACGACGTACACGACCGCGACGAAGTGGATGGTGCTCACGTCGCTCCCCCTGTTCCTCCTGTTCCTCTTCTATCCGGACCACTCGCTCGCGTTCGTCTACGGGGCCCAGTACACGGGCACGACGCTCGCGCTCCAGATCGTCATCCTCGGGGCGTTCCTCTCCACCGTGGTCGGCCCGGCGACGGCGGCCCAGGTCGCGTTCGGCCAGACGCGCCTGCTCGTCTACAACACGATCGCCGCGGCCGCCGTCAACGTCGTCCTGAGCGTCTGGCTCATTCCGGCGTACGGGATCACCGGCGCGGCCGTCTCCTGGGCGTCGGCGACGGCCCTGTACCCGATGCTCTCGATGGCGGAGCTCGCCTACCTCACCGACGTCCACCCGTTCGAGCGCCACTACCTATTGCCCGTCCTCGTGACCGGGGTCCCGGTGGCGTTGCTGCTCGGTCTCCTGCCCATCGCGCCCCCGCTCTGGACCCTACCGGGCATCGCGCTCGCGATCGCCGGGTTGTATGTCCTCGCCGTGCTGGCGACCCGCAGCCTCGACGAGGGCGACCTCCTCCTGCTCGACGCCATCGAGGGGCTCGTGGGCACGCGATTCACGACCCTCCGGCGCATCGGCGCCCTCTTCCTTCCCCCGGCGCAGCGCCCCCGCGGGACCCTCCTTTCGGGCGACCCGCCCCTCCCATAGGGCAAACCGGCGCGACCGTCCGAGTGCGGCAAAACGGTCCGGTCGACCGCGGGGCGTGCTAGCACGGTACGGTGCCGTCGCTCGGTGCCTTCCGCCCTCGACCGGGCGACCGCCGGTGCGGTGAGGATGTGCTCGGAGGGTTTACATACACGACCCAATCATCTTACCGCCAACTATCGGCGGCCATCGATGTCTCAGACGGGCGAAAGTCATCCATTTCTACGCGTCGCCCTGAGCGCGGGCCTCCTGGTCCTCCTGCTGGCCCTGGCACTGATCCCCAACACGGGGGCCCTGCCAGCCGCTGCCAACTGCCAGTACGGCGGGTGCGAGTCGACCAGCAGCACCTCCTCCGGGCTCTGGTACGGCCTGCTGGCCGCCCTGGTCATCGTCGCCGCCGCCCTCGGCGTCCTCCTCCTCATGCGCCGCCGCCGTGCCCGCCCCGGCGGCCCGGGCCCTGTCGAGCCTTGGGCCGGAGAGAGCGGCGCCGTCGCGGCCACCGCCGGCCCCGAGGGTCCGTCGCCGTCGGTCGAGCCGATGGACGTCGCCCCGGAGGTCCCCCCGGGCGCCTCCGCCTACACCGAGGGCCCGGAGGACGTCGGCGCGGTCGCCGCCACCGGGGCCGCCGCCGCCCCCGCCGCCGAGAGCGGCGAGGCGGACATTGACTCGCTGATGCAGGAGCTCGACAAGATCAGCGGCGAGATCCTGAAGAAAGGCCCGCCCAAGAAGGGTTCCGCGGCCAACGCGCCGCCCGACGACGAAGGCACGGCGGACTAGCCCTCACCGCCCCGACGCTCCGTTTAAGTGCCCCCAGCGGCTCTTCAGTACCGATGGCGGGATCGAGCCCCGGGGAGGATCGGCTCTTGCGCGAGCTGGCCGACGCGCTCCGGAACGCCGGCGGCCCCGTCCGCGAGATCGAGGTCGGCATCCCCCTCTCGATCGCGCTCGGGAAGATGCGGCCCGCCGTGACGTGCGGCGGCTGCTCGACGCCCCTCGAGTTCCAGGGGATCCCGGCCCGAACGAACGCCCGGCTCGCGGCGCCGTTCCACCTGGTGCTCGCCGACGCGGCCGCGACCTGAACGGGGCCCGCGCTCCCCATGGTCAACCTGCCGATCATCGAGACGGTCTTCGACCTCATCACGTCGTTCATGGGGAGCGGGGGCCTCCTGGCCCTGTTCGCCCTGATGGCGGTCGAGAGCTTCGGAATACCGCCGTTGCCTAGCGAGATCATCCTCCCGTTCGCGGGGGTCCTCGTCTTCATGGGCACGTACAGTTGGACCGAAGCGATCGTCGCGGCCCTAGCGGGGGGGCTCGCCGGCGCCTTCGCCGCCTACGCGGTGGGGCGGTGGGGCCGCGGAACCCTCGAGCGGCCGACCGGGTTCCTGCGCCTCGACCCGAAGCACCTTGCGACGATGGACCGATGGTTCGCCCGGCACGGCGAAGGGACGGTGTTCGTCGCGCGCCTGCTGCCGATCGTCCGGAGCTACATCAGCTATCCCGCAGGCTCCGCCAAGATGGAGCCCGTCCGGTTCGGCGCCTACTCGCTCGCGGGCGCCACCCCGTTCACGATCGCCCTGATCTACGCGGGGTACGTCCTCGGCCAGAACTACACGGAGATCCTGCCGTACTTCCGCATCGCCGACCTCGTCGCCGCCGCGGGGCTCGTCGTGCTGCTGGTCTACATCGCGCTGCGATGGCGCCGCGTGATCGGGCCCGGGTTCCCGCCGCGCTTCACTCCGCGTGGCGGATCGCCTCGGCCGGAGGAAGGCGCGACGCCTTCAGCGACGGACCCAGGATCGCCGCCACCGTGAGCGCGTAGGAGACGACGAGGACCAGCGCGATGTTGGCCCACGGGATCGTGAAGGCGAGGATCCCGCCGGTCGTCTGCGTCGCATTGTAGATCAAGAGGATCGCGAGGGCGGTCCCGATCCCGATCCCGAGCAGCGCGACGTACGAGTACTCGAGCAGGAACACCCGAAGGATCATCCCGCGCGTGAACCCGGTCGCGCGCAGCATGCCGATCTCGCCACGGCGCTCGGAGACCGCCCGCAGCGCGACGATCCCCATCGCGGCGATCCCGACGGCAAGGCCGAGAGCGACGAAGATCTCGAGGAGGCCGATCACCGCCTCCGTCGCCTGGATCGAGGTCCGGAGGATCTGGGCGAACTCGAAGAGGACGAGCCCGAACGCGAAGTACGCCGCCTTCGTCACCTGGGCCGCGCGGACGCTGTCGACGCCGGGCGCCGTCGTCAGGAGGAACGCGGTTTCGTTGTGGTAGCCGAGCGCGCTCGCCGTGTCGGGGCTCACCCACACCCCGCTCACGAAGCTCTGGGCCATCAGGCCGATGACCGTTAGCGATCGGTGGGCACCGGTGTCCGGGTTCAGGACGTCGATCGAGCTCCCCACCGAAAGCGTCGGGTGGGTGGGTCCGAACCCGCCCGATTCGGCGTTGAACGCGCCGTCGACGACCGCGACGGTCGGGTCCGACGCGAGCCGGTCGAACACCGCGCGGTCCGAGGCGCCCCCGAGCGTGGCCGAGAAATTGTACGCGTTCGTCGCGTAGAAATCCGAGCTCGCGGTCGCGTTGGCGGGCCCTGAGTAGATGGAGTAGGGGAACGCCCCGCCCGATCCGGTGAAGTTGAGGAGCGTCCCGCCGGCGATCAGCGGGACGACGTGGGTGTAGAGGGGTGCCACCGTCGCGTTCTGGGCCACGAGGGTCGGGAGGTCCGGTATCGGCGTCGACGAGACGCCGAAGAACGTGTACCCGCCCGACTCGGACTGGATCACGTGGTCGAGGTTCCCCTGGAGCGAGGCGCCGAAGGCGGCGACGGAGACGACGGTGAACAGGACGAGCGAGAAGATCGTGAGGTTGATCGCGGTGCGGAACGATCGGCGCGCCGGGTAGGAGAGCCCGATCCGGACGACCGAGACCGTCCGAGGGCGGCGACCCGTCAGGGCGGACGCAGCCGCGACGACCGTCGGGGCGTTGAACGCGTAGAGGAGGATCGCGCCGACGACCATGAGGATCCCCGCGACGAACAGCGAGAGGATCGTGCCGGTGTGGCGGCTACCGAGGATCGGACGCTGGACCGAGTCGAAGCCGCCCCAGACGACGAGCGCTACGCCGGCGACGGAGAAGACGATCCGATTGCGGACGAACCGCGAGGCGAGGAGGGCGACGCCCCCGATCACGGCCGCCCCCGCGATCACGGGGAGGGAGATGTCCGTCGTGCCCCGGTACGTAGCGGCGAAGAGGAGACCGCCGAGAACGGCGATGGCGACGCCGGCGTACGCGAGGACGGTGTACGTCCGCAGCGTCGGCAGGGGCTCAGGGATGTTGCGGATCGCTCGGACGATGTTGAGGCGGCTCGCCCGGATGCTGGCGACGGTCACCGTCACGAGCGTGAGGACGAACCCGACGACGTACGCGATCACGAGCGAGGAGCCGACGACGCTGAACGACGCGAGGATCGCCCCCGCGCTGACGACCGATGAGGCGAACAGGCGCGAGAAGGCGTAGGTGAGGGCGTAGCCGACGCCGACGCCGAGGATCGTCCCCGCGGCCGCGCTACCCGCCGAGTAAACGAGCCCCTCGAAGTAGTACGTGAGGACCAGCTGCCGCCGGCGGAGCCCGATCGCGCGCAGCATCCCCATCTCGCCTTTCCGCTCTTCGGCGAGCATCACAAAGATGCCGACGATGAGCATCGAGCCGGCCACGATCGAGAAGAGCCCGAGCACGAGGAACAACTGGACGAGGCTCTGACCGGCGGTCTCGGCCTCCTGGAGGTTGTCGCGGAGGAGCTGGGCGACGACGAGGCCGTAATCGGGAGAGAGCTGGGCGATGGTCGCGTTGAGGTGGGCGCTCACGCTGCTCGAAAGCCCAACGCCGTCGACGAGCGAGCCCGCGTTCGTGACGGCGAGGAAGTTGACGAGCCCCGAGGCGTTCTGAAGCGCTTGCGCCGTCCCGAGGTCGAGGAAGACGTTGCCCGAGAGCAGGAAGCTGCCCCGCGTGTCGTCGTTGACGATCGCCGCGACGACGACGGTGACCGAGCTCGCTCCGAAGAGGCGCAGATGGTCGCCGACCGACGCGTTGACGTCCTGCGCGGCGAGCACGTCGAGGTACGCCGCGCCCGACCCCGGCCCGGCGAGCGGCTCGCCGGTCGTCGCGGTGAACGCCCCGAGCGCGTGCGTCTGGTTCGCGTCGGCCCCGACCAGGTTGAGGCCTGGCTGCGGGATGCCGGTGGTCGTGTCGAGCACCTGGACCGGAGCGACGATCTCGGGGGCGATCCCGGCGATCTCGGGGTCCCCGGCCGAGCCGGCCGCGATCTGGGTGTAGACCCCGTACGGGAACAGCAGGTAGCCGAGGCTGGGGGACTGGTTGTAGATCGCCTCGTCGGTGAACCCGAACGCCTCGTAGGTGAAGTGGACGTTGACGGCGCTCACGGTGTCGCCGATGACGAGGCTGCCCGACACGATCGTCGTGGCGATCAGTAGGCCGAGGATCACGAGGACGGTGCGCCATCGACCGCGCCGGACGTTCCGCAGCGCGAGGCGCAGGGGAAGTCGAGCGCGGAGCGCTAGGACGAGCGACCCGAGGGCGATGGCGCCGACGAGGAGCAACAGAAAGGTGACGAGCGGGTCCATGCGCTCGGCCCTACGAGACGAAACGACCGTCGCGCATGCGCAAGGTCCGGTCGCAAACGTGGGCGACGTCCGGGTCGTGGGTCACGACGACGATCGTCTGGCTGTACTGTCGGTTGAGGTCGCGCAGCAGCCGGGTCACCTGCGCCGATCCTTCCTCGTCGAGGTTGCCGGTGGGCTCGTCGGCCCACACGATCGCCGGGCGCGCGACGAGGGCGCGCGCGAGCGAGACCCGCTGCTGCTGGCCGCCCGAGAGCTCCGACGGGCGGTGCGCCTTCCGGTCGCCGAGGCCGAGCTCCGAGAGGATCTGGCCCGCGCGGTCCCTCGCCTCCTTCCCGCCGACGCCCGAGACCAGCAGCGGCAGCTCGACGTTCTCGACCGCGCTGAGGACGGGCAGGAGGTTGTACGACTGGAAGACGAACCCGGTTCGGCGGGCGCGGTACTCGCTCTTGCGGTTGTCCGTCATCTTGTGGATGTCGACGCCCTCGAGCGTGACGGTGCCGCGCGTGATGTCGTCGAGCCCGGAGAAGCAATTCAGGAACGTCGTCTTGCCGCAGCCGGAAGGGCCCATGATCGCGAGCATCTCGCCCCGACGGATCTCGATGTTGACCCCGCGGAGGGCGGGGACCTCGGTCTCGCCCGAGCCGTAGATCTTCCAGACGTCCTGGCCGGCGACGACGACTTCTTCCGTCACGAGGAACGCGCTCGGAGCGCGCTACCGCGGGCCGAATATACCCCTTGCCGCGTTAGCGCTCGGGGGCGGCGGGCGAGCGGGCGTACTCGGGTCGTACCACCTGTCCGGTCGGGCGGCCGACGTACTCGCCGTCCTCGACGATCGGCTCGCCCTTCACGAAATGGTGGCGGGGGAATACGGCGGCGCGTCCCTCGAACGGCGTCCAACCGCAGGGGGCATGCAGGTCGCGGGCGCGGACCGTCGAGCGCTCGCGGAAGTCGACGACGACGAGGTCGGCGCGATGGCCGGGCGCGAGGCGCCCCATCGGCATTCCGAGCCATCGGGCGGGTCGTTCGCTGACGGCCGCCGTGAGGATCGGCAGCGGGACGGCGCCCGAGCGGCAGAGCTCGAGGAGCAGGGGGACCGTCGTCTCGACGCCCGGCACGCCGCTCGGGGCCCGGTCGAAGGCGAGCTCCTTCGCGTCCCTCGAGTGCGGGGCGTGGTCGCTCGCGAGGCACGGGACGCGCCCGGCACCGAACGCTTCGAAGAGCGCCGCCCGGTCCGCCTCGCGGCGTAGGGGTGGGTTGACCTTCCACCTCGGGCTCGTCACGTCCCCGGCGGAGCAGAGCAGGTGGTGGGGGGTCACCTCGAAGGAGACCCCCGCCTCCCGCAGCCGCTCGGCCGTCCCTGGGGCGGTGACGTGGGCGATGTGCAACCGAAGTCCGGGCGGAGCCGGGAGCAGGCGGTCGATGGCGGCCTCCTCCGAGCGGATCGGCCGGTGGGCGTTCCAGTCGTCGGTGGTCCGGGCGATCGTCGCCGACCGGAACGCGGTCGGGTCCTCGGCGTGCACGGAGAGGGCGAGGCCAGTGGCGGCCACGCGCTCCAGCAAGGGGGCCACCTCCGCTGCATCGGGAGGTTCGTCGATCCCGGTGCTCGCACTCAGGTACAGTTTGAACGCTCCCGCCACGGTCGCGAGCCGCTCGACGTTCACTCCCGGGGCGAGGGAGCCGTAGAGCAGGGCATCGACGGCGAGACGCCGTTGCGTCCTTTCGATCTTGTCCCGCAACCGCTCGACGGTCGTCGCGGGGGGATCGTTGTTGGGCATGTCCCCGACGAGGGCGACGCCACCGAGCGCCGCTTGGATCGTTCCGGTCTGGAAGCTCTCGGCGGGGTCCGGCCCCCCGGGATCGCGGAAGTGGACGTGGAGATCGACCGCGGAGGGGAGGAGCACGAGGTCGCCGAAATCGAACCGCTCGCCGCCGCTGATCGTCCGAGCGACCCGCGAGATCGTCCCGTCGGCGTCGATCCCGACCTCGACCGGCCGCAGCCGCCCTTGCAGCCACGCTCGCCCGGCGATGACGCGCTCCGGGGCGCCCTGGATCCGCGACGAACGGTCGGCCTCGCGGCGCGACCGGGACCGCGCGGGCATCCGAAGGGCCAACGGGTGCCAGATTAAGAAGCGGGCGTTGCACGGCCGACGACCGGGCCGCCACTTATTTCCGTAGAGGCCCCTCCGGCAGCGGCCGTGAGCGGGCGCGCGGGCCGAAGCTGGACCTACGCGCGCTCGGGGATCGACCGCGGCACGGTGCGCGAAGGGCTCGCCGCGCTGCTGCGCGCCGTGACGTTCCGACCCCCGCGCGGTTCGGGCCGGGCCGTCCCGCTGGCCGGTCACTACGCCGGTCTCGTGCGGCTCGGGCGCGAGACGATCGCCATCACGACGGACACGGTCGGAACGAAGGCGTTGCTCGCGGCGTCGACGGGCCGATGGGAGGAGGTCGGCGAGGACATCGTCGGGGTGAACGTGAACGACCTCGCCTCGGTAGGAGCCCGACCGTGTGGATTGGTCGACTGTCTCTCGCTCGACCGACCGCGCGCGTCGGACCTCGCGGCCATCGGGCGGGGGTTGAATCGCGGCCTCCGCGAGGCGGGGTGCGCGCTCTTGGGTGGCGAGACCGCCATCGTTCCGGAGCTCGTCAAGGCCGCCGATCTCGGCGGAACGGCGATCGGATTCTTCCCTGGCCGCCGACGGCCCGTGAGCGGCGCGGGTATCCGCCCGGGGGACGTGCTCCTCGGGATCCCATCGAGCGGGTTCCACGCGAACGGGTTCACCCTCGTCCGTCGACTGCTCCGGGCGACGCACGCGAACCTCCGACGGCCGAGGCCCGGGTCACGGGTTCCCCTGGGCCGCGAGCTTCTCACCCCGACCCGGATCTATGTCCGGCCGGTCGAGGCGATCGCCGGTTGGAGCGCGACGCACGGACTGGCCCACATCTCCGGCGGCGGGGTGCGCAACCTCGCCCGGCTCAACCCTCGGGTGCGGTTCGTCGTCGACGGCTGGCCGGCCCCGGCGGGCCTCTTCGCGTGGGCCCAGGCCGCCGGTCGGGTCTCCGACCGCGAGCTCTACCAGACCTTCAACGTCGGGATCGGGTTCGTGGTGGTGACGGGGCGCACCGAAGCGCCGGCCGTGCTGCGTCGCTTGCGGGCGAACGGGGCCCCCGATGCCCGGCCGATCGGCCGCGTCGCACGCGGGACCGGGGTCGAGCTCCCCCAGCTCGGGCTGCGGTATGCCGACTACGCCTGAGCGTCGGCGGGTTGCGCTCGGCGGGGCGAACCTCCCCGACAGATTCTTAAGTCGGCCGCTCGGCTCGGCAGTTCGATGGGGAGTTCCGCCGGAGCGCCGCGTTTGGCGGCCGTGCTCGCGGTCATCGCGGCATTCCTCTGGGCGACGTACTACTTCTTCGTCCTGACCCTGAGCCCCGGCACCCGACCGGTCGCGGTCGTCGCCTACCCGTTCCTCGTCGCCGGGGTCGTCTTCGCCGGTCTCGCCGTCTACCAGGGCCACGGCGCGGCGTTCCTGAAGCTCTGGCGCTCGCCGGCGGCGTACCTACGGACGCTGCTCCTCGTCGGGATGCAGGTCTCGGTCCTCGCGTCGACGTACGTCGCGGGTCCGGTCGACACCTCGCTCCTGTCGCTCCTCGGCGACGTCGCCCTGACGCCGCTCCTCCTCATGCTCCTCTATCGCGAAGGGACCGAGCGCGCCCGGTCTCCGTCGTTCTGGGGCGGGATGGTCCTGAGCAGCGCCGGTGCCGCGCTCACGATCGTAGGGGGTCAGAGCGCCGTTCCGATCCGGGGGTTCGCCTGGCTGGTCGCGCCGACGGTGGCGTTGAGCGTCGCGTTCTACTTCCTGCTCACGGCAAAGGCGAACATGAGCGTGCCGACCTCGGCCGTCGTCGGTCAGGCGTCGATCGCGGCCGGGCTCGTGAGCCTCGCGCTCGGGCCCCTGCTGCCGGGGGGGTGGGGCGGGTTGTGGGTCCCGTCGATCGACGACCTCGCGCTGTTGGTGGGTCTTGGGGTGACGAGTTTCTTCATCGCCCCGCTCCTCTACTTCGTCGCGATCGAGCGGGCCGGGATCTTTCTGCCGGCGCTACTGATGGCGACGATCCCGGTCTTCACGCTCGTCGTCGACCTCGCGGCGTTCCACGTCGGGGTGAGCCCGCTCGCGCTGCTCGGCGTGCCGATCGCCGTCGCGGGCGGACTCGTCGCCGTGCGGGGATCGCACCCGGGGTGGGAACCGTCGTACGGTTCGACTGACCTGCCAGGCGGGAAGTAGCCGCCCCGCTCAGGAGAACTCGGAGAGCGACCGGGTCTTCCGTCGTCGCTTCGTACCGTCGCCGCCGAGGTCCGTGACCGGCGTGTCGAGGGTCACGGCGTCGGGGCCGGGGGTCGGAGCGGGCCGGTCGCCGCTCGCGCCGCCGAGCCTTTGCTGGTGGCTGCCGCGCAGGAGCGCGGCCGCGTCCCAGTCGAAGACCTCCGTCACGCGCGCGAGGGTCTGGGCGACGCGGTCCGCGTAGTAGCCGTAGTCGGGGGGCTTCGAGAGCGCCCGGCCCTCGATCCACGGCTCGACCTCCTGGGGCGTTTTCTTCGCGTCGGTCACGATCCACGCGACCTTCATCCCCGGGATGACGTCGTACCCCTCCTCCTTGAGGCGCCGGAAGATCCGCAGGAACGGTAGCGCGTCCCGCGTCGACTCGTTGTACTGCTCCTCCGAACGGACGGAGCGGGCGATGACGAGGCGCTCGGGCGGCACGTCGCCGTTGCGGCACTTCACGACGAGCTCGCGGGCGCGGGCGACGGCGGCGTCGGTGTCGCCCTTGAGCACGAGGTCGAAGATCTCGAGGAGCGCCTCCGACTGGAAATCGAACGCGTCGGTCCGCCGCGTCTCGTACCCGCGGATCACGAGCTCGGGCTTCGGCCAGACCGTCTGCCCGACGTACCGCTTCTTCGCGCCGTGGGAGAAGAGCGACTCGTAGACGGACTGGAACTCGAACGTTCCGCCCGCGGCGGTGAACCGCTTCGAGAGGTCCTCGCCGAACTTCATCGCCCCCTCGAGCGACGCCTCCGGGGAGCGCACGAAGACGCTGTCGGTGTCGGAGTAGACGACCTCGTGCCCCTCGGACTCGAGGGACCGGATGATCGAGGTGATCGCCTCGCGCGCGAACGCGGTGATGGCGGCGCCGATGTCCTTGTTCGTGAACCGGTAGAAGCTCGACGCGAGGACCCCGTAGAACGAGTTCATCAGCACCTTGACGGCGTTCTGCAGACCGTCGAAGTAGACGGTCAGCTCCGGGTTGGTCGCCTCGCGCGACGCGCGCCGGAACCGGTCGCGGTCCGCCAGGAGCTCCTCGAGGACCTTCGGGACGATCCCGGCGCGCACCGACGGGGCGAGGAACCTGGCCCCGCCCGGGCTCACCGTCGTCCCCTCGGGCGAGAGGGTCGTGAAGCAGATGTTCTTCGCGATGATGATGCTCGGGTACATCGACTTGAAGTCGAGGACGACGACCCACCGGTAGATCCCCGGCCGGATCGTGTGGACGTAGCCGCCCTCGATCGGGTTGTCCCGTCGCGCGCGGTGGCTCGGCGGGACCCCGACGTGCAGCCGGTCGGCGCGCGGGATGAGCATCGCGTCGATGAACTGCGACGTACGGCCGTTGAGCCCCTCCTCGAGGGGTAGGTGCGCCACTGTCGCCATGTCCGCGGCCTTGTCGATGGCGCGGAGCTTCTGGAGGATCCGCAGGGCGAGGTCGGCGTCGTGCTCGCAGTACGCCATCACGCGGACCGGGTCCTTCGCCCACTCCTGGTCGATGATCCTCCGGTCGACGTCGAGCTTCCCCTCGCCGAGGAGCTGGCGCGCGACGAACTGGAGCGTCTCCTGCTTCGGTCGGAGGTCGCGGCGGGCGGACCACCACGCGTCGGCGACGACCCGCCCGGGGACGCGCCACAGCCGCTCGCCCGCGTCGCGGATCTCCGAGCGGTCGCGCCCGAACGCCAGCGGGGGGAGGCCGAGGGCGGCCTGCCGTTCGATCAGGAGCGGGAGGTCGTAGCCGCCGATGTTGTAGCCCGTGATGACGTCGGGGTCCTCGCGCTCGATCACCTTCACGAACTCGGAGATGATCGTTCGCTCGTCGTCCGCGTGCAGCTGGAACGACCCGCGGTCCCGGCCCCCGCGGTCGACGACCCCGCAGATCGTGAAGATCGTCCTCGCCCGGATGGAGTTCTCGATGTCGAACGACAGGACGGTGAGGGGAGGGCGGAACGGCTCCGACGGCCGGATGTCGCCACCGCCCTCGGTGACGACCCGCACGACGCGGCCGATGGTGTACTGGGCCCGGACCTCCTCGGGTTCGTCGGCCGCCTCGAACTCGATCGTGAGGCCGAGCCCCTTGTCGTAGAGGAACCGGTGGACGAACGGGATGTCGCACGCCAGCACGCTCGCCTCGTCGTGGGGTCGTCGGTATCGCTCGCGGTACTCGGGGACCTTCCAGGGCGAGTGCAAGGTGACGCGTACCGCGGCCCGGTCGGTCCCCTCGACCCAGAGCTTGACGGCTTCGACGCCCACGATCTCGGGGTCCGCCTTGAGACGGTCCAGCGTCTCGCTCGTCGGCTCGGTCAGGTCGAAGTACGGCGGGAAGCCGTAGTAGCGCGCCACGACCGGCGTCCCGTCGCGGGTCTTGCCGAACAGCTCGATGACGACGTCGGGGCCGACGGAGTGGTAGGCGCCGCCGAGCAGGAACAGCGCGACGGTCTCCACGGCCGTGCCACCGGAAGTCGGACTATAGGGTTTGGGCCAACGGGACCGACAGCCACTCCCCGAGGCGCGTCACGTCGGAGGTCCAGCGCTCCCGATAGCGAGGCGCGTGGGCCACGGCAGCCGGGTGGAGGAGGGGGAAGAGGGGCCGCCCGAGCGCGGTCCTCGGCGCACCGGCGGCGACCGTGATCGGTGGAGCGGTGGGGTCCAGCGCGTGGAGCGCGTGCGACCCGAGCGTGACCAGGCGCTCGGGCCCGAGCAGGTCGATCTGCCGGTCGAGATAGGGGCGGCACGTGGCGGCCGCGCGGCGGTCGAACCGGTTGGCCGGGGGCCGGCACTTGAGGAGGTTCACGATCCCGAACTCGTCGGTCCGCAGGCCGACCGCGTCGATCGCCCGGTCGAGTCGGGTTCCGGCCCGTCCGACGAAGGGTACCCCTTGCCGATCCTCGTCGCGACCGGGCGCCTCGCCGATGAACAGGATCGACGGTGTCGCCCCGCCTCGATACACCACCGTGTGGGTTCGCGTGCGCGAGAGGGGGCACCGAGTGCAGCCCTCGACCTCACGGACGAGGCGGGCCCACTCTACCGACCCGGTGCCGGCGACCCGGTGGCGGTCCATGTCGAGACGGGCTCGCGCGGGCCCATCACGGTTGCGCTCGACCCCGGCCGTGGGTTCGGCCCGTACCTCGGCCGGTGGCGGGACCGACGATCGCGGTCGTCTCGCGGCGACCGGGTCGAGAGCGACCCCTGCCGTACGCGCGTGAAATGCGTCAGTTGTCGAGGAATAAATGCCAATAGCGAGGAATCGGGCCTAAACCCTTATGAAGCGAAATCCATCAAAGGGTGCCTTGAGATGGCGCGCTTGGGATTCTCCCCCCAGCAGGCCCAGCAACCCCGATTAGGGCCCGTATCCGGGCCCCGAGCGCCGACCTCCCTGCCCCGGGTGACGGGGCGATCGATACTCTCGCCGGTTCGACCGATTCCCGCCCCGAGAGTCGTTCGCGTCGGGCTGTTCGTTGGCATCGGGCTCCTCGTCGCGCTGACGACGCTCTCCTTCTCCGCTCCCGGCCATGCAGCGGGCGCCTCGCCGGCCGCCCACCCGTTCGTCAACACGAACGCCGTTCCAGCGGCTCCGCAGCCGACCCCGGCCTCCGCTTCGCCGTCGGCGACGGCCAGCGCGCTGTCGCTGGGCATCGTCGCCAACCCCCGTACGATCTGCGCGTTCGGGCTCGACACATGCGCCGCGGCCACCGGGACCTCCCGGGTCACGCTCACGGCGAGCGCGGGGTCGGGCGGCGTCATTGCGTGGCCCGCCGTGCAGGTGGCGTTCGTCGTCGAGACGACGGCGTACGACGGGGTCTACGACCCAAGCGCGTACGACCCTGGGACGGACCCGTGTGCCCAGCCAGCCGGTAGCACGAACCTCTTGTGCGAGGAGTCCAACGCAGTTCCGTTCTTCATCGCCAACGCGCAATCGATCGCGAACGCCATCCAAACGGCGAACCCGCACAGCCAGGTGTCGTTCGCGTTGGTCGACTACTTCGCGACCCTCTCCGACTGGGACGACGGGGACGGGGCCGAGTACCACGTTGACATCCCCCAGTTCATCGCGGCGTCCAACTTCGGTTCGGAGGTCGTCTCGACGTTCCAGGCAAACGTGCTCCAGGGTGGCTGGGTCTACAGCGACTCCGACATGTCGGACAACAACTTCCACTCCTCCGTGATCACCGCGCTCTACGGGACGATCATCGGAAGCGGGCTCGACTGGTCGAACAACACCCATCACGTCATCGTCTGGATGGGGTCGACAGCCCCGCGCGACCCGAACTACCCGGTGAACCTCTGCATCAGCTCGGAGGACCAGTACTACAGCAACGGGAACTGCAACGGCGCCACGTGCGAGCCGTCGTACCAGTTCGCGACCGGCACGAGTCCGAACTGCGAGGGGTGGGTCAAGAGCCAGGACGGCAACCAGTCGCACTCGATCGCCGCGCTCGCCCACGAGGTGCCGCAGTGCACAGGCTCGATCGGCGGCGTGTGCACCATCGACACGATCGACGTCTGGACGACGCCGACCGATCCGTTGAGCCAGGGCTGGCCTGCGAACGGGAACGGCCACCCCGGCGGAGGTCCGGGGGGCACCGTGACCCAGCAGAACGTCGCCCGGATCCTGCTCGCGGGGTGCGACATGGCGGCCGCGACCGGCGGCACCTGGAACGGCCCCGCGTGGTTCTCCTGCCCGAACGGCCAGGCCGGTTCGCTCCAGTACGTGCCGCACGGTAAGGTCACGCAGCCGAACACGAACAACCCCACCCTGTTCAACGCGTTCAAGCAGGTCGGGTTCGGCCCGGTGCTCGAAACCCAGGTCGCCGCGGGGTCGAACCGGCCGATCTTCAGCTTCGTGCCGTTCGGCAACATCGCGCTCGCGACCGACCTCGAGCCGACCGCGGCGTGCGTGCGCAACGCCGCACCGCTGGCGACGTGCCAGACGGTTCCGACCGTCCTCCACTTCGAGGGCGTGACCTACCTCGGGTGGAACTGGAGCCGCAACGCCTCGTCGAACGTGATGTACATCGGCGACTTCTGGACCGCGTCGTTCAACATCGTCGCCACCGGGCCGCCGTACACGCTCGTCCCCATTGACGCGTGCACGACGACCGATTGCAAGGCGGGCGGAAGCGGCGCTATCCTCGGCCTCTACACGTCGGCGACGTACGTCCCGTACACGAACAATACCGTCATCACGCAATCGTTCCCGTTGGGACAGATCACGGTCCAGGTGACACCACCGACGGCGCCGCCGCCGAATGTGCCGCCCCCACCGCCACCGGTGCCGCCGCCGTTCCCGATCATCGCCCCTTCCCCGCTGCCGGTGATCCAGCAGATCGGGATCGGGAACAACGTCGGCGTCGCGAACGTCTCGCTCCAGGCGGCCGCGGCCGGCTTCCTGGGCGCCGGCTTCATGCGGGTCGGGATGAAGAACCGCCCGATCGCGATGCGCGTCGCCGCGAAGTCGGGCAAGATCACGTCGATGTTCGACAAGGGATTGTCGTCCGGCGAAGGCGGAATCGGTCACTTCGAGTGACCAACCTCCGGGTTCGGGGAGCGTCGAGCGTGCGGGCCGCAGCCGGGTCGACGGACGGGCGTGTCGGTCTCTTCCGACCGCCGCCGAGGGAGCCCGTCGTAGGCAGGGTAGAGGTCTATATCCGTGAACGGTCCCACCCCTCGGGGTGCCCTACTGTCCTTCGCCGGAAAGTTCGGGGGGCCCGCCGTGCCGGCGTCGCCCGGTTCCGATAGGAGTGGAAGCAACGTGACCCTAGCGTTCGTCCCCGTCCGCGCCGTCGTGGACCGCTCCGCGAGCCAACGGGTCGGCCGGTGGATGACGATCGCCGCGGCGCTCGTCGTGGTCGCGATGCTCGCGGGCGGACCGACCTCGACGGCGTCCGCGCACGTCTTCGTGGCGACGACGGGATGGGTCCCGGGCGGCGGACCGGCCGCGTCGGCCGGGACGACCGCGGCGCTCGTTTCCGCCCCGCCCGCCGACGCGGTGACGCCCGCGGCCGCGGCGCCGTTCAACCCCCCCTGCTACAAGATCGACACCGGCGTCTGCGTCTCGATCCAGAACGTCGGGGAGTCGAACATCATCCCTGCGCTCGGCTCCTTCGTCTCCTCGGTCCAGCCGAACTGCACGTCGGACCTCCCCCTCGTCATCAAGTCCCAAAAGATCCTGGACTGGCCGCGGGCGGCGAAGTCCGGCCAGAAGTCGCCGATCAACCTCAACGTCTCGGGCAACCTCTGGAACGGGGACCCGTACTTCTCGATCTACCAGGGTGACTACTGGCACTCGAACACCCAGAACGTCTGGTCCGGCCCGCAGAACGTCTCTACGAACAAGTCGGGCTACACCTCCTGGTACAACGTGACGATCTCGGCGAAGGCGTCGGGCGGCTCGAAGCTGCTCTTCCCCGGCGAGACCGTGATCTGGTGGATCGAGCTCACCTACAACCAGTCCGAGGTCTACATCCACCACGAGAGCCCGCACTTCGTCTTCACGTGCTCCGGCGCGTGGCCGTACTCGCCGTACCCGGGCGCGAACCAGTACGCGGGCGCGAGCGCGACGTTCGAGGACATCAATCTCACCGTCACGCCGGCGCAGCCCAATTGGAACGACTCCGTGTCCTTGGTCCTCAACACGACGCAGGCCGACGCGGTGTCGAACGCGACGATCGGCCAGGCGTGGGTCGATGTCGTCGAGACGTCGTCGATCGGCGATACGATCTTGAGCGGCACCATCCTCTTCCCCGTCCAACTGAGCGGCTCGGGTTTCGGCGCCACCTCGACGACCGCGCAGATACCGGCGTCGTTCGCCCAGGTGCCGGGCGCGACCGTCTCGTACACGATCACCGTCTTCGACGTTCCGGGGGACCAGCTCAAGACGCCGGTCGCGAGCTACCTTGTCGGCGCGAACGGGACGTTCCTATCGGGCGTCTTCGTCGACGACCTCAACATCGCGTCGACCCCGTCCTCGGTCATTGCGGAGCCGGTCGGCGAGGCGATGCTCGCGCCGGGCCAGGTGCTTAACATCACGCTCACGAGCCGCAACCTCGGGACCGCGATCAGCGACGCCGAGGTCGTCGCGGTCATCTCCTATCCGCTCCTCCACGAGTTCGTGACGCTGACGCGGCCGCTCCACCGGATGAGCTCGACGGTGTTCGTCGGCTCCGTGCCGGGGCTACCGCTGGGCTCGTTCGTCAACTTCACGCTCCTCGCGTGGGACTTCACCCAGCGTCTCGAGGTCTCGCCGCAGTTCGGCTACTATACCCCCGACTTCCAGACGTACGACCCGCTCCTCGAGGCGAACGCGACGTTCTTCTACGTCTTCGTCTACGACAACGGCTCCCACAACTGGGTCGGCGGCGCCCTAGTTCAGATCACCGGTACGACCGGACAGTTCAACACGCTCGGGAACACGACGATCGGCGTCGCGTACCCGAACCAGACGCGGAACGTCTTCCTCCCGCTGCTGCTCGCGGCGAACGCCTCCTACACGATCACGGTGAACGACCCGTACTTCGTGCCGTCGGGCTCGACGACCGGTTCGAGCGGCGGCCCCGTCACCGTGACGATCTCGGGCTACCACACGATGACCAACCGCCAGACCCTCGCCCAGGGGCCGAACTACCAGGTCGTCCAGGAAGGGAACGCGATCGTGTTCTGGCTCAACACGACCCCGATCACGCCCGCGGTCTCGCCGACCGTGCCGAACGGCACGTTCCCGGTCGGAGCCCTGCTCGGGCTCATCGGGGCCGCCGTCGTGGCGATCCCGCTCGCCCTCTGGTGGCGCCAGATCCGAGCCCGGCGAAAGGAAGAGGAGAAGAGGGTGACGCTGTGAGGCGACCGTTCTCCTTCGCGGCGCTCGCGTTCCTCGCCCTCCTCCTGGTCGGCTCCGCGACCCTCGCCTGGGCCGGTGCGTCCCCCTCGTCGTCGCCGCTCCCCGCCCCGCGCCTCGTCGCGGGCCACGCGAGCTCGGTCGGCCCCGCGCTCGCCCCTGCCCCGATCGCGGCTCCCGTCGCCGTCGCCCCGAGATCGAACGCTCCGTCGGGAGCGTCGACCCAGCCCGATGCGGCATCGTGCGGCGGCACGCCGAGCGGCGCGTACAACTGGAACACGCCCAACTTCTTCACCGACGTCGCGACGACCTTCTGGACCCCCGGTTCGCCGTCCCTCACGGGGTCGAACTTCCAGCCGGTCCCGTGCACGAACGTGATCCCGACGTACACGAACGGGTTCTGGGTGAACGTCTCGACGAACGTCCCGCTCACGTTCGCCTTCGTGACGATCTGGGGGACGGGCTGGCCGACGCCGTCGAACCCCTCCCCCGACATCAAGGGGTTCACCGCCCAGACGCCCACCGTGCTGTCGATGTACATCCAGCCGCCGTTCTATCGGACGGCGTCGTTCTTCTTCAACAACTACAAGAACTTCTGGCCCGGGTCGACGGTCTACTTCAACCTCACGCTCCAGAGCACGAACGCCACGCCGAGCACGATCTACTCCGCGTCGCCGCTGAGCGGCAAGTACCACGAGGCGATCAACTGGGCGGGCGGGACCAACAACGCGTCGTGGGCGTACTACGTCGCGTCGCCGTTCTCGCAGCAGCCGGTCGGCGCGACGGCCGTGAACTTCTCGAACGTCATCGGCGTCACGACGACCCCGACGGTCCTCACGACCCCGACGTTCGACCCGAACCCGCTCCAGACGCTCCAGGTCTACCTCGACGCGCTCAACTTCTCGGGCGGCCCGGCCCCAGCGATCCCGATGGCCCAAGCGACGTTCACCCTCTCCGGCGGCGGGATCGGCTCGGGCGTGTACTACCAGAACTTCGGCCCGGCGAACCATTCCCACATGCAGCTCGCGACGCCGATCGGTCCGTACCCCGGGACGACGGTGCAGTTCAACATCACGACGTGGCTCCCGTGGGAAGGCGGCGGGATCGACTACGTCTACAGCCCGGTCTACAAGTTCAACTGGTCGCCGAACGGCGGCTGGTGGGCCCCGAACGGGGGCCTCGAGAGCAACCTCGACATCTCGTTCAACCCCGACCTCACGATCCTCGGGGCGAGCCCGTCGCTCGCGACCGGGACCCCCGTGAACATCTCGATCCACGTCCGCGGCGGGATCCAGAACGTCACGATCGGCTCCGCCTCGGTCCACTACCGGTACGCCGACGCGAACGGGATCGTGTACGGCACGATGCCGATGACGGCCGCGAACGGCAACACCTCGTTCGGGGTCCTGCCCGGCCTGCCCCCCGGCGGCGGCGTCGTGTTCTCGGTCGTGGCGAAGGACATCTACGGCAACGCCGTCGCCTCCGGCAACTGGAGCTACACCGAATCCGGCATCACGGAGGCGGCGCTCCAGCCTGGGTATGGCGTCTTCTACTTCGAGGCCGTCGACCTCGCCACCGGGCAGCTCGTGCCGAACCTCAACTTCACCGTCGCGAACGACACGTGGTCCGAGAAGATGATCGGCTACCCGCTCGGGTTCGGGAACCCGGTCCCGGTGGGCGGCCTCGGGATCCTACCGGTCGCGTTCGGCACCTACGTCGTCACCGTCTCCGCGTTCGGCATGAGCCAGTCCTGGACGGGGACGGTCTTCGACCAGAACCCGTTCGTGGTCGTCTTCTACCTCACGTCGAGCCCGATCGGCAACAACTACGGCGCTCCCGTGCCGACGTTCACGGTCCCGGCCGTCGTCGGTCTCATCGGCGCCGCCGTCGCGGCGGTGCCGATCGCCAACTGGTTCCGGGAACGCCGGGCGAAGGCCGAGGCCGAGCAGCGCCGGATCTCACTGTAAGCAGAAGAGGAGTCGAGAATGGGAACACCGAGCAACAAAGCGACGACGCCGCCGAACGCACCGAAGGTCCCCGCGACCCCGGCCCCCGTGCCGGCCCCGGTGCCCGCCGCCCCGTCGCGACCCGCGACGGCGCCCGCGTCGGCGCCGGTCGCGAAAGCGGCTCCCGTGATGAAAGCAGCTCCCAAGGCCGGCACCGCGATCCGCCCGGTGACGAGGACGGGCACGCCCGCGGTCCGCGGGCCGCCGAAGACGCCCGCCAAGGGCCCGCCGCGAGCGCCCGCCGGGGGCGCGCGCAAGCGCAGCCGCGTCTTCTGGACGTTCACGATCATCGGGATCCTCCTGATGGTGATCGGGGGCGCGCTCGCGCTCACGTTCTACCCGTACATCGTCCACGCCGAGACCGCCTCCCAGTTCCTGAGCGACTCGCACGCGACGATCCAGAACAACCGGGCGCTCACCGTCGTCAGCCTCTCCGGCTCCCACTACACGGAAGGCAGCACCGTCGTGATCAAGGACACGGTGAAGAGCACCGTCTACAACGCGAGCTCGGACACGACCGTCCTCACCTTCGCTTCCATCGCCAACCTGCCGTCGAGCCAGCGTGCCTCCCAGTCGACGCTCGCGAACTCGCTGTTCGCGACGCTGAAAGGGCACGCGAGCTGGATCGCCGCCGGGAGCGAGGTCGTCATGACGATGACCGTCGTGAAGACCCACCTGCCCTCGGGCGCGTACGGCGGCCTGAGCTACCTCACGCTGGACGCGGCCGCGGACGCGACGAACAACGCGATCAACAACGGCCTCGGTGGGGCCGCCGCCGTCGCGATCGGCCAGCAGTTCATCCAGCCGTTCCCTGCGCCGGGCTACGACTACCTGTTCTTCTTCCTGGTGGGCCTCGGGATCGCCCTCTTCGCCGCCGGCTGGCTCTTCGACCGCAAGATCGAGCGCTGGATGGTCCGCCAGACGAAGGACCCGAAGCACCTCACCGTCGGCCTGATGGGCATCACGGCGATCTTCGGCGGGTTCTTCATGCCGTTCTACCCGTGGTGGTTCGTCCTGTTGATCGCCGGCATCGTGATGCTGACGTCGTGGAAGTTCCCGCAGGTCTCGCTGATGATCCTGATCCTCCTCGTCGTGCCGGAGGTCAGTTATCAATCGGGGGCGCTCGGGTTCATCTTCCTCTTCGCCGCGATCCCCGTCCTCTTCGCGTCGCTGATCGACTTCCGGTTCGGGGTCGGGGCCTTCATGGTGCTGTTCCTCGCGCCCGTCGGGCTGTCGTTCGCGGTCCCCGTGTTCCTCGCGATGATCTTCTCGCTGTACCTCGGGATCGCCGTCGCGGTCGTCGGTGGGCTCCTCGTGACGATCTTCGTGACGCTGGGCACGTGGCCGGTCCTCGGCTACCTTGTCGGGCCGGGGGCGACCGGCTCGCAGAGCCTGATCGCGGGCCACGCCGCGTCGCTCCTGCCGACGCTACCCTACCCGTACTTCTCCGCGAACGCGATCGGCGCCGCGTACGGCAACCTCCTCAACCCCGACCCGTCGGTCCTCGCGTCGGGCGGTGTCGGGATCGGTCAGATCGCGATCCCGCTCGTGCAGATCGGTGCGTGGTGCGCCGCGGCGGCGCTCATCACCTGGGCGCTCAAGGAGCGCGAGAACCAGTCGTGGTCGACGCTGTGGAAGTACTCGGTCTACTCCGGGCTCATCCTCGTCGTCGTGACGCTCATCGCGCTCGCGTCGTTCAGCTACATGAACGTCGGGAACGTCGTGGTCCTGCTGTTCATCCCCGGGATGATCACGGCGGCCGCCGGGTCGCTCGTCATCCGCGACGCGTTCGAAGCGTTCTTCACCTCGCGGATGGGCGGGACCTCCGTCGGGACGCGCGTCGCCGAGATGAAGGGCCTCACGAAGGTCACGTTCGAGATGGTGGGCGGGCTCCACGACGTCAAGGCCGACATCAAGGAGTCGATGATCATCCCGCTGATGCGCAAGGACGTCACGACGCGCTTCAAGCTCGAGCCGCCCAAGGGGATCCTACTGTTCGGTCCGCCCGGCTGCGGCAAGACGATGCTGATGAAGGCCCTCGCCTCGGAGCTCGGCGTCGAGATGATCTCGATCAAGTGCTCCGACGTCATGAGCAAGTGGTACGGCGAGTCCGAGAACCGCGTCGCCGACCTATTGCGGACCGCTCGGGACCGCGCGCCGTGCATCCTCTTCATGGACGAGATCGACGCCGTGGCGAAGCGCCGCGACATGTACACGGCGGACGACGTCACGCCCCGCCTGCTCTCGATCCTGCTGTCGGAGATGGACGGTATCGACAAGTCGGCGGGCGTCATCGTCGTCGGCTCGACGAACAAGCCCGACCTCATCGACCCCGCGCTGATGCGGCCCGGCCGTCTCGACAAGATCATCTACGTCCCGCCGCCCGACTTCAACGAGCGTATGGAGATCGTCCACGTCCACTTGGTCGGCCGACCGGTCGCGAAGGACATCGACCTCTCCGAGATCGCGAAGAAGACCGAGCGCTACTCGGGCGCCGACCTCGCGAACCTGGTCCGCGAAGCCGCGACGATCGCCGTGCGGCGCGAGATGATGACCGGCGTCCTCACCCCCCTCGGGATGGACGACTTCCGCCAGGTGCTCCCCCGGATCAAGCCGTCGATCTCGCTGCGGATGATGTCCGACTACGAGACGATGAAGCTCGACTACGAGCGGAAGATGCACCAGGTCCAGCGGATGGAGCGCAAGGTCGTCGTCCGCTGGGACGACGTCGGCGGGCTCGTCGACATCAAGCAGGCGATCCGCGAGTACGTCGAGCTGCCGCTGACGCGCCCGGAGCTGATGGAGAGCTACAAGATCAAGACCGGCCGGGGCATCCTACTGTTCGGCCCGCCGGGCTGCGGCAAGACCCACGTGATGCGGGCGGCCGCGAACGAGCTCAACGTCCCGATGCAGATCGTGAACGGGCCCGAGCTCGTGAGCGCGTTGGCCGGCCAGTCCGAGGCCGCGGTCCGGGACGTGCTCTACCGGGCTCGAGAGAACGCGCCGTCGATCGTCTTCTTCGACGAGATCGACGCGCTCGCGAGCAAGGACTCGATGAAGACCCCCGAGGTCTCGCGCGCGGTG